>ERZ773194.2660-NODE-2660-length-16554-cov-3.338324_pt1 | contig 16554 bp, 10 predicted proteins | sample MGYA00511240_ERZ773194 | MGnify/ENA primary metagenome ERZ773194 (study PRJEB29015, sample SAMEA2737774) | human gut metagenome | biome: human gut; feature: human-associated habitat; material: faeces | place: China | collected 2012 ... | reverse complement strand
CAGCCGGATATGGGAAAACGCGCTCTCAACTAAAGCCTCCGGCGTGGGATGGCCGTACTTTTCAAGAAGGTCTTTCTCCAAACTGCCCCCGTTCACGCCGATGCGGATCGGAATATGGTGCGCCTTGCAGCAGTCGGCGACGGCCTTGACCCGTTCCTCGCCCCCGATGTTTCCGGGGTTGATGCGGATTTTGGCCGCGCCGTTTTCCGCTGCCTTGATGGCGAGCCGGTAGTCAAAGTGAATGTCGGCAACGAGCGGCAGGGGAGAAACGTCGCAGATTTTGCCGAAAGCTTCCGCGGCCTGCATATCCGGCACGGCCAGCCGCGCAATTTCGCACCCTGCCGCGGCCAGCTCTCGGATCTGGCATAAAGAGCCCTCTACGTCGGTCGTTTTCGTGTTCAGCATCGACTGGATGGAAACCGGCACGCCGCCTCCAATTTTGACCTTGCCGACGGTAATTTGTTTTGTCATTTGTATCACACCTCTATGTGAATAGCTTCCAGATGTCCTTGAAGGTTACAAACGCCATGAAGCCCAGCAGCAGCACCATACCGGCGGCGTGGACATAGGCCTCGTATTTGGCGGGAATTTTCTTTTTCGTAATGGCGGTAAAAAGGGAATTGACAAGCAGCAGAAAAATGCGTCCGCCGTCGAGCGCGGGAAGCGGCAGCATGTTCATGACGGCTAAATTGATCGCGATAAACGCGCCGAGATAGGCGATATTCTGAAGGCCGTCGCGCACGGTGGCCGACTGATTGCCGACCTCGGAAATCGTCGAGACAATGCCGACAGGGCCCGACATATCGCTCACCGATACGAGCCCGGACACCAAATCCTCAAGGCTCATCCAGACAAGCCGCGCGAAATCCATCGCCGTGTACCAGCTGTATTTGAGGCAATTGGAAAATCCACCCGGAACGGTTCCAAAATACACCGGCGAGGATCCTGTGAAGGAAGATGATGAACAGTACAGCTACACCTTCGCCGGCTGGGATCCCGAGCCTGCGGCAGTTACCGAGGATACGGTATTCACCGCTGTGTTTGAAAAGACGCTGCACAAGTATACCATCACTTGGGTGAACTACGACGGCACCGTGCTTGCCGAGGATAAGGTAACTCGGGGTGATATGCCTGAGTATACGGGCAGCACTCCCACCAAGCCCTATGATAACGACTGCTCTTACGAGTTCAGCGGCTGGGCACCGGAGCTGACCGCGGCGATGGAGGACACCACCTACACCGCGCAGTTTACCGCTGTGGCTTTCGTTAAGCACACCGTTAGCTTTGATGCAAACGGCGGCGAGGGAACGATGGAGCCGCAGGTGTTCCGTGTCGGCGTATCTGAGACGCTGAGACCCAACGCCTTTGCCTGGGAATACCATGAGTTCCTGAACTGGAACACCATGCCCGACGGCAGTGGCGCTACCTATGACAATGAGGGCGCATTGATAAATCTCGATGCTGATATCACTCTCTATGCACAGTGGAAAGAACTGGAGAGACCTCTTGAGCCGATCACGTCTTACAGTGATTTCCTCACCTGCCTGAAGCAGCTTGAAATCTATGCCAGCCAGTACGCGCTTGAGCATCCCGACGAGGACTCTGTGGCTCTGGTTATCAACTACATCCGCACAGGTGTGAAAAAGTACACCACCACTTCGTGGAACACTTTCTGCGGACCTGAAAATACGGCCTTTGTAAACTATGTTGCAGCGCAGGAAGGCTCGAGGGAAGACGCCCAGCGTCTGCGCGCGCTGAAAGAATTCACCTTGCCCAACGGCGATGAAGTGGACTTTGCCCATATGTTCGGCTGCATGGACATGGCCTACCATTCCGGCATCCAGAAGACCGCTGATCTGGGAAGCTGGGCCGGCGACATCTGCGACCTCGTGCAGCTGACCACCAATGCTGGCGTGACCGGTACTGTGGAAGAGATGGCCGAGGAAATCCGCACGACCAACGATAAGTATTTCCTCTATGATGACCCCGATGTCCATTCTTTCGGACGTCTGGATCTGTACGGCGACTTGGATTCTTTCTACATCCTTAAAAAGATTCCCGAGGGCCGTCCCATCAGCGCCATAATGGAAAGCTACTTCAATGCGAACCTGAACGAGAGCGCCCGGGCGAAGTTCTTCCTGAGCAACCGCTTCGGCAGCGTCTCCACGAAGAGCGAACTCCGCAGTCTCATTCTGGACACCTACCTTGACAACAACGGCATCCTTACTCTGGAAAAGAGCTATGTGCCAAACGGCGTCAATGAAGATCTCCGCAAGGCATGCTGCTACGCATTTGCAGACTACCTCTATGAGCAGGCGAAAGATCAGATTGAGAACCCGTACTATACTGTGTTCTCTTCCACCGAATCAACGCTGGCTCCCGGTGTGACGCAGGAGACCAATATGGCCATCACTCAGGATGGCAAGCAGATCGTCTATTATATTGCATCTGCGGACATTACCCGGAGCGATGTCAATGTCTATGCGAATTACGGCCTCAACGACGCTTCTTCCTGGCGCATGACTCGTGTCACTGAGCAGATGAAGGCTGCTGAGGAAAACCACAGCGATCCTGAATCCGACCGCTATATTCCCAACTACAGCGTGGTGGCCGGCATCAACGGCGACTTTTACAATATGACCAACGGGGCCCCCTCCGGTGCTCTCGTTATGGAGGGTGTAGAATACCACGGCATCGCCAATGAGAACTTCTTTGGCATCCTCAAGGATGGTACGCCCATCATCGGCGGCGCTGAAGAGTGGAATGCCAACGAGAGCAATATTCAGGAAGCTGTTGGCGCGTCCATTGTTCTTGTGAAGGACGGCAAGGTTGCCGTCGCCGAAGACAGCAATTACTATAACTCCCGAGTGTCCCGTACATGCGTTGGTATTACGTACGACGGACGTGTGATCTTTATGGTTCTGGACGGCCGTCAGGAGCCTTTCTCCGCAGGCGGTGCGGCAATTGAAATTGCGCAGATCATGCTGGATGCAGGCTGCATTGCCGCGGTGAATTTGGACGGCGGCGGTTCTACTACTTTGGCCACCAAGGCAGAAGGCGCGGAAACCATTGCTGTTGCAAACCGCCCATCCGATGGCTATGAGCGTTCCGTCAGTTCTTCTCTGATGATCGTCTCTACCGCAAAGCCCTCCAACGTATTTGACCATGCGTTGATCTCTGCGGAGTATGACTATCTGACTGTGGGAACCAGTATAGATATTACCGTTTCCGGTGTCACCGCAACCGGCGGCGCTGCTGCAATTCCTGAAAACAGCGTGCTGAAAGTTTCTGATGAGCAGATCGGCACACTGTCCGAGGGCGTGTTTACGGCCGCCGCTCAAGGCGAAGTTCTGATTCAGTTGGTTTCCGAGGACGGTACCGTCCTTGGCAGCAAAACGCTGAATGTTGTCGAGCCTACGGATCTCCGGTTCACCAAGAGCAGCATCAACGTTGTCTACGGGGAAGCAAGCACGCTGCCTATGGAGGCAAGCTACAACGGCAACCCGGTAAAGATCAACTCCAATGACGTGGTGTTTGGTTATGTGAAGGTCTCCCTCGTCTCTGTCAATGTGAACGGAGAGACTGTTCCTGCCAACCTCAACGAGCTGGTATACGACTATCCCGAAGCAGGCAAAATCGAAGGCTTTGACTTTACCGCAAACGAAGCCGGCGGCCTGCGGACCCTGACCATCGGCGCTATCCTGAAGAATAAGACCGATGAGTTTAATGACAGCTACAGCACAGAGTATCAGAAAGCCTATAATGAAGCGATCGCCGATCAGTCATCTGTAGAGCAGGCACGCATTCAGGCTCAGAATGCTGCGCTCAGCAAGGCACTCAGTGAGGCTGCCCAGACCGTGGCATACATGTACAAGAGCAGCGAAGCGGAATTTGACTTCAGCACAGCCTATGGAGACGGCCTGCTCGCATGGACCCGTACCGTTCCCAACTCCGTTTATAAGGATGATACGGCTACCTATTACCTGAAGGGTCAGCAGGCTGAAATTGACTACACCTTCGCGGTGGATATGTCTAAGATAGCCATTCCCGAGAAGCTGACGAAGCTGCTGTATATGCTGCCCGGCGGCGATCAGGAAGGCAGAACTGCATGGGACTTCATGCTTCAGCTTGCAGAGCGTATCAGCCCGCTTACAACGGTTACGATAACCATAAATGTACCTGAGGGCTTTACGGCGGATACGACCGACCTGAGGCTTGCCAATGAACTGTTTACCCTGTCCTCCTGCGAGATCAACAAGGACGGTGTTCTGACGGTCGTCTGCAACTTTATTGCACAGTCCGAGCCCATTAATCCTGCCACAGTTAACCCGCTGTGCGTGCTGAGCGGCCTGAAATTCGTCGCTGATGACGGCGCATGGCCTCTGGACGGCAGTGATTTGGAAAGCTATGCAGCAGGCGAACTGAGTTACGATATCTATGCACACTTCCACATTCTGGAGAGCCTTGCACAAGGTGAGGATTTCCAGAAAGAATACGGCCTGTATCCATATAACAATACGGCTAATATCCCGGGTGACTCCGGCGCCCACTTCATGGACACCGTGGCGCAGTTCGAGGATCGCTGCTACCTGCACAGGGACAGCGCGGATGAACGCAACGGCTGGTACAGGGAAGACAACAGCTGGTCTTACTACGTAGACGGTACCGCCCTCACGGGGGCTCAGGAGCTACCGAGCCATATTGCTGATGAATCCGGCAAGTTCTGGTATGACCTTGGCGAAGACGGCAAGTGCAGCGGTAAGCTCACCGGCTTGTTTGAGAAAGACGGAAACCACTACTATGCGCGCCTGGGTGTGCTGGTCACTGGCTGGCAGTCCATTGCAGATGCGGACGGCAATTCCTACTTCTACTACTTCGATAAGACAAACGGCAAAATGCTGACCGGCTATACCGAAGCGGATGTGGAGGGCCTGTTCTACACTTTCGATGAAAACGGCAAGCTGATAAGAGGTGCTTTCCGCACTGATGAACGGGGCACGAAGTATTTTGTGGCAGGTGAATCTTGGTTCCGGAGATTCGTAACTCTGGAGGAGGGAACCTACTGGATCGAGCGTAATGGGTACGTTGCCTATGGCAATGCCCCGACGGTTCTCGACAACGTCATGGACTATACATGGTACCACTTTGACGAGAAAACCGGCGTTATGACCGGCCCGTGCAGCGGCTTTGCGACGTATAACGGAACCATGGACGAGTTCGGCCCAGGAAGCCTCTACTATGTCGATAAAAACGGCAAGCCTTTCTATGGCGCAATCAAGGTGGATGATGGAATCATCTTCACCGCAACAGCCGGTCTGGTCTACCGGAATCGGAGCTGCTACATTTCCGATACCACCGAACAAAGAGGATGCAGCCTTGGCATAGGTACGTATTGGTGCGACGAAAACGGCTACATTATTGGCAATGGTTTTGCCGACATCAATGGAGCAACGTACTATTACAGTGATTATGTAATCGCCAAGGGCTTCACCAAAATCGGTGATGACTATTATCTGTTCAACAGCGGCAACGGCAAGATGGCAAAGGACGCCACCATGTGGGTCCCGGCTAACAGCTATGGCATAGAGCCCGGTATGCACTACTTCCAGCCCGACGGCAAGATGTTTGTTCCTGACCTGGAGACCGGTGTCAAGAAGATCGTCAATGAAAACGGCAAGCTCTACTTTACGATCGACGGTGTTAAGATGACCAACGGACTCAACGAGCTGGACGGCGAGTACTACTACGCACAGACTAACGGTGAACTTGTAGTCGGCAAGACTGGCTGGGTCAGCCAGAAAAACGGCCTGATTCCCGACAAGGGCAACTGGTATGCCTTTGATGAAATGGGAAGACTGCAGAAAACCGGCTTTGTCACCGACAATGACGGCTATGCATACTACTATGACGACTGTGTTATGGCACTCGGCTTTACCAAGGTTGGTGAGGACTACTACTTCTTCAATGCCGGCAGCGGCAAGATGTATAAGGATACCAACCTGTGGGTCGGAAGCAACAGCTACGGCGTAGAGTCCGGTATGCACTACTTCCAGTCCGACGGCAAGATGCTTGTTCCTGGCCAGGAGACCGGCGGCAAAAAGATTGTCAGTGAAAACGGCAAGCTCTACTTTACGATCGACGGCGTCAAGATGACCAACGGACTCAACGAGCTGGACGGCGAGTACTACTATGCTCAGCCCAATGGCATCCTTGTAGTCAGTGCTACAATTTGGGTCAGCCAGAAGAACGATCTGATCCCCGAAAAGGGAGATTGGCATGCGTTCGACACTGAAGGAAAGCTGATCAAGACCGGTTTTGTCACCGGCGGCGGAGATACATATTACTACGAGGATAATGTATTGGCCGTGGGCTTTACCAAGGTCGGTGAGGACTATTACTTCTTCAACGCCGGCAGCGGCAAGATGTATAAGGACACCACTCTGTGGGTCGGAAACAACAGCTACGGCATCACCGGCGGTATGTATCGTTTTGGCACAGATGGAAAAATGGTACAGGGGTAAGAGCATAGCTTTTTAGAAACAAAACCATACGGGGCTTCACAGCTATAGTGAAGCCCCGTGTCGTATGACAGTTCGCGGTATCAACGTATGAGGTATGTATATGAAATTCAGCATTGTCGTCCCGGTTTATAATGCAGAACCCTTTCTGGACTCTTGCATTCAATCAGTTGAATCACAGCTCTCTTCAGATTGGGAGCTGATCCTGATCAACGACGGTTCATCGGATAAGAGCGGTAAAATGCTGGATGACTATGCGATGAAGGATCCCAGAATTCATGTGATCCATCAGGAAAACTGCGGTCAGTTTTATGCACGTCAGAAGGGTGTCAGCTTGTCGACCGGTGATTATATTGTGTTTCTGGACAGCGATGACGCGTTGGAACCTGAATGCCTAAAAGTGATACAGCGTGCAGTTTGTGATCACGATCCGGATATCGTCTTATATACAGGACGTATTTTCAAGGACGGCGCAGATGCGGGACGAAGTGTTGGAGATATAGCATCTGCTGAGCTGGAACTTTCTGCGCACTGGCTGAAAAAACAGCTGATCTCCTCGCATCGCTTCAACTCCCTTTACCTGAAAGCATTTCGCAGAGAAGTCTTTAACGGAGATACTACCGATTACTCATGCTTTTATGGAACGCACTGCGGCGAAGACAAGGCGCAGCTGCTGTACCCTGTGACGAACGCAAAAAAGATCTGGTACCTTCCGGATCGACTGTACCAGTATCATCAGCGCACTGACAGTACGATGCATCAATGCCGACCGGATACGATTTCTCGAATGATGGCAAGGGAAATGTTTACGCTCCTTTACCAATTTATGCAAACATGGGGGATGACGGAGCCTGCAGATCTGGAAGAGGTTGCTGTTTATTACCTGAAAAATTACTTATCGGTCTATTATAACTGCCGAAAATGCTGCACAGCAAAGGAACATCAGATCCTGAGACAGTATCCGTGGAATAAAGAGATCGATAAAACGGCAATGCGGTATTTCTTCAGTTCCAGATTAACTGTGAAAGAAAGAGCAAAACTGCTGGCAGCGCTGGCAAGGGCGTGACAGAAGCGATAGAGCAGATAATGAAACCAAGGAAAACAGACGAATCAAAACTGAATATCCTGACGCAGCTTCTCAATCAGCTTGTTACAACGGCCTGCGGAATTTTGATCCCGCGGATCCTGCTTGCAGCCTATGGCTCTGAGGCTTACGGTATCTCAGCCTCAATCGCCCAGTTCCTGTCCTACATTACCTTGTTTGAGGGTGGGATAGGCGGCGTTGCCCGTGCAAAGCTTTATGGGCCGCTTGCAAAAAATGACACTTCAGAAACAAGCTCGGTATATTATGCGGTAAGAGAATTCTTCAATCATGTCGCGGCCGTATTTGTTGTCTACAGTGTCATTCTGGGACTTTGTTATCACGATTTGGCCCACGTGACAATTTTCTCAAAGACGTATATTTTCCTGCTTGTATTATCTATCGGTCTGGCTACATTAGCAAAGTACGTAGGAGGTCTGGCAAACCTTACCCTGATCGTTGCGGACAAAAAAGCGTATGTCAACAATCTGATCATGGTTGGCACCACGATGATCAATACAGCCGCAGTTGCTATTCTGGTCAGAATGGGTGCCGGGCTGGTGTTTGTAAAACTTGGTAGCAGTCTCATTTTTGTTGTGCGGCCAGTTCTCTATGCGGTTTATGTCAAGAAGCATTATATTCTTACCCGGAGCAGCAAAAAAACTGCCTTGGATCAAAAATGGACAGGGATCGGTCAGCATATCGCATATTTCCTTCATAAGAACACGGATATAGTGCTTCTTACTCTGCTGGCGGATTTGCGTTTAGTTGCGGTCTACTCCGTACATAACATGGTGATCAACAGCATTCGCTCCATTACAGAAGCTCTTTCAGGCGGCATGGAGGCGGTATTTGGTGAGTGTATAGCCAAAGACGACAAATCAGCTCTCCAGAAAACTTACCGGAAATATAAAACACTACTATCGGCAGGCACACTGGTTCTGTTTTCCTGCGCAGGGATATTGATCGTCCCGTTCATCAGGCTCTACACAAAGGGAATAACCGATGTGAATTATATTCAGCCTGCATTTGCCTGGGTTTTCCTCCTCGCGGAGGCAGTGAACTGTCTGGTGCTGCCTTGCTCAAGCCTGCCGGTGGCAGCTGATCATTTGAAGCAAACACGCTGGGGAGCCTATAGCGAAGCTTTGATCAATATCATTCTTTCCTGCATCCTGATCAAGTGGGAGCCGCTGCTTGGCGTTGCAATCGGAACTCTGGTCGCAACGGTGTTCAGAGCGATCTACTACATGGCCTACTCCGCAAAGAATATATTGCGTCTGCCGATTCATAGGATCCTGCTTACGTTCTTCGTGACGATCCTCCTTTTATTTGCAGTCACATTATGCGGCGTTTTAATGATCCGGACAGTGGTGATAAAAAACTTCATCTCCTGGACGCTATGTGGTGGGCTGTGCTTCCTGATCATAGCACTTCCTGCAGCCTTTGCAGCACGAAAAATATGCAGCAAATAGCCTGCTCGCGCTATTGCAGGTTCCAAAAAAAGTTAGGGGTATCCGGTTTTTCCGGATACCCCAAGCTTTTTCAGCTCGCTTTACAGCTTGCGTATCTCGCAGGCGAAAGCACCGTTATCGAATATCTCAATCAGCGCCCATGTCAGTTCCCTGCCGCGCCCTGCGGTGCCGGGGTTCAGGACCTGCACCCCGCCTATCTGCTCATAATAGGCCTGATGCGTGTGGCCGAACATGGCAAGCTGCGCGCCCGCCTCCTGCGCAGCATAGACGAGCGAATCCACGCGCCCGTAGCTGACGTTATACAGGTGCCCGTGTGTGATGAACGCCTTGACCGGCCCGAGCTGAACGACGTCCTTTTCCGGAGCGAGCGGCATAAGATCGCAGTTGCCGCAGACGCTGTAGACCGGCAGCCCCGGGAACTCGTGCCGCAGCTCGACCGCGTCCCGGTCATGGTCGCCGAGATGTATCGCGGCGTCGGGGCGGCAGCGGCGGACGGCTTCGAGCATAAGCTCGTTGTTTGAATGTGTATCGGAAAAAACGGCGACTTTCATATATTTGATCCTTTCGCAATTATCATGGGCGCTTACTGTGAATATAATAAAACGAACAGGGGTGAGATTCAATGCAAAATTTTGAACAGCTTGGCCGGGAGCTTGAGCGCCGCGGCAAGACCGAGCAGATAAAGAAGCTTGCGGAGTCCGAGGACGGGGCGAAGCTCGCCAAGCTCATCGACGCGAACGCCGTCGAGCAGGCCGCCAAAAGCGGCGACGGCGAAGCGCTGCGCAGTCTGCTCAGCTCCATGCTGAGCACTCAGGAGGGAAAGCGTCTTGCGGAAAGTGTGCGCCGGATGATGGAAAATTAGGCGCACAGCGCAGTAAACGGGAGGTGAAGCGGCCGTGAGCGAGCTTGAGGACAAAATAAACGGCATACTCGGCGACCCAGCGCAGATGGAAAAGATCGCGGGGCTGGCAAAGTCGCTCATGGGCGGCGGTGACAGCGGGGATGCACCGGCGGAGAAAACGAAGAGCGCAGGCGGCGGGCTGGACTCGCTCATGCAGAGTCTGAGCGGCAGCGACGGTGCCATCGACCCGGCGATGCTCGCGCGGCTAAGCCGTGCGCTTTCATCGGGCGCAGGAGAAAAGAAGCAGGAGCGCGCGCTGCTTGAGGCGATGAAGCCATACCTGTCCGAAAAGCGCAGGAGCAAGATGGATAAAGCCATCAAGCTTGCCCGGCTTGCGTCGATAGCGCGCATAGCTATGGGCGAGATGGGAGGAGACGGCAGTGATTAACCGCTATCAGGGAAACAGCGGGCGCGTTGAGCGCTTCCCAGAGAGCGGGGAGGAGCGGCGCGCGCCGCCGAGGGAGCAGATACCGCGGCGGCAGCCTCCGCCGCCGGTGCGGCCAACGCTGCCGCCGCCTCCGCCGGAGGACTTGGGCGGTTCGATGCGGCGGCGCGTTTCGGTGCGGTGGGTAAAGCGGTCGGTCTGCCGTGCGAGACGGAGCTTGCCGGAAACGTAGCCGTCCGCCCGCGCCTGCACATACACGCTTTTCATCTTCCGCTTGAGAATGGAGCATACGAGAAACGCGATGAGTATTCCCGCAGCGCACGAAATGACGATCGCCGGTACCGGGCTGCGGCGCACGGGGTGCCCCTCCGCCGCGAGCGCAAGGTACTCCCCGCACGCGGACAGATAGTCCGAAAAGCCGCCGTACCAGTCGTTTTCGCGGAAGTTGTCGAGGAACGTATCCTCGATCTGCTCCTGGGCGTAGCTGTTGAAGGCGTATTCGCTCTTTTCGCCGTAATAGAAGTGGGCGAAGGCGCGGTCGTTCATACTTAAAAGGAGGATCGCGCCGTTCCGCTCCGCGCCGGCGCCGAGCGAGTTGCGGTGATAGTAGGTATACGCCGCTTCATATGTGCCGCGGCTGTCGATGCGGCAGGCGTCGTTCACGGTGACAAGATAAATGCCGACGCCGTAGCGCTGCGCGATGTGCTGCGCGGCCTTTTCGAGCGAGGCGGTCTCGCTCGCGGTGAGGACACCGGCGTCGTCCGTTATGTAAGAGAGCTGCGCGCCGTCCGCGAGCGCGGCGGGGGTGAGAGTAAGCAGGAGAAGGAAGGCGAGAAGGAAAGAGCAAATTTTCCGTTTCATATTTTCCCCTCCTTATCGCAGCAGAAAGCTGAGCGCCGTTCCGAGAAGCGCGACCGGCGCGGCAATGGCGGCGAATGTCCGCCAGTATTTTCCGGCGTCCGTCGGCAGATCGCCGACCATTTTGCCGGTCTGCCCGTTCATGGCAAAGAGAAAGCTCTTGCCGTTCCAGCGCGTCGAGAGCATCCACACCGGCAGCAGCGCATAATGCACCTTGCCGCGGTGCAGCCGGACGTCCTGCGCGCGGGGAATACACATGTCATACCCGCTTACGGTGCGCCCGAGCGCGTCCAGCACCGTTTTCTGGCAGCGCTCGTCGGCGCGGCTTTCGCAGTCGGCGACCGGAACATCGTACTTATCCGCGAGAAAGCCGGGGAGATACGCCGAGGAAAACGGCTTGAGTTCGGCATAGTCGTAAGGCTCAATGGAGTCCATATGCGCGTCCGGCATCCGGCTCGAAGCGTCCACCGGCACCTTTTCAAAGAGCATCGAACCGTCGCGGCAGATCTCAAAATGGTCGGTCTTCGTGACCTCCCAATCGCCGGTGCGGAAAACGCGTGAGCGCGTCGCGTCGTAGCGCGCATGACCCTCCGCCTCGCCGTCGAACATCCAGAAGGGGACGTAAACGCCCTGGATCTTCTCGATCTGGTTCTGGGCGGAAAACGCTCTCGGCAGGAAGGGCTTGTTTTTATAGTGCCGCCGGAGCGCATTGATCGCGTCCTCGCGGCTGAGCTTGAAGGGCAGAACATAGTCCGGCCTCAGCGCCCCGGCGAACTGCCCCGGCACGACGGTCGGGTTGCCGCAGTACGGGCAGGCGGTCGCGGCGGTGTTCGCATCGCAGATGAGCTCCGCACCGCAGGAAGGACAGGAATAGGTCTTCATCCCGGCGGCGTCCGCGCCCCAGTCGGAGCTCATGGAGCCGGTGTCCCACGCGCTGCTGTCGCCGCTCTGCGCGGCAGTATCCGCCGTTTCAAACACCTCGGCGGCCTTTGCTTCCTTTTCCTTATACAGCGCCTCGATCTCTGCAACGGTGTATGAGCTGCCGCAGTAATCGCATTCCAGTTTCCCGGACGCGCCGGAATAGTGCAGCGGCCCGGTGCAGGACGGGCATTGGTAGTTGGTCACCTGTGTCGGCATAGGCACTCATCCTTTCCGATAAAGAATGCTTCTGTTTCCCGCGGGGAACAGAAGCATTGTAGCATATTTTCGCGGGAAACTCAACGCTGAACGCGCCGCTGGCCGATGCAGAGGGCAATGTTAAATATAATAATGTAGAAGGAGCGTCCTTCCCGATATGTTTCTTTTATTTATAACATAAGCATCCCCCGGCTTCAACCCAGAGAGAAGCCGGGGGATGCTTTATTCACTGCCCGCTGTCAGCCGGCCTGCACGTCGCCGTTTTTCAGCCGCTGAACGATCGAATGTACGAGCTGTATGTCGTTGTCGGAAAGCCCGTCGGTGCGGATGGCGAAAGCCACGTCCAGACCGAGCAGATAATCGGTGGACATATCAAAAATCTGCGCCAGCTGCACCAGCGACTGCGTGGAGGGAACGGAAATGCCCATTTCCCAGGCGTTCACGCACGAGCGCGTCACCCCAAGCATTTTGGCAAGCTCCGTCTGAGTATAGCCCTGCTTCTCGCGGAGCTTTTTTATTCTTTCGTAAATCATGACTGTACCTCCCGGCTCCTGTCGTGGAGTAATATGATGTATGGTAAAATAACCAAAATGATATTGCATTATCATTTTGGTTAATTAAAATTGACAATCAAAGATCGTTGTGGTTTAATGAATTCGTATAAAAAATAAGGCGGATGCCGAAAACGAAAAGACGATCTGGATCGACGAAGCGGCGGATGTAATTAACGGGAACATCCTGACGCTGAAATTCCAGGTGTTGGATAATGCTCCGGATGGGCTGGCAGAGGTGACGGTCACGGGCTTCAAGGCAGCGGCTTTGGATGAGAGCGCGGTGAAAGCCAATATCGTTGCGGGCGGTGTAACAGTCACGAGCTGGATCTCGGGCGATGTCAACGACGATGGCGAAGTGGATATTTTCGACTGTGTCCGTCTGAAAAAAATCTTGCGGGTATGAGTGTTGAACTTAAATAAAAAGGAAGGGAAGTTATGCCATGAAAAAAGTGCTGTCCTTGCTTCTCGCGGTGTTGATGGTATTCACGCTCCTGCCGGTGTCCGCTCTCGCGGACGGAGAGACACCCGGTACGGCGGAAACCACAGCAGAAGCGGAAACGACACCGGTTCCGGAAGTCACCCCGGAACTGGAGACCACCCCGGAGCCGGAAGCAACGCCGGAACCGGAGACTACACCGGAGCCGGAAGTGACACCGGAACCGGAGTATGTAACGGTGCGATTTATCTGTACGCCGGAGGAAACGACGATCCTAGTCTACGATGCCGAAGACGACGAAACGGAATTTGAGCCGGAAGAAGACGGAAGCTATCTTCTTGCACCCGGTAACTATGTTTATGTCGCTTTCTGCGAGGGCTATGTCAGCATCTTTGAAGAGCTAATCATCGAAGAGGCAGACGCGGCAACTGGTGAAGAGATGATCGTTGATGTTGCGTTGGAGCCCGCTGTTGCGGAGGACACTCCAGATGAAGGGCTTCCGGTGATGCTCGCAGCAAGTTCTGACGAATACGCATGGTTTCCGGCATATACAATGAATTTGTCGCAGTTGGCATATGAGTCCTACAGCCATGGTAGCCAAAACGCTATAGATATGTTACCTAATGGCAACGTGTTTGCCCCCTTCACCGGGAAAGTAGCATATGTTGATGCAAATTGGGGATATATTGTTCTTCAAAGTGTAAATAAGGTTCACTGGGCGGATGGCTCATATGATTACATGACCGTTGGCTTTATGCACGACTCTGATATTAGCGATATCTATGTCGGAAGAGTTATATCTCAGGGCGAAGAGTTTTATCAAGCAGGTGGCATGGGAGACGGAAACCCTAATGCATATGGGGCTCATGTTCATATTACAGTTCATAAAGGCCATGTAACGCGTGGATACCCCTATGGGACGGGCGATTCCTATGCATTTAATGCCTTTTTTATTAACACGAAAAAAACAACTCAGTATACTGGGCGAGGGAAAGGGTATGCGGTTAACTCAGTAAATAATGGAGCCCCAACGGACTACAGAGGACTATGGAAAGACTTAGATGAGGGGTACCTCTCCAAATGCGACTATTATCCTTCCTATCTGACCGTACAAATGACGGAGGACTACCGGGTCTGGTCGCTGCCGTGCAGCAACGAGACAGACTCTGCGTCCTCCGTGGTCAAGACGGTTGCCTCCGGGACGAGCCTGACGGTAACGGCACTTTACAAGAATGGTGTAACGACGTCGGATCATTACTGGTATCGCGTGCGTTTGTCGGACGGAACGGTGGGCTATGTCTATGCCCCGTTCTGCAAGGTGACGAATTACTGCGATACCGCCATTAAAAACGAGATTTCCGCCAGCGGAAAAGACGTCCCGGCGTCTCTTCCGGTCAGCAAGAGCTATCCCGTTGACTGGACGATCACGTCGAGCAATGCGGACATCAGCGCCATTTCCGGAACGGTTCATACATATGGAACGACCATGAGCTATGGCCGAACTGAACAGGTGCGATCCAAAAACCTGAACAACTCGGAGCTGGACTCCGCGATGCATTTTGACTGGATATCATCGCCCGGAAGCTATGATTTCTACATCAAGGTACAGGTCAAGAACTATTACTGTGCCAATAACAGCAACACTCTCCAAAGCAAAACGATCGAAAAGACCGTTTTGAACGGCCCCATCCAATTCACGGCCGGAGACTCCGGCCATACGACGCACTCCTATACGTCGAAGGTCGTGGCTCCAACCTGTACGGAGCAGGGCTATACTCTATATACCTGTTCCGTTTGCAGCGCCAGCTACAAGGACAATTACACTGACGCGAAGGGCCACAGCTGGAACAGCGGAACGGTGACGACCGCCGCGACTTGTGAAAAATCCGGCGTCAAAACGTACACCTGCACCGCATGCCAGACGAAAAAAACCGAAACGATCGCAGCAACGGGGCACAAGCTTGTTTACGGAAGCTGGGAAGGCAGCTGCACGGAGCGCCCGCACCGGCGCGTCAGCTGCGCAAACTGTGATTATCAGTATACCGAATACAACATGGAAGGCAACTGGTCTGACTGGTCTACGACCAAGCCGACCGGGGTTGCCGATGAGTACATCGAAACGCAGCAGCGCTACCGGACGAGAAATAAGCTGACAACGACCGGCACCTCCAACACCATGTCCGGCTGGACGCTTTCCGGCTCTGAAAAAGTGTGGAGCGATTACGGTTCCTGGAGCGACTGGTCGACTGATGCCGTATCGGCCAACGATTCCACACAGGTGGAGACCACAACACTGTACGGGTATTACTATTACTACTGCTCTAACTGCGGCGCACACATGCACGGTTACGGCACCTGCTATACGTGGGCTGGCGGCTGTGGTGCAAAGACCTACTCGAGCGGGTGGAATCAGGGATACTTCCCGTACTCCTGGAGCAGCTCCACGTCCGACTGGCACGGAACGGGTAAATATGTTGCGACGATCAACGGCGAAAACTGGTTTAAGTGGGATAATCACACGGCGACCGGATACCGTTACCGCACCCGTACACAGCAGACGGTATATTCGTTCTATAAGTGGGACGATTGGAGCGGTTGGGTGAGCGGCTCTAACGCCCCGGCGGCGACCGACACCATGCAGGTCGAAAAGCAGACGCTTTATCGCTATGACCTCTATGCAACGGGAACGCATACGTGGGACAGCGGCGTTGTAACTACCCCGGCGAAGCCTGGCATAGAAGGCGTCAAAACGTACACCTGCACCGCGTGCAAGCAGACACGCACGGAAGTTATTCCGGCTCTGCCCATTACGTATACTGTGAGCTATGACGCGAACGGCGGCAGCGGCGCACCGGCCTCTCAGACCAAAACAAAGGATGTTGCACTGACGCTGAGCAGCACGAAACCGACGCGTACAGGCTACAAGTTCCTTGGTTGGGCGGCGAGCAAGACGGCAACAAGCGCGCAGTATCAGCCGGGCGGAAGCTACACGGCAAATGCTGCGGTAACGCTCTATGCGGTCTGGAAAGAGAATGACTATAAGGTGAGCTATGACGCGAACGGCGGTACGGGCGCACCGGCGGCGCAGACCAAAAAGCACGGCATGGCCCTGACGCTGAGCAGCACGAAACCGACGCGTACAGGCTACAAGTTCCTTGGCTGGGCGGCGAGCAAGACGGCAACAAGCGCGCAGTATCAGCCGGGCGGAAGCT
>ERZ773194.2658-NODE-2658-length-16576-cov-12.696750_pt1 | contig 16576 bp, 13 predicted proteins | sample MGYA00511240_ERZ773194 | MGnify/ENA primary metagenome ERZ773194 (study PRJEB29015, sample SAMEA2737774) | human gut metagenome | biome: human gut; feature: human-associated habitat; material: faeces | place: China | collected 2012 ... | reverse complement strand
CCGTGGGCATTCCTGCGGAGCGGTATTCCGAATATCCTCATCAGTTTTCCGGCGGTATGAAGCAGCGTGTGGTGATTGCTATTGCGCTTGCGTGCAGTCCGGAGCTGCTGCTGGCGGACGAGCCGACCACGGCGCTGGATGTGACCATCCAGGCCCAGGTTTTGGAACTGATGCGCCAGTTGAACAGCAATAACGGTACTTCCATGATCCTGATCACCCATGACCTTGGTGTCGTGGCGGAGATGTGCGATGATGTGGCCATTGTGTATGCAGGGCAGATTGTGGAAAAGGGAACCTTGGAGGATGTCTTTGATGCACCCAAGCACCCCTATACACTGGGCCTGTTCGGTGCGCTGCCCTCCATGAAGGAGGACGAGAATTCCCGGCTGAAGCCCATTGCCGGCATGCCCCCGGATCCCACCCATCTGCCCAGCGGCTGCTATTTTCATCCTCGCTGTCCCCACGCCACAGAGCGCTGCAAAACGGAAGCCCCCTGTGCCGTTGAGGTGAGCCAGGGCCACTGGGTGCGGTGCCATCAATTCAACAAGGAGGGCTAAGCTATGGATAACCTCGTTGAAATCCAGGACCTGAAAAAATATTTTAAGTCTCCCAAGGGAATGGTCCATGCCGTTGACGGCGTGACCATGTCCATAGCCCGGGGCAGCACCATGGGTGTCGTGGGGGAGTCTGGCTGCGGCAAATCCACCCTGGGAAGGGTGCTGATCCAGATGCTGGCGCCTACCGGCGGCAAATTGGTTTTTGATGGAAAAGATGTTACCAGCCTGAAAGGGCAGGCGCTGCGGGATTATCATTCCCGGGCGCAGTTCATTTTCCAGGACCCCTATTCCTCTCTTGACCCCCGCTACACCGTGGAGCAGGCCATTGCAGAGCCTCTGATCAACGCCCGAAAATTCTCCCGGCGGGAGATCGAGCAGAAGACCACGGAGCTGATGGATATGGTGGGTGTGGCCCAGCGCCTTCGCATGAGCTACCCCCACGAGATGGACGGCGGCCGCCGCCAGCGTGTGGTGATTGCCCGGGCACTGGCTTTGGATCCGGAATTTGTAGTCTGTGATGAGCCGGTGTCTGCGCTGGATGTGTCCATTCAGGCACAGGTTTTGAACCTTTTGGAGGACCTGCAGAAGGAGCGGAATCTGACCTATATGTTTATTACCCATGATATGTCGGTCGTGCGGCATATTTCGGATAATATTTCCGTGATGTACCTGGGACAGCTGGTGGAGACCAGCAGCTCCAAGGAGCTGTTCAGCCGCAGCTATCATCCCTATACCAAGGCATTGCTCTCGGCAATCCCCTCTACGGATATCCATCATAAAATGAACCGGATTGTGCTGAAGGGCGAGATTACCTCTCCCATCAATCCGCCTCCCGGCTGCCGCTTTGCTGCACGCTGCCCCTATGCAAAGGAGGCTTGCAGACAGCCCCAGAAATTGGAGGAGGTTGCACCCAACCATTTTGTATGCTGCTGCCGGGTGCGGGAAGTGAACCCGGAACTGGCGTAAAGGAGCTTTTGCATGGGCGGAGAAAACGGAAAGCGGAAAACCAGCTATGAGCGATATTTTGAAGGCTACAGCCAGCGTCCGGTATTGGACAAGGCTGGGAATGTACGGATGATCCCTGTCTATACTGCGCCCTATTGGATGCTGGATGCGGAAGACGGTGCGTGGATCGGAAGAAAGATACTGGTTGTGCTGCTGACGCTGGGACAGGTGGGGCTGTATCTAACGGTGTCCCTGCTTCGCATTGGCAGCAACCATTCCGGTCTTGTGATCATTCCAAGTGGGCTTTCTGCAGCCTGTCTGCTGTTTGTGGTGACGGCGGCCATCCGCTATGTTGCGGCCAAACGAAAAATGACGGTCTGCGATTACCGGACCGCCCGGGACAGTCTGCGCAGATGGAATTTCGGCAGCGGTGTTCTGCTGGTGCTGACGGCGGTGGGGACCCTTGGGGCGCTTGCCGCTTCCGGCGGGCAGGAAACTGCGCTGACATTGTTCTCTGCCTTTGGCTACGCGCTGGCAGGCGGAATCGGATTTCTCCAGTGCCGGCTGGAGGAGCGTTGCTTCTACCGGGAAACGGAAAACGAAAACGCTTATCAATAAAGGAGCTGATTATCGTGAAGAAAGAACTGACCAAGCTGTACCCAATGGTACAGTTCAAAAAGGACACCTGGGAAATCGATGAATTTGACTGTGCCAGCATTTTCCTGCTGGTAGGTACGGAAAAGGCCATGGTCATTGACTGCGGCATGGGCATTGGGGACCTTCGGGGTGCGATTGAAATGATTACGGATAAGCCCTTGGTGGTGGTGATTTCCCATGGCCATGTGGATCATACGGCCAATGGCCGGCAGTTTGATGAGCTGTGGATTCACCCTGCGGACCAGTCGGCTCCGATTCCCCAGTCTCTGGAGCGACGTCGATTCGATACGGAGCGCATTGCCGCTCGCCAGAAGGGCTGCATCGGTGCACCCTACACCATGTTCAATCTGTATCCCTATGATATCAATGTGGATCTGCGCGACCCCGGCCCTGAGGACAAAATGCCGGTGATTCACGATCTCTATGACGGCCAGCAGTTTGATCTCGGCGGCGGCCGTATCGTTACAGCCTATGAATGCCCCGGCCATTCTGCGGGAGAGATGATTTTCCTGGATGAGCAGACCAGAACACTCTTTGCCGGAGATGCGCTGAACTACAATCTGGGTGTGGGCGCGGTTCCTCTGGAAAGGACGCTGCGCTATATGAAGCGGATGCAGGCGATGTCCGACAAATACGACGGTATCTACAATGGCCATCATGACTTCCGCGCTTTGGGTGCACCGCTGGACGATGACTGCCTGCCTACGGTGATTGAGCTGATGGAAGATGCCGTAGCGGGGAAGATCGTTCCCTGCGAGGCTCCCAGCTTCTGGGGACAGAGCATCCCTCTGACCAAGGAGCGGGAGGACCCCATGAAGAATGCGCCCAAGATGTTTGCAAATGCGGACCAGGTTCGTCCGCCTCGCCGGAGAGTAATGCTGCGCAAGGGCAGAAACTTCTTGAATATCAATCCGGATCTGATTCACGAAGAAAAATAGCAGAAGGCGCTTCGAAACCGGCGTACCCCTTCCGGTTCCGGATGAATGCCGGAAAGCCGGCTCCGCTTGGGAGCCGGCTTTTCAAAAGGCGTTTTACGGATTTGCGGCGGCGCTGATGGATTCGTAGAGCTGTCGGGTGGTATCTGGGGATTCAAAGTTGAAGAGAAGTACCTGTGTATCCGTTTGGATGAGAATGGCGGTGGAAAAGTCCTGGTTTATGCAGAGCAGGTATTTCCCGTAGGAATCGCTTTCCCAGGTGCCGTATCTGCACCCGTTTTCCGTGCTGCCGGAGATGCAGGAACCGTAGTCCGGTGATTCGACGAGCGAGATGCGGACGATCTGGGAATAGGGGATTGACAGTGCCTCGTCCCCCGGAAGCGACAGTGTAAATCCCTTGGCATCGAAGCGAAGCGCGTTGTCTGCCTCGCTTTGGAACAGAGAGAGATTAGGCAGCAGGATGACACCGATGATGATGATCACGCATAGGATGATTCCCTGGCGCTGGGACTGCTTTGCCCGTTTCATCTCTTCTTCATAGGAAATCGTTGCTTTCAATTGCAGCACCTCCAAGCTTGTTATGGAACAATTATAGTACAAATCTGCCAGATACACAAGAAATAAATTTCCCCGGCCGGCCCTTTGGGGCTGCGATGCAAGACAATACACGCCGAAAAGACAACTTCGATCTCGGAAAGAGAGGCATCTTATGACGACAACAAAACAGTTGGGCCGTGACCTGACCCAGGGGCCCATTATGACGGGACTGCTCCTGTTTGCCATTCCCATTGTGCTGACCAACCTGGTGCAGCAGCTGTATTCGATGGTAGACCTGATGGTCATCGGTAAATTTGTGGGCAGCATTGGAACGGTAGGTGTGAACACCGGCGGCGAAATTGCAGACCTGGTGAGCCCTGTGGCCATGGGCTTTTCCAGTGCTGGGCAGATCTATATTGCCCAGCTTGCCGGAGCGAAAAGCGAGGAAAAAATCAAGCGGACGGTGGGTACGCTGCTGGGCTTTATGATCAGTGTGGCCCTGGCTCTGGCGGTTATCGCCATCGCCTTTAGCACATCTCTGCTGGAAATGTTGAACTGCCCGTCAGAGGCCATGTCCCAGGCCAGGGATTACATGATCATTACGGCCATAGGCTTTCCCTTTACCTTCGGATACTATGCCGTCTGCGGAATTTTGCGGGGCATGGGGGAAAGTAAGCGCCCTTTGATCTTTATCCTAATTGCCGCCGGAATCAATATCATCCTGGACCTGCTGCTGGTGGCAGTTTTCCATATGGAGGCTGCCGGAACGGCCATTGCAACCACCCTTGCGCAATTTGGCTCCTTTGCAGCTGCCTTTGTCTTCATGCTAAAGAAGAAGGAGAAATTTGATTTTGAGCTGAAGCTGTCCTATTTCAAATTTGACAAAGAGGCGCTTGGCGTGATCATCAAGCTTGGTATTCCGCAGGTTATTCGCAGCCTGCTGGTGAGAATGTCGATGCTGTGGGTCAATGCCAATGCCAATTCCTTTGGCCTGACCGTCTCCGCAACCAACAGCGTGGGCAACAAGCTGCAGAAGTTCCTGGAGGTCTTTGTTCAGGGCGTGGATACAGCTTCCTCCTCTATGGTTGGCCAGAATCTGGGCGCAAAAAAACCGGACCGGGCCGGAAAGGTGACGCTGTGCACTCTTTGCGCGACGCTGTGCTGCGCTGCGGTGACTTGCATGATCTGCATTTTCCTGCCGAAGCAGGTTTTCGGGCTGTTTACCAACGATCCGGCGGTCATTGAATTGGGCATCACCTTCCTGCATATTTTCATTCTGCATTTTATTGTTTCGGCCATTATCGGTGCGTTCCAGGCAATGGTTATGGGCTGCGGCTTTGTGGAGTTGGGCTTTCTCATCGGCATCCTGGACGGTGTGGTGTGCAAAATCGGCCTGAGCTGGTTGTTCATGAATGTCTTCAATATGGGCTATCAGGGCTTGTGGTGGGGCGTTGCCTGCTCCCGGATTATCCCGACGATCATCTGCATTGCCTATTACTGCTCCGGAAAGTGGCGGACGAGGACCCTTCTGAAGGAAAAGAAAGCATAGAGAGGAGCCAGCCATGAATACGGATTACCAAGCCATGCAAGCATTGAAGACGCAGCTTATGAAAAACGTTGCAGAACTTCCGCTGATTAAGCAGTTCCATATGCGCCTTGTAAAGCCGGATACCTGGATTATTGAACCTTTTTGCCCCAGTTCGGATGCGCCAAGAGTGCACCTGCTGATTGGCGAAACGTATGCACTTGTGATTGACCCGACGGATACCCCTTATGATCTGCGTGCCTATATCCAGACCTATGTGACGGACAAGCCGCTGCTGGTGGCAAATACCCATTCCCACAACGACCATACCTATGCCAATTACCTGTTTGACGACTGTACCATTTATATGTCGGAAATCTGCCAGCAGGAGCTGCGGCAGGCCAGAACCCATTCGCCCAAGCTGGATGCCCTGGGCCATGCCTATGCCTCCTACAACGAGGGGACGGTGGTCCGGCCGGGCGATGTCATCGAACTGGGCGGCCGTCCGGTGCAGGTGCTGGGCTGTACGCCCTGCCATGCTGCCTCCAGCCTGCTGTTTCTGGATGAAAAGGCGGGGATCCTGTTCACGGGCGACGAGATTGACGCGGGGCAGGTGAATATCTGGAATCAGCCGGTAGAGGTCTTTCGGGACAATATCGTAATGCTGCTGGGACTACGGGACCGGTTCGATACCATTTGCTGTCCCCACAATGGCACACCCATGCACGCGGATGTGCTGCGGTATTTCCTGGAAAACTGCGACCGCATCATGAGCGGCATTGAGGGGGATATGGACAAGGGTTCCACCAGCTACCTGCTGAATCCCTTTGAACCTCGCAGTCCGGAATCTGTGGATCACCGGCGCTGGGATCCGTTGATCCGCCGCAGCGAATGGAAGAGCACAGCAATCAACTATAATATCGACCTGATTTTTCGGGAGCAGCTAAAGGGCCCCTACCGAAAAGCGGACCCTCATGCAAGTAGCGTGAAAGAAAAATGTTGAACTTTTAGAAACAACGCTGCCAAAAGTTCGGCTTTGACCACAACCACGACCATAATCACGATGCAAATATGGTAAAAGGAATGGACAGAATGTCACAAAAACATCCATTTATCAAAACAGAATGAACTGTTTTAGACTGAAAAAATTATAATATACGTTCCTAACAAAATTCGAATCCACCTTCCCCCACCAATAAAAAGAGGACATCCGTAGGGTGTCCTCTCAGAGTGTCGAAAAAGTCCAGTTAAAGCTGGGCTTTTTCTATTATCCATGATATAATGGTCATGGGTGAGGAGAAATGCTAAAAAGTGGAAAAATGGAGCGAGGCGTGTTTGAAATTGTGGACACCGAAAGTCTGGTGCCTGCAAATCATTTAAATAGATGCTGCTGTCGATTTCGGCAAGATCTACGATATGGTAGAGCCGTTGTACTGTGCTGACAATGGTCGCCCTAGCGTAGATCCAGTTGTGCTGTTCAAAATGGTTCTCATTCAGCATCTGTATGGACTGACTTCTTTGCGCCGCACCGCGGAAGAAGTTTCTCTGAATGTGGCATACCGCTGGTTCCTGGGCTACCGCCTACAGGAAGAAACTCCGCATTTCTCAACCATTAGTTATAACTTCCGTCACCGTTTTACAACCGAAACCGTAGACCGGATCTTCAGCTGGATCCTCATGGAAATGGTAGAGGCCGGGTACGTAGCTCCCGGCGTAGTGTTTGTGGACGGAACCCATATCAAGGCAAACGCAAATCTCAAGAAGACGGTAAAGGAAGAAGTGCCCATTGAGGCAAAGCGGTACGCAAAGGAACTCATGGACGAGGTCAACGCAGACCGGGAAGCCCATGGGAAGAAGCCATTCTCGGATGATGAGAATGATGAAGATAACGAGAATAACGATGAGCCACCTGCTTCTCCAAAAAAGAAGCGCAACAATACCTCTAGGAAGAAACTGAAAAAGCGCAAAAAGGAAGCAAAGAAGACAAAAACAGTAGTAAAAAGCACTACCGACCCAGACTGCGGGCTGTTTGTCAAGGGCGACCACAAGAAGCAGTTGGCCTATGAAGCACATACCGCCTGCGATGTTCACGGTGTCGTTCTGGCAGTAGAGGTTACCCCTGGCAATATCCATGATAGCGTTGCATTTGATGATGTATATGACCAGGTAGTAGAGCAGTTCCCGGATGTCCATGCCTTTGTAGCGGACAGCGCATATAAGACGCCCCATATCTGCAAGAAAGTCTTTGGCGATGACAGAGTATTATCCACAGCCTACAAACGACCCATGACCATGAAGGGTGGTCATGAATGGTGGAAATATGTGTACGATGAGTTTTATGATTGTGTGATCTGCCCGGAGTACCAGGTTTTGAACTACAGCACCACAAACCGGGATGGATACCGGGAGTATAAAAGCGATCCGAAGATTTGCTCAAACTGTCCAACTCGCCATCTATGCACAAAGAGCAAGGACTGCGTAAAAACAGTCACCAGACATATCTGGAAAGAATACGAAGAATTGGCCGACGATGCCCGTTACACTCCGATCTACCAGCGGATGTACAAGGCTAGGAAAGAGACAATTGAACGTGTCTTTGCGGATGCAAAAGAGCAGCATGGTCTGCGATATACTCGATACACAGGCTTGGCTCAGGTAACGAACTGGGTGAAGCTTAAATTTGCTGCCATGAATCTGAAAAAGTATGCAAAATGGGTATGGAGGGATAGATACCCTGACCGTTTTTCCTGTATTATATCGCTTGTTTTTCCATTTTTCAGAACAGACCCCAGTTTTGCTTGATGCAGAACTGGGGTTTGTCGACACTCTGAGAGCCCGGCAGCTAGCCGGGCTCTATTCCTTCTCATGCATAATTTGAGGTCAAGGAAAAATAGTCACAAAAGTTGGAAAAATCCCGGATTTCTATAAGAAATCCGGGATAATTATGGTTGCGGAGGCAGGACTCGAACCTACGACCTCCGGGTTATGAGCTGCTTATTTTGTTCGAAAAATAAACTAAAATAGTTTTAAATAGGCCAAAAACATTTAAACCATGAGATCTTGATAGCAAATAAGTTCAACTGAAATCAAGCAATTTCGCATAGGCTATCCCCAAACTATCCCCACGGAATTGGACGAAAAAGTTCGGAAAATTCGAAGTGGCGGCACATCCAGTTCAATGGAGCGGATGTGCCATTTTATTTTCAAATCATGCAGTACCGGGGTTCATTGTTCAATTCCGCGGTAGCCGTGTTTTTCCGCATTTCCAAGTAAATAAAGGAAAGCAAACGCAGGAATTCGCAGCAAATCCTTGCCGCACTTTGTATTGTGAACGCCAAAATCGTCTGCATTCTTGGTGATGATAATCGCTGCTGACGATTCCTCACACAGTTCTACAATGGCGTCATCATCTGCAATTGGTGCGCCTTCCCGGTATTTGACTTCGATCAGGATGTTGTTTGTGTTGGGATAGTCCACCACAATATCAATTTCTTTTCCTTTTTTACCGCCTCTAAAATAGCCGACGGAGGTGGCGTACTGATAGTAAAATGCGGCGACGTGTTTGTAAACGGCAGTTTCAACGATTTTTCCCATCTCAACAGGGTCTGTCAGAACGGAGTCATCCATCAGGACTGCATTTCGGATGGCCGCGTCTGCAATATAGATTTTCGGCCGCGCTTTCAGCACCTTTTTCCCCGCCATATCCACCGGCCAGCTCTGGTAAATCAGATTTGCGCTTTCCAGATACTGAATATAGTTTTCTACGGTTGTGCGGGATACGCCGTTCAGTTCTTTCGTGATTGCCTCAATGGATACAATTTCCGAAGATACATTGCAAAGGTACAAGAAAATTCTCTCGAGCTCCGTCGCATTGCGAATATTGTACAGGGAGGGAAGATCACGCTTCAGCACTTTATCCACAACATCCTCCCGCATGATCTGCTGTGCCATCAAATCATTGTCAGCCAGTGCCAATTCTGGGAAACCGCCAACCTGCAAATACCGCATAAAGTGGTTCTGGACTTTGGAAAGCTGCATCATAATTTGCGTCCGCTCAATTTGGCTTTTGTGGAGCAGTGTTGTTACTTTCAAATCGGAAGCAATGTTGGGCCTGTCTAAATTTAGCAGTTCACAGTATTCATAAAAAGACATGGTGGGAACCTGGATAACCGTCCAGCGGCCGGCACCGCTCTCTCTGCTGCCTTTCATCAATGCCGGGCTGGCAGAACCGGTTGCAACGACATAGGTATCCGGCTGCGTATCGTAAATGATTTTTAACCAGCGATCCCAGTCCTGTGCATACTGCACCTCATCGAAAAAGTAATAAACATCCTGTTCCGCATAAATGTTTTCGTGATAGCACTCCAGGACATCCTGAAATTGACTGAGTTTCAGCATGGGGTGATCCAGAGAAATAAAAACAATTTTCTGAGGCGGGATCCCGGATTTTAAAAGTGCCTCGATCATCTGGTACTGGATCGTTGTTTTCCCGACACGTCTCGTTCCCGTTAAGACTACGGAACGACGGATCCCCTTATCCGTCAGCCGCTTCATCGCTTCGTAAAACGCAAACCGTTTATAGGTTTTTGACATTTGCGCGCTGACCATCCCGGTTTTCCACCAAGGGTTATAGGCACTCAAGACTTTTAGGATACTTTCCTTTGTTGTAATTGCCAATGCGATCAACTCCTTTCTTATAAGAATACCCTGAAAATCAATTTTTGTCAATTAATATTATCAGTATACTATTAATATTTTTTGACATAAATTAATTTTCGGGGTGATATATCGAAATGCTATGTTAAAGAAGCAAGTATTCTGCACGCATTTATCCCCAAACTCTCCCTGCGGATTTGGGCGAAAAAGTTTGGAAAATTCGAAATGATAGAATATTCGATTTCTACACATACAGTGGTATTCCACTGCATCGCTATCCGCAGTGGCTTTTAAAAAGAACTGCGGAAATATTTTTATTCTGGTGATTGTACTGTTTGCAACGCTTGCAAATGCGGATGATTGGGCTGAAATAGCAATGTTTGCGGACTATTATCAAGATTATTTTCGCAATATATTGAATTGGAAAATAGAACACCGTCCCACGATGCAATTTGAAGCGAATTTAAAAGAAAGGTTCTTAAAAACGGCAGAAAAAGCACATGGTCGGTTGGAAATAAGAGAGTATTATCAGACAGAATACATCAAATGGTTGAAGCAGAAAGGGGCGAGGAAAGGGTTAAAAAGCATTATTATGGAGAGAAAAACCATTAAAAAGGAAACAAAGAACGAGTGGAATACCGTTATTTCATTAGTAGCTTGAAGGAAGACATCGAACTTACCAGCCGAACGGTTTGCGGGCATTGGTGTATTGAAAGTATGCACTGGCATCTGGATGTTACTTTCCGTGAAGACGCAAACGCAACGATCGATAAAACTGCTGCGCAGAATCTGAACATCATTAGAAAATGGTGCCTCAGCATTTTGAAAGTCACAGAGTTGTCAAAGCGTAAGCTGTCGATGAAGAAAAAACGGTTTGCCATCAGTCTGCGCCCCACGATGCTCCTTGAAATAATTCTCAAAGCTTAAAAATGAAGCAACGAGAGTACAGCACATGTGTGAGCATTCATGCAATCGTCGTGTATCCTTGCGACACTCTCTTGAAATACCAGATGGTATGATATATAATTAATTTGTGATTTTTTGTCTAATGGAGGCGTCAAATGGCTGTTTCACATAATAAGCTCTGCACACTGCTTGTCGACAAGAAAATAAGCAAAGCCGATTTGCGCTAAGCCGCCGGGCTGATTCCCAACACCATGACAAAACTGCGCTGTGACGAACCCGTGGCTATGGGCGTGCTGGAAAAGATCTGTGGGATCCTGGATGCAGATTTTGGCGAAATCATGGAATATAAATGCGAAAGCAAAAAATGATTGGAAAATAAGCGATGCAAGAAAAAAAGTATGAAAAGTACTGCGATAATAGATCTGTAATTTCACTATTTTCTGGCGCAATGGGTCTTGATTTGGGACTAAAAAAAGCTGGTCTTAACATTGTGCTCGGCCAGGATTCTAATTTAGATTGTGTTGCGACAATGAAAGCTAATGGATGTAATGTATACGCTGGGGACATCCGGGAAATAGATCCACAGAATTTGCTGGAACAGGCCAAAATGCAAATTGGAGAACCGTTTCTAATTTGCGGTGGACCTCCCTGCCAGCCATTTTCCACAGCAGGCAAGCGGCTGGGTATTAATGATCCTCGCGGAAGTCTATTTATGGAGTTCATACGGATGATTGATTACATCCGTCCTCGCTTTTTCGTGATGGAAAATGTTAAGGGCATAATGTCGGCACCCCTCAAGCATATTCCAATAAAAGACAGAGGTGCGGATTATAAAAGAGACGAATTTGGAACCGTTTTAGATGTTGTCCTTTCTGAATTCAAAAAGTTGGGATACAAAACGGTATATGGAGTTTTGGACGCTGTTAACTACGGTAGTCCCCAGTTTCGGGAAAGATTTATTCTCATCGGTAGCCGCGATTGTGAAGAAATCTTTTTACCTTTTCCCACTCATTTTCAGACACATCAAAACCCGGAATATAGATGGCGTACTATCGCTGATGTTTTTAATGACATCAATCCCAGTGATAATGAAGTGGCAATTTTGAGTAATGAGAGAATGGAGTACCTTAGGCAAATACCAGAAGGCGGAAACTGGAGAGATCTTCCTGCGGATCAAATTAAAGGTGCAATGGGGGGGGCGTATACTTCTGGCGGTGGGAAAGCAGGATTTTACAGAAGACTATCATTCAATCAACCATCTCCGACAGTTGTAACCTCCCCTATTCAGAAAGCCACAATGATGTGCCACCCAACAGAAGATCGACCGCTATCCGTCCGAGAATGCGCAAGGATTCAGCAATTCCCTGATGATTGGATTTTTACGGGTACAACAGTGGCAAAATACAGGCAAATTGGTAACGCCGTTCCTGTCGGTCTCGGTGAAGCGATCGGAAAGGCAATTATTGCAGTGGCGAGTAAAACAGCGTCCGTACAAACAAAGCGAAGGAAACGATAACATAAGTACAAGCTGGGGGTGTCCGTATGCAGTCCGCAATTGATAGATATAAACTCGGCACTGAGGCAGAAGTGTGTGCATCTGATTTTTATGGGCACTACATTCCGAGGCGTGATTCGAGGTTTTATTGTCCAGAGTGCGGTGAACCTGTGTTTTGGAGAAGCAGAGGTGGTTCACAGCCAGACAAGTTTTGCCACTACACAAAAACTTCCTCATCCCCTGAATGTGATAAGCGTGTAGATGGGCATTCTGGACTTAATTTGTATCAGAGAGTTGGCCTGAGTGTTTACTTGCAATGCACTGGGAAGGGAAAATACCAGCTCGGTATTATGTTTCCGGCTCTAAGTGAGAACCAAATCGATAATGCCATGCGGCGTGCGCTGAAGGTTCGTATTTCTTCGCGAACTATATTCAGAGAGGCTACCATAAATCACACATATTTTCAAACGGGCGAATCCACTTTTATCCCTGTGAATTTCGTTCCTGATAATGGAGAGAATTTCTCAATTATAACTACCCCATATTCAGATTTATGGCTTCAGCAGCGGTGGTCAGATTTTGCAGATGGCTTTTCCTCGGCTGGTGCTATTTTCACCTTTGACGAAGCCGGTGGGAGAAAAATACATCGAGGAGATAGCATTTCTACTGATAAAGACTACTATGTCGTGGCAAAAAGTTTTCACTCCCCGTATGGTGAAATAAAATCAGAACAGATGGGCATTGTTACGCTCAATGGAGCCGACTATGGAGTGTTCCATATAAAAATCTATGTTCCCATAGAAAATGAGACGATATTCTCTAAGGTAAATCATTTTTTTCATCTGCATTTTTCGGTTTGGTTGTTAGAAAAAGCTCCGGAACTAGTCCCTTTGTGGCCTCCGGTAGTTGAACAAACTGCCCTTGTCCCTATTATTAACCGACAATTTCAGTTTTGTGCTATATCCAGTGGAAATGATATTCCAAGCGTTTTTGTGTATCGGAGTAATAGGGCCGATTCTCTTACTTTATCAATGGAAGAACCAGGGATACATACAGCAGTGATTCCCTTACAATCAGTTGAAACAGTACTCTCTGTAGATAGAAAATATACCGGAAGAGAAGCAGTTTTTCAAAAGAAAATTGTTAATAGTGGACGGAGTAGATATCAGTTCAGCATGAAGACCTGTAATGACGGTCCACTAGATATCAATCATCTCATTCAAACTGATATGCTGTCGGCATTAACTTTTAACAGTAATGCGAAGGTTGATATATACATCGAAAATCGTGATAAAACGGTTGCTTATATACCAATTCGCAGATCACAGACGGAACTAACACCAAATGGCAACGCAGTAAAAATAATTATTAACATCGAAGATGGAATTCTGTATGAATATAATGTTTCACTCCCCCAAAATGAAAATAGTCTGAACGAAGAAGTTCTTCTACAGCTAATTTCCCAATGCTCTGCGGGAGTGTATACCCCTGCCCCGCGTTGGATTTATTCACTACTCCTCCAATGGAATCACATGGGATATCGCTCGGCTGTGTCAGCACTAAAACGAGTAGCTTATATGAATAAACTGCCGTATGCACTTTTGACAGAACTGAATAGGTTAAGATTGTCTTTCTCAGTAAGTGAAAAGTAGGAGGGAATAGAAATGGAAAATATCGACCTTTCGACAGTTAGATATATAAAACTTGATAAGCCGACCACCTTTGTTTGTGGGCACTGCAAGAAAGAAAAAACAGCAAAAAAGCACGCTGAATACGTAATCGGTGGTACATGTGTCAAAATATGTAATGCATGCTATGGCTATTGGCTTTCCCCAAAAATAAAAAAAGCAGGGGCCAAAATGATAATTGGTCAAAACGGAATGGATGTAACAGACGGAGAGGTGGGTCATATTTTGAAACCTTCAATAAGTAGCCTATCCTCGGATAAAATTGAATACATCTGTCGACAGATTTCACCCGGAGAGATCCGACACTATTTTCAGAAGAATCCAAAGCCATTTTCCCAGATTAGGCCTGGGTTTCGTGCGGCTTCTCTCTCCGATGATGACGCCATAGCGATTATTTGCAAGAATACGCGCAACCTCTTCATCTCAAGTTATTTGGAAAAGTGGGTTGGACGATGGCTAGCAGAAATACAGGAGTACTGCGAAAAAGCAGAGGCCGATAATGTACCCGCTAGCAAAGCGCTCGTTACAGCATTGAGCGAAAGCGTATTTGACTCAAATATAGAATTATTCTTCGAGCTTTCCGGTAAAGACTATGATGAAGAGTATATAACATTAGTTAAGACTGCAATGGGATTTTTATCAGAAAATAAGGATCTTCGGTCGGATGTGGCTCACAGACAGAAGCTAATTGATGAAAAGGGAAACTCGCAATCCATTACTGCGGAAGATGCTGAAAAACTTCGTGCAGAGCGAGATGCAAGCAAGGCTAAATATGAAGATGCAATTTCCCAAATGGCTGCCACACGCAGTGAGCTTGATGCGTTATCAGAAAAATACGCCGGTCTTGCGGCTGACAAAGCAGCCCTGACCGAACAGCTGCAATATCTGCAAAGGGAACTTGACCATTTTCACCGGCTAGAGGAAATTGCAGACACTGATAGCAACGAGGAATACAGCAGTGCGTATGAGTATGCATCTGTGTGCTCTGTTTTCTATGACTACTCGAATCAGATCTGGTTGTCTCGGCTTGCAGATATAAAAGATGGGAGAATTGTGCGGTTTATCAGGAACGAAGATATTCCACCTTACTTTGGAAACCACGATCGCTTGTTTTGGGCAAACGGTCCCAGAGATGATGGATATATAGGTGTATGGCAGTGGAACTCTCAGCCAAGGGATACTGATCCAACGAAAGATGTCGTTACAACTATGCATATAAATGGAGCCAGTATCATTGAAATAGTATTCTTTTCAGATTGCCACTCATTTAAGGAAATTGGGGAACGCATTACTACGCAATCCTTCCAAATCGCATCGCATGGAAAAGTGTTATTTGCCTGTAAGACCGCCGCCCAGGAGACAATCGGATTACTTTGTAATAAAGGGAGCTTTATCTTTGATAGTGGGAATGTCACAGTTCGTGAAACAGTACTTTCCTTGCCGCAGTATCGCATATCTTCGGACGATATCTTGAACCTTGCAGGAAAGAGTATCTATGCACACACCAGCTTAGGAATTCCCTTAGGAATGCAGCAAATTAGAAACCCTGTAAATTTGGTTAAAGAGATCGTGTTGAAAGAGGCAACAAGTGCAGTCCTTCGACAGCAGGGGTTGTCCAAAAAAGAAGCCCAGCACTGTCAGGCATTTCTCAAGGATTTACCGACAGAGACACTTTGGCAGACGGTTGCCTCTGCATGTGGCTGCTCCGAGGAAGTTGCGAGGGGATATATTGATACATTTATTGCACAAGCAGAGTCGTATCTTTCCCAATCCGATATTGAGACAGAAGTCCTTGCGTCTGCAATAGAGCGTGCTCCCCAATTCACCGCACAATGTATGGCATTACTTTCAGAAAGTTGGGAAAGTGCAAATGCACAAAGGCTGAATGATGCCAAGAACGCCTTCGAGGAAATCACAAGAGCCGTATCTGAACAGAGAAATAATCAAACAGTTCTTCTAAACGAGTGCAGTGATTTGGAAAAAAAGCTACATAGCATCCAAACCAAGATACAAGAAAAGGAAAAGCTAGCTACTGATGTTGAAGCGGGAGTAGCCGACAGAATTGCTAGAGCCCAGCAAAAAGCTGCTGATTTTATTGCAAGCATGACATTTGTACAGGGTAGCAGTACCCCCGTAAAAAATGTCATTAGTAGTGCAGAAGGAGCTATTATTCAAAGACAAGTAGACACCATCCCGGGATGCTCAATATCCGACAAAGAGGACTATGTGGATGAATTGATAGAGAACTTTCAGACTGTTGGATATGACGGGGTAACTGCGACGCACATGGCTGAACTTGTAACCATTTGTATGGAGAACTCGCTGCCACTTATATGTGGATCCAATGAGCTGCAAATTGGAGACTGTATTGCCGCTATGTATGGGAACGCAGGTGCATATGCAACCACCATTTCGACTGACCAGGGAAACTCCGGCGCTATCTGCGAAGCAATTACGTCCCTTTGTAGTTCAAAACCCGGAGTATTTGTTATTAGTGGTGCATTTGATGGTTTCAGCTTAAGTGCATATAAAGAGATCCTGCTGCGCCAGGAAAGATGGGGCCAAAATGCGATTGTAATTTTTGCATTGGGTGGTGTTCACCCCTCCATGCTCTCCCCTTTGATATGCTCCCTTTATGAGAGACAGTGAAATAAAAACACTGTCAATCACGAAGG
>ERZ773194.2654-NODE-2654-length-16594-cov-5.561038_pt1 | contig 16594 bp, 18 predicted proteins | sample MGYA00511240_ERZ773194 | MGnify/ENA primary metagenome ERZ773194 (study PRJEB29015, sample SAMEA2737774) | human gut metagenome | biome: human gut; feature: human-associated habitat; material: faeces | place: China | collected 2012 ... | reverse complement strand
ATATATCGGCATTTACCAACTTATGAAAAGATAATCAGAAATTTAGTAAGTTTTTGTATAGAAAAATCAGAGCAAGCGATACATAGCTTGTTCCGGCGTGGCAATACCGGCCATAAAGATATTTGCGCCGAAGGCGCACTCGCAAAAATGTGGCAGCGGCAGCGAGCCGTCAGAAAGCGCGTTTACAAGTGAACAGGCAAGCCGAGTGTGCCTTTTTGCGGAAGAGGAGGAATGACGGAGCATATGACTGATTTTTCTGCATAGAAAAATCGGAATGGAGCGAAGTCCATTCCGACGATGGCACGCCCTGTAGGATTCGAACCTACAACCAACTGATTCGAAGTCAGCTACTCTATCCGTTGAGCCAAGGGCGCATACAAATATTAAATTTTACACAAGTCTTTCTTCCGGCACGAATATTTAGTCAGATATTCGATTTTATCCGGTAAACAGCGTTTTAAACAACGTCTTTGAAAGAGTTTTATGTCTATGCCGTCTAACGGCTGATTTTTTGCCTTAATGCCTCATACACGCAAACCGAGCAAGACACCGCGGCATTCAGTGATTCGCAGCCGCCTACCATAGGAATTATCACATTTTCGGTGCACATATCAAGCACTTTTTCGCTTATTCCGTTTGCCTCATTACCGATAATTATAACACATTTCTGCAAAAAATCAATATCAAAAATGCTTTTTTTTGCGCCAAGATACGTTCCTATCAGGCAAAATCCGTCATTTTTGAGTTTTTCAAGGCAATTATCGTCAAAAATCAGGTTAACATTAAAAATACTCGCCATAGTCGAGCGCACGACCTTCGGATTGAAAACGTCAACACAGGTTTTGGAAATCACCACCGCGTCCACACCTGCCGCGTCGCACGTTCTGATGATTGTGCCCATATTACCGGGGTCGGAAACGCCGTCGAGATACACAACCGTTCTTGCCGTTGAAAAATCCGCGGTTTTATTTCTTTCAATCTTTGCAACAGCCAAAATTCCTTGTGAATTAACAGTGTTTTTCATCTGCGAAAAAAGCTTTTCGTCAAACGTATAAATTTTTTCGCACTGCGGAATTTTACCGTCGTAACCGTCTTTTATCACAACAAACGAAATATCCGCGCCGAGGTTTTCCGCGTCGCACACCAACCGCTCACCCTCCAGCACAAACTCTCCGAATTTATTTCGGTATTTCGCGTCGTTAAGCTTTGCGATATGCTTAAAAATATTATTTTGTGCACTTGTGATAATTTCGCTCATAAAAAACCGCCCGAAAAATTTTTATAAAAAATATTAAACCGCTATGCGAAAAAGCACAGCGGTTTAATATTTTTAATTCACTCTTTACATTAAAGAGCAGCTTTTGCTTTTTCAACCAATTCCGCAAACGCCTTGGGGTCTGCAATCGCGATTTCGGAAAGCATTTTTCTGTTCATATCAATGTTTGCTTTCTTAAGACCGTTCATAAATCTCGAATAGTTGATACCGTTCATTTTAGCGGCAGCGCTGATACGCGTAATCCAGAGTTTTCTGAAATCTCTTTTTCTTAATTTTCTGCCTGTATAAGCATAAACAAGCGATTTCATAACTGCCTGTTTGGCGGTTCTGAAAAGCTTACTTTTTGCGCCTCTGTATCCTTTAGCGAGTTTTAACACTCTTTTACGTCTTTTTCTTGTAGCTAATGCGCCTTTAACTCTTGCCATCGTGAGTACACTCCTTCTCTATATTATTTATACAATATCAATCTCTTGATTGTAGCCTCGTTTGCGGTCGAAGCATAAGCCGATTTTCTTAAACCTCTTTTTCTCTTGGTAGATTTCTTTGTAAGAATGTGGCTTCTGTAAGCCTGACCTCTTTTAACCTTGCCGTTTTTGGTAAGGCTGAATCTTTTAGCCGAAGCTCTGTGAGTTTTGATTTTAGGCATAATAAATAACTCCCTTCTGAAATTTTTAAGTCTTAAAAAGACAATTTTAACATTTGTGCTTTATTATTTCGGAGCGATAACCATAAACATATTTTTACCCTCGAGTTTTGCGTTTTTCTCAACCACCGCAACGTCCTCGATTGCCTCTGCAAACTTGTCGAGAAGCACTTTTCCGAGCGAGGAGTGGTTAACCTCTCTTCCGCGGAAACGAACGGTTATTTTTACCTTATCACCCGATTTTAAAAATTTAAGCGTATGATTAACTTTAGTGTTGAAATCGTTTGTGTCAATCGAAGGCGAAAGGCGTATTTCCTTGATGTTTACAACCTTCTGATTTTTCTTTGTTTCCCTGTCGCGCTTTGCAAGCTCAAATTTATACTTGCCGTAATCCATAATTTTGCATACGGGCGGCGTTGCCTGCGGAGCAATTTTAACAAGGTCCATTCCGTTTTGTTCGGCAATGTTTAAAGCCTCTTTCGAGCTCATAACGCCGAGCTGGTCGCCGTTTGCGCCGATAACACGGACTTCCTTATCTCTGATTTCTTCGTTAATCATTAAGTCTTTATTACTGATGACAAAGCACCTCCAAAATAAAATAAAAAAGCAGGTGAAAATCCACCTGCCTTTACGCGTCAATAAAGTTAAAAACCTTAAAATCAAGCCGTAAACCTTACCGATACCTTTAAACCGTAAGGTGAGAAATGGATTTTCTACTTTAATTTTGGCAAAATTTGATATACTCAAATCCAACCACCAATAGATATTACCACAAAATCAAACATTTGTCAATAGTTTTTTAAAATTCTTTTTCCAAAAACGAAATATCTTTTTCGATGGTTTTCAAAACCGCCTCTTTTGCCGGTCCGCCGATGATTTTTCTGCCCTCGACGCAGGTTTTAAGGTCAATCGCATCATAAATATCGCCGTCGATTTCGGGGCAGATTGCCTTGTATTCGTCAAGCGTAAGCTCCGAAAGCGCCTTGCCGTGTTTTGTGGCATAAAGCACTGTTTTTCCGACAATTTCGTGCGCTTTTCTGAACGGAATGTTTTTGCGCACAAGATAGTCCGCAGCGTCGGTGGCATTGGTAAATCCTCCGCCCGCGCCCTTATACATAACGTCCTTGTTGAATTTCATAGTGTCAAGCATTTTTGCAAACACGGGTATGCACAGTTTCACCGTGTCAACCGCGTCGAAAATGCACTCCTTGTCCTCCTGCATATCCTTGTTGTATGCAAGCGGAATACCTTTCATAACCGTTAAAACCGTCATAAGCGAGCCGTAAACACGTCCTGCTTTTCCGCGGATAAGTTCGGCGACGTCGGGGTTTTTCTTCTGGGGCATAATGCTCGAACCCGTCGAACAGCTGTCGTCCATCTCAACGAATGAAAATTCGTTTGTGTTCCACAAAATAAGTTCCTCGCAGAAACGCGAAAGGTGCATCATTATAATTGAAAGCGCGCCCGACATTTCTATCACAAAATCACGGTCGGAAACGCCGTCCAGCGAATTGTAGGTTATACCGTCAAAACCAAGCTCCCGAGCGACAAATTCACGGTCGAACGGATACGTTGTCGCCGCAAGCGCACCCGAGCCGAGAGGCATAATATTTATGCGTTTTCTGCAATCGGCAAGACGCATAATATCGCGCTCAAACATCTGCGTGTAGGCGCACATATGATGTGCAAGCGTTATGGGCTGTGCCTTTTGAAGATGCGTATAACCCGGCATAATGGTGTCGAGATTGTCTTTCGCAATATTTATAAGAACGCGCAAAAGGTCTTTGATCATTTTTATAATTTCGTCGGTTTCGTCGCGCAGATACATTCGTATATCCAGCGCAACCTGGTCGTTACGGCTTCTGCCGGTGTGCAGTTTTTTGCCCGTGTCGCCGATTTTTGCAATAAGCATTGTTTCGATATTCATATGAATATCCTCGGCATCAATCATAAACTGCGCCGTACCGTTTTCAATTTCAGCTAAAATTTCGGCAAGCGTTTTCACAATAAGTGCGCTCTCTTCTTCGGTTATAACACCGCATTTGCCGAGCATTTTCGCGTGCGCCGTGCTTCCTTTTATATCCTGTTTATACATTCTTTTATCAAAACGGATTGACGAGTTGAAATCGTTCACCAATTCGTCCGTTCCTTTTTCAAAACGTCCGCCCCAAAGCTTCATTGCAATTCCTCCAAAATGTAAGTTTTGTATAATTATACAACGTTTTTTAATAAAATGCAATACGTTTGTAAAATTTTTTATTGACAAGCTAACGGATTTTAGCTATAATTCAAGTGCGGAGGTGCGATATGAAAAACAATGCGAAAACAAGCACAAAAGAGAAAATTTTAAACGAAAGCCTGCGCCTTTTTGCCAAAAAAGGTTACGGCGCGGTCGGTGTTGCCGAAATTGCGGACGCGGTGGGCATTAAAGCGCCGTCGCTTTATAAGCATTTTACCGGTAAAAAAGCGATTTTTGACGCGATTATCGAGCGTGTGAACAATGCCGACGCGGAATATGCCGATGATTACGAAATGCCGTCCGAGCCGAAAGACGACAATGGCGGTGAATATAAAAATATTGATGTTGAAAAAATTAAAGAGTATTCAAAAGCAATGCTTCTGCATTGGACGGAGGAGGAATTTTACTGCAATTTCAGGCGTATGCTGACGGTTGAGCAGTATAATTCGGCGGAAAATGCAAAGCTTTATGCGCAGTATATCTCGGTCGGTCCGCTCAAATATATGGCTGATATTTTTGAGGAAACAGCGCATAACGGACAAAATTCAAAAATGCTTGCACTAAAGTTTTACGCACCGATGTTTTTTCTTTACAGTCTTTACGACAACGAAACGGCGGACGACGGCAGTGATAAAAAATCGGGCGCGAAGAAGGAAATTCTTGAGTTGCTTGATAAGCATATTGATGATTTTTTTGCCTCTTTTCCTCGCTGATTTCAAAAATGAAATATAATTTTAAAAAAATCCCCGAAAACACTTGACAAACGTGCGGAAATAGTATATAATACCAAAGGTATCGGGGTGTAGCGCAGCTGGTAGCGCACATGACTGGGGGTCATGGGGCCGCAGGTTCAAGTCCTGTCACTCCGACCATATCGAGTGTTCTTATAGGATTTAAGAAGGTCTATGAGAACACTCGTTTTTTTATGCCGTATATGTTTCATACTGCTACACAGGCTCTTGTGTCAAAGTGAACATCTACACCTTGTCTTGTATGGACTTTAACATTGTTTTCAGGTATCAAGTCCATATCAGGAATTTCAAGAGTTCCTATGCAAGTGTAATGTATTTTAAGTCTTTGTACTGTCTTACCGTCAATCTTTTCAGATTGGTAAACCTCAATCTTGTCAATAAGCTCATTCAGCATTTGCGGAGTGAGTTTTTTTGCTCTTGTGTACTTTTGCACCGTAGCAATAAACATATCCGTTGAAACATTTTTGCTCTTGCCGTTTGAGATTTCGTCTTTAAGGTTTTGCATCTTTTCATTGACGGCTTTTTGCTCGTCCTCATACTTTACGGAAAGTTTCGCAAATCTATCATCAGAGATTTTACCCATTGCGTTGTCCTCATATATCTTTTCAAACAAGATGTCAAGTTCTTTATCTCTTGCTTGCAGCTTTTTGAATTCGCTTTCCTTGAATTGCATTTCCTGTTCAGCAGATTTTAAGGAGCTACCCATAACAAGTTTTGCAAAAGCATTTTCATACTTTGTTGCAAACCTTGTCAATCTTCGGATTTCTCCAAGTACAACCTGTTCAAGAAAATCTGTACGGATATAATGAGAGGATTCACAAATCTTTCTTTTACCTCTGTTATACCCTGTGCAATTAAAGTATGTAATTTCTTTGTTGCCTTGATTGAAATGAAAATTGAGATTGCTTCCACAGTCCGCACATATAAGCAAGCCGGAAAACATATTCTTTTCGCCGTCTGCCTTTTTGCGTTTTCTGACCTTACCCCGTTTTTCTTGTATCTTCTCATATACAGCCCTTTCAATAATTGCAGGGTTAACATCTTTGAAAGTTACAATGTTTTCGGGATCGTTCGCTATACGCTTTTTATTCTTGTATGACTTTGAATAAGTTTTGAAATTGATTATATCGCCGCAATATTCTTGTGTATTAAGTATCTTTACTACTGTTGACGAGTTCCAAGCATAAGGATTTTCGCTTATTTTCTTATGCGGTTTCCTTATTCCTTTACTTGCCCAATAGTGAACAGGGGTTAATATCTGTTCCTGCTCAAAAGTTACAGCGATTTGTTCTGTTCCAAAATCCTGTAAGTACATACTAAATATCCTGCGGACAACGCTTGCAGCTTCTTCATCAATAAGCCAAGCCTTTTTATCGTCGGGATTTTTCATATACCCATAAGGTGGTGTTGAAAGTGGCTCACCTGAATTACCCTTAATCTTATTGCTGATACGACGCTTTTTACTTATATCACGTGCATACCATTCATTGAAAAGATTTTTAATAGGTGCAAGTTCGTTTTCACCCTCTGTTGTATCTATATTATCTGATACAGCAACAAGGCGTATATCGTGTTCAGGTAGAAATTCCTCTGTCAGTTTTCCAACCTCAATATAGTTTCGGCCTATACGGGAAAGGTCTTTTACAAACAGTGCAGAAGATTTATTATTTTCAAAATCTTCAATCATTCTGATATAGTCAGGTCTATTCATTGTTACGCCGGAAATACCGTCGTCAATATAAATCAATAAGTTTGTATATCCCTTTTCCTTTGCTACTTTTGTAAGCAGCTTTTTTTGATTTCCTATGCTGTAGCTTTCGCCCTCCAGATTATCGTCTCTGCTCAAACGCAAATACAACGAAGCTGTGGTTTCTCTCTTTTTATTACTTTTCGACTGTCTCATTAGTCCTCCTTTCCGACAGTCAAATAAGCACTTAACCTATAAATATTATAACGCGCTTTTTTTGACTTGTCAGCCTGTTTGAATAAAGTTGTGTAACTTTTTATTCTTTTTGTGTCATAAGGCGGAGTAAGACAGCCCCCAAAGTTTCGGATTTATCTGTTTTGAAAACGGGCTCAACAATAAAAGAATTTTTATCAAAATCGTAAGTAGTTTTCTCTGCCAAAGAGCTGTCGGCTCTATGACATTGTTCGTTGGTTTTGGATTTAGTATTTTCAGCCATAGGCACACCTCTTTTATCAAAATATTTATCCAAAAATCTATATGACAAAAACGGACGGCTGCCGGCTTGCAGCTCCACAGGGGATTTCACCACTCGGCCCATGCTTGTGGGTGCGCCGCGCAATGCTTTGAGGGCGTTCAACGCGGGAGTATCATTATTCAGTATGAACGTCTTTGCTTGCAGAAAGCCACCTCTGCAATTACGGTACAAATATTTATCGCTCGTTCCCGGTGGAAGTCGTGGCGTATTTGCCGTAGAGCTCGGCTCATACCTTTCGTGTCCGTTTCGTTTATGACGCCCATTTTTTAGGGAGTGTTTGTCAAAGTTCAATTAAGAGGCTTATAGCTCTATAAAAACATATCGAAGTTCGGTATGCTTTTATAGAAATACAAGCAACCCTCAGCGGGAAGCGTGGAAAGGGGCACACGCTCCCGTATATGGGCGCCCAATTTAGTCTAATCTAAATTTGGTGATGTTTGTAATCAGCTTTGTTTCCAATCTGCGGCGCAGTTCGTCGTCAATACACAAATGCGGATTGCCCTGTTCGTCATAGAGTGTTCTCATAGACAGAGCAGCAATGTAACCGGCATAGTGTTTTAAGACGATGTTTATTGCGTATGTATCTCCGCTTGAAGCAGATACGATGACCGGGAAAGGAAGCAAATTTGAATTTGTTTTTACTTGCGTTTCAGTCATTGCTTTTTTCCTCCAAAATCTTTTTGAGCTCTTTAAGTATGCTTGAACGTCTGTATTGCACAGTAGAGCGTACCATATTGAGCTTTTTTCCGATTTCCCCGTCATTCATATCGAGGAAATACGAAAGCAGAATTATGTCACGTTTGTTTTGCGGCAGCGCTGCCAATGCTTCTGCAATCGTATCGTCTTTAACAGTAATCTGTTCCTGCAATACATCAAAAGAATGTCCGTCGGCAAAATACTCGTCGTATACACAAAGCTGTTCAAGCTCTGCTGCTGACAATTCCGAAAATGAAACTTCGTATTTTTTACGTCTGTTTATTTCAGCATAATAATCTCTCATTTCATTCTTCAGCATCCTTTTACAAAAGCTATCAAACGTGTGCTGCTTGTGTTGTTCGTGGGACTTGTCCAATTATCTCACCTCCTTTCGCAACGCGAAAGAAAGCGGGTATTTTATTTCCCCTTTCAACACTACTACGGAAAGAATTTCCGAGCTGCCAAATAAAAATTGATAAAATAGAAAAATAGCATACTTATAAATCAGATTACTCCAATTTACAAGTATGCTATAATAGGCGATTATAATATGTTTTATTAGTTCATATTCAAAGGTGTAAAGAGCCGTTTCAATGCCATAGATTTTTTTGATACATTACCTTTATTACTATGCCTGTCCTTATATAACATAACAGCCCTCCGACAACCAAAGTCGGAGAGCTGTTATGAAGCAATACAGAAAAACTCACCAAACTTTAGTTTTTTTTATTTTGGTGAGCTTGTATGCTCTGCTATATCATATTAAAAAACACTTGCATATCATTTATAAAAACACAATTTAGGTGTAAAATGTATATGAGGTGAACTGACAGTGCAAAACGAATATGGTGCGTTAGGTCACATTATTAAAGAGGCACGAATTGCAGCAGGTCTTACAAGAGATGAACTCGCAGAGCGAATACATAAATCTTCTCGTTATTTAGCCTCTTTGGAGAACGAGGGGAAGAAACCGAGCTACAAGACACTTTGTGCAATCATTGTTGCCCTTAATATAGACTCTAACAAGATTTTTTATCCTAACTTGTCTTTTGTTAATGATGATAAGAGCCGCATAATTAGAATGCTTGATAAATGCAACGATTATGAACTTAACATCGTATCATCAACATTAAATGCAATTTTAGATAAGTCAGAATAGGTGCGTATGGAATTATCCCATACGCATTTTTCGTTAAAGGATTTCTAAATACTTTAGAAGTTTTATACAGTCCTTTGCCCCTTGCATATATAAATAACTGCAATCATCATCAGCAATAACAGAACTTTTTGAAATGTAGCTATTTATAATGTCTGCGTGATTTTTAGGCATATCAGCTAATATTTTGTCAACATCTTTACTTAATGCCGTGAGTTCGTTTGTATAACTATGGTTTTTTTCCTCAAGTTCCTTTCGGTGATTTTCAAGTGCATTTTCCTTTAGCTCGTCAATTATTATTTTTATTAACTCTTGTTCTGTCATAAAAAAGCCCCTTTCAAATTCTTTATTATCAGTTTACAATATAAAGATATTATTACCGAACATAAAATGAATAATTTTCGGTAACATTTTTTTATAGTAACAAAAACGGTAACAGAATGGTAAAAATTATTATTCTCAATATACAACAGAATAAAACAAGCACAGAGGTTTATATATCCCCTGTGCTTGTTTCATTTTTGGCAGCTGAATCTGTAACCGACTCCACGAATAGTATGTATATATTCAGAGTTGTCCTCAATTTTCTGACGTAGCCTTTGAATATGAGTGATGATATTTCTATCATCAACGACATATTCACCATTCCAGACATTCATATAAATTTGTTCTTTGGTCAGCGTTTGCCCGTTATGCTTTGCAAAATAATACAGTAAGTTAAATTCAGTTTTTGTTAGAGATATTTCCTTATCATCTTTTAATACTTGCCGTCGAGAAACATCAATAATCAAGTTCTGAAAACGTATTATTTCATTTTCTATTTCAATATTGCACGAATATTGAATATATCGCCTTATCAATGCTTGTAACCTTGATACAAGAACCAGTGGCTCAAATGGTTTAATTATAAAATCATCAGCTCCAATATTAAATGCCGTAATTTCATTGCAAGGTGTTTTATTGCCGGCTATAATTGCAATCGGAATATTGCTTATTTTTCTTGTAACTATAATTAACTGCTGCCATTCAATAATTTTATCAATACAAATTATAAGCAAACTGTAAAAGCCTGATTCTATATAGTTGATACAACTATTGATGTCCGAATAACAATCTATTGATGTATTTTCCAACGCAAGATAAGCAGATAATTCATCTGAAAACATAGAATTATCATCTATACATAGTATCTTATACATTGTGCCGCCTCCTTGCATTTGAGAATTTTATGAACTTTTTTCATTACTATTTGCACGTTGTGGTGGTAATCGTGGACGATTTGGTGGTAACTCGTGTTCGCTTTTATATGTAATTTTGTTGCTTAAATAATGATACTCACTATCGTTTATTATCCTGATAGTAACTTCGTGTGTAAATAGGCACGGAGTTTTAAATTCATTACATCTGGCATTAACTGTAAGGGTTATTGTGTCGTCATTATTATCTTGATATTTGATTACTTCCGATTCAACTCTTGGATAAGTAGTTATATTTTCACAGCAAATTTCTTGCCACGGATATATGTTTTTATCGCTGTCATATAAACAACGTTTTCTAAATTCTTGTAGCGAAATATCAAAATATGATTTTATTGTAATTTCAAACAATTCAGCAGGAATATATGAATGTATATATGGCTCTCGCATATTAGGGTAATCATCTACAGGAAAATACTCATTATTTCTTAATTTATAAAACCCTTCAAGTAAATCATTAAAGCAAAGCTCTCCGTAATTTTGATAAGTCCACTCGCTTACAAACATATTATTACTTACATATCCGATAGGAAGTATGTATTTAGCATTAAGGTCATACAATTCTTTGTCAGCCTGTTCTAATCTGATTAAAGAATAGTCGTCATAAGGAACGCCCGTCAAATATATTTGATAATAAAAGTTTGTTCCATTAACCAAGTCCCAATCTATTACCTCACCCTGTTCTTCTGATGAAACAATAGGCTCATTGTTCTCATTCCATTCTACTGCAATACCGATTCTGTACCGTATATCATTGGAATATTGAAAAGAGGTATAAAACAGTCCTCCCGTTGAAGAAATACTGATTATATCTTGCTCTGCTTCCTTTTGAGCTGAAACATTATTCCAAAAAGTATAAAAACTTTTTGAATTTTCAAGATAATCTGGATATTTACTGTCGCTATTTATAACGGGATAACCCTTTGAAATCAAAAGTTTTTCAATTTCATCAATTCCGGTTTGTGATAATTCGGCTTCATACGGAAAATACTCGGATTTTGTTTTTTCTGATTGTAAATATAAATCTTTATATAAAGCAGCAACTTCAACACTTTTCTGTTTTACTTTTTCTATATCAAACTCTATCTCTTTTTTAGTTTCACTGTTTGCTAACTCCGTTGTCTGTGGTTTATTACATGATGACAACATTAAACACACCGAAAGAATAACAAGAATATATTTGATAACACCATATATTTTTTTAATTTTCAGAGATTTCATATACTTCAACGCCTTTCCTTTTAAATTCATTTATTGTCTGTTCTGTAACGGGGATAACACATAACCGCACGCTTTGACCAATCGCAAAATAAGGATAAAGACCTATACCGTCTTTGTAGTACAAGGCACAAGGTGTAGGGTTATTTGCATAGCCTTTTTCATTTGGAAACACATTATCATAAGCTAATTTATTAAGAGTTTTGTATAATTCAATAATTCTTTCGTCTGACAAGTCATTAAAAAATACCTTAATTGTATAAAAACACATTTCTTCGTACAACTCATACATTTCTTCTCTGTAACTATGGTCATCAAAATCAACGGTAATTTCTTGCACATAATCAGCATTTTCGGGAACATAAACCGAAATGCTTGGCAACACCCAATTATTATAATTTAAAAGAAATAATAATAAAGCGTTCTATGATTAGAATGTATTGCTGCGTCATATTCGCACACTTGCCATTTATCAGCCGGAGTCAAATATATACTTTTTTTATCTTCCCAATAATAACCGTTATAGCTATCTATAAAATCATTTATCGAAAACGAAAATACCAATTCATTTTCCCTGTTAATTAAAGTTTCAATACTTAATTCTTTTATTTCGGCTTTTGGAGGTTGTATATTCTGCTCATATACAGACTCAGTATTATCTGGGGTAGTATCATCAGTTATATAAAGTCCAACTACCAGCAGCATAAAAATAACCATAAAAAACAATAAAAAAGATGCTGCCAATATTAAAAGTATTGTTATTGCTTTCTTCATTAAATCACCACGCTTAAATCTTACAAATGTAATAGTTCGTTGTGTGAAAATGAGCTGTCAGAAAGTAAGCACAATCTAACAGCTCACTTAAATTATACCTTAATTTCAATACCTATTGTTGTAAATATAGATTGCGTGATTTGTGCGGCTATACCACCTGTCGCATTCGTATTATTTTGAATGTTAACCGCAAAGAAATAAACATTATCAGCAGTTTCCACGAAACCCACAAACCAACCGTTTACATCATTTCCGCTTATTCTTCCTGTTCCTGTTTTTCCGTAAAGTTTATTGCCGTTGTTTTCAGAAATAGCCATTGCATTTTTCACTGCATTTATGTTATCCTCATTAAAATCAAATTCGTTGTTATATAGTTTTATCAATAATTCAACTTGCTCTAATGCCGATATTTTCAAACCGCTTCCATTCCAATAATATTGAGTATCATTACCAACAACACCATTTCCGTAACCAATGCTTTTATAAAAATCATTTAATTGCTCTGGCCCTGCAATATTATCTAAAAATTGAAAGTACCAATTAACTGAATTTCTCATAGCAGAATTTAATGTTTGGTCGCTATTCCACGCAGGAAAGGCCCGGGACAAATAATCCCATTTAATAGCATTGTTTTCCGGTGTTATATATCCTTGCTCCAATGCGTTGATAGCGCTATATATTTTAAAAGTTGAGCAAGGAGCTATTCTTTTCGTTATATCAGATTTGTTATACACATTATATACATCAGCATGTAAATCATAAATAACAGCGCAACCGGAATTATCATTAAATAAGCTGCCATAATCTTGCTCTGTCATTTTCATTGATTGGCTTGGAGAATATAACAATCCAAAATCATAACCAAAAGCAGCAAAAACAGGAGCTTGCAACATTACCGCTAAAGCTAAAACAAATGTGAGAAGATTTCCAATTATTTTAGATAATTTCGTTTCTTTCTTATAATTAGCAATTTTTGTAATACGGTATTTTAGTTGTGCTTTATTTTCAAATAAACCATTTGCTGTATTGGCTAATACTGTCCGTTTTGCAGTTGCAAACTGTAAAAGAGTCTCGCCGTAGCAAAGCCGTTCTTCATTTGATTTATAACCATTTAGGACAATCCAATCACAATATGCTTCGCGATCACGCTTCATTTTTGAAAAAGCCCACCAAATGACAGGGTTAAACCAATAAATAAGTTGCTCAATGCACGATATAAAGTTAACCCAAATATCTTTATTTTTAATGTGCGTCAACTCGTGTAATATAATATGTTCGATTTCTTTGTCCGAAAGTCCTTTGATTATATTACTGGGTAAAACAACATACGGTGTTTTGTAACCAAAAGTTATAGGTGATGTTATCATATCAGATTGTAATAAATCTATTTTTCTTTTTATAGAAGCATTTTGACAGCAATATTCAAATATATCAATAATGCGTTCTGATGATGCTTCTGAACACCGCCTTATCATTCGGAGTTTTCTGTTTCCACAATAGTAATATCCAAAGATAAATAACATACCTATTATCCAAAAAAATAACAAAATTGTATTAACCTCAATTTCGTTGACAATCTCTGTCATTTCAGTAAAATCATATAACCAATCATCTGATACCATATCGGGTGCAGTAACAGGAATTTCACTTGTAGCGCTGTGTGTTATAGGTGCATTTTGCCTTGTTGTATCTAATTCAAAGGATTGAAATATGGACGGAGGTAAAAACACAATGGCAAGTGAAAACAACAGCACAAACCAAATATGATATTGGAATTTTAATGAAACTTTATCTTGCAATGCTTTTTTTAGTAAAAGTATTATCCCGACAAGGATAGCACTAAATATGTTGCTTATAATAAACCTCGTAACAAACATTTTTTCGCCTCTTTACTCTTTGCGTTTATTGTCTAAAATCGTTTGTAAATTATCTATATCTTTGTCTGTTAGTTCGGATTGATGAAGATAGTTTACAACTAATTGACTTAATGCTCCGTCAAAAAAACGATTGACAAAATTCTTACTTTCAACTTTTAAATATTCTTCTTTGGGAATAAGCGGAGAGTACACAAAAACTCTACTTTCCTTTTCGTGCGTGATAACACCTTTTTTTTCAAGTCTAAAAATCATTGTTTGAATTGTTTTAGGGTTCCATTCTTTTTCTTTTGAAAGTTTTTCAATAATATCATTTGTGTTTATGGGTGCATATTTCCAAATAATATTCATCACTTCAAATTCTGCGTCTGAAATTTGTGGTAAGGTATTCATAGATAACTCCTTTAATTTTGATATTCCGATATTATAGTGTTCCAAATATCCATATATTGCTCTGAATTTCCGTTTGCCACTGTACCAATACGCCATATTGATACAGATTTTATACCAAACATTTTTGCAAGGTTAATTTTGTCTTTTACGCTTCTGCTATCTTCATACCAAAGCAAAATTTGTTGGTTACTTTCAGTATTATAAAATGCGTATGGGTTTTTATATGCTTGTGAATATGTAATCTCTGTATCATTCTGTGCCAAGCGTTTTTGAACAGTATCTATTGACGGGTGAATAGCTGTATTATCTGTTATTCTTTTATCTGTCGTATTCCAAGCTGTTGTACTTGCTGTACTTATTGCAAGTTGAATTTTACTTTTATCCGAAACACCCGTTATTGGATTTGTTATAGCTTTTAAGGCTGTAAACACTTCATCAAAAGGAGTTACAGGTGTCGCAATAAAATTTGTATTTATCAAATTATCCGGTAAAGTGTATGCAGCGTAATCGTGAGCCATTAAGATTATACGGTCTGCATAATCGCCCAATGTCTTATAATCATAAGCGTCAAAATATTCGTTGCTATGCTTTAACACAGGGTGTACTGCTATATACAACTTTTTATTGCCAAGCATTGTTTTAAGCTCTTTGACAAATTCATTTAAGCCCTCTTTAAGTTCGGTTCCTTTCATACCCTCAAAATCTATTGTAATTCCGTCAAAATTATCCGAAGCTGATAATATTTGTCTTATTGCTTCGCTTCTGTTTTCCGAATTTAGCAATATAACATTGCAATCTTCCGTATCTGTCATAGTTACAGCAAGATTTATTGATACGCCGTTTTCTCTCATATAGTCTATTGCATTTTGTGAACCGTCAGGTACACACCAATCATTTCCGCCGTCAGAAGTTTGATTTAACAAAACGACATTATCATCCGTATATTGAAGTCTGCTCCAGCCAAAAGAAACAGAATCCATTTGTGCCGCCATTTCTTTCTGCCCCCAAGAGGATATTGCATAAAATCCGTGTATTTCATTTAATGATGAATAGTATTTGTTATACATTCTCATCATCATAGCTGCACCTTCTTCACGGAGTGCCGGGCCTTCGGGGTCAAACATAGTATCTGATTTACCGTTTATTATACCGAGAGTATACGCTACAGAAATATAACCCTCGTCAGTAGAAACATCATTAAATACGCTACTTGTTTCAGATTGTGCGAGTTCAGAATAACCTAATGCTTTAACAAGCATAACAGCCATTTCTCGCCTTGTAATATTGTCATTTGGTCTAAACTCTTTTTCATTAAAAACATTGTGGTCAGCCAATGTGTTTATATCTGCGAAATACCACTTGTCGGATTGAACATCAGAAAAAAGTGATATAGCGGAAACACTTTTATCCCATTTCATAAGTCTTACGAGCATTGCAGCAAATTCACTCCGCTTCACAGTATCGCCAAGTCCAAAAGTTCCGTCGTCTCTGCCATACATAATTCCCGCTTCAGCGGCTTCATTGATGACTGCCGTTGCCCAATGTTCATCAGGAACATCTGCATAGTCTGCCGCACTTACAACCGTACTTACAGTTAATACACTTGCAACTATTATAGTATTTATTAAAGTCTTAAGTTTCATAGTTCACCTCTAAATCTTACATTTGTAATATTTATTATACTACGATTATATAAAAAAGTCAATCTATATTCAAAAAAAGTTAAATTCTATTATAACATTTTAGCAAAAGACACAAGAAAATAGTAGTAGTTATAGAGGGATAAAAGTAACTCTATGGGGTAATAGCAAGCAAAGCGAGTGAGTACCCACTCACGATTTTTACGGCGGTTATTTCTTTGAAATTTCCGTAAAAATATTTTTGGGATATTCCCAAACCCTTTAATCTGAAAATGCGGAGGTCTTTATGAAAAACAGGAAAAGAAACATACAACTGAAAATATGGGTAACGGCAGAGGAACGAAAGCTGATTGAACATAAAATGTTGCTTGTGCCGACAAATCAAATCGGGGCATATTTACGGAAAATGGCGATTGACGGATATATCATATACACCGATACGAAAGACATTCAGG
>ERZ773194.2649-NODE-2649-length-16622-cov-5.000483_pt1 | contig 16622 bp, 20 predicted proteins | sample MGYA00511240_ERZ773194 | MGnify/ENA primary metagenome ERZ773194 (study PRJEB29015, sample SAMEA2737774) | human gut metagenome | biome: human gut; feature: human-associated habitat; material: faeces | place: China | collected 2012 ... | reverse complement strand
CTTTAGCCCCGTCATTCAACGTTTCGGTGGTGGATTGTACCATCACCGAAAAAAGCAAGGCGGAACCCGCCGCCTATAGAGGCGGGGGGACATCTTGCTTTTAGTTATAACTTGACAAAGGCTGCTTTATGCATCCTTTGTTAATAATATTTTGTTTATCGAATTTTTTAAAGATTATTATTGATTTTTGTTACAATGGCACTTGTTCATAAGAACAAAATGCCAAATTTATGCCTGCAAATCGGCAGAACGGAGATTTTTATGAACACAAAACGATACGACAGATTTTATCCCGGCAAAGTGTGGCTCGATACCGAGGGAAAACGTATTCAGGCGCACGGCGGTTCGATAATGTATACAAACGGCAAATATTATCTCTACGGCGAAAACAAAGAAAAAACACTGCCCGGAAGCGAAGTTTGGCACTGGGGTGTAAGACTTTATTCGTCCGACGATTTGTATAACTGGACAGATGAGGGAAATATTTTTGAGCCGTCGCACGATGAAAAAAGTCCCGTGCATTTTTCGCAGTACCTTGACCGTCCGCATATAATTTTCAACGAGAAAACAGGCAAATACGTTATGTGGATTAAGATTATGAAAAAAGAAAAAATGTGCGATCAGATTATGGTTGTTGCGGTTGCCGATAACATCACAGACAAATTTAAAATGATTTCGGCAAAGACGATTTTGGGCTTAAGCTCGGGCGATTTTGACCTTACGATTGACGAAAAAACAAAACGCGCGTATATTTATTTTGACAAGGTTCACGATTACAAAACAAACTGCGACGATTATTCAAAACAACATACCCATATCGTTTGCGCGCCGCTCAATGATGATTATACAGATGTTTGCGGCACGTACACCGAGCATCTTGAAACGCGCGGGGGCTCATACGGCAGAGAAGCGCCCTCGTTTTTTGAGCGAAACGGAAAAAAATACCTTTTCACCAGCGCAACAACGGGATATATTCCCAATCCCACCGAGTGCGCGGTGTGCGATACTTATGACGGCGACTGGAAAAATATCGGCACGGTGCATATAAACGATACCGAAAATACTTCGTTCCGAAGCCAGATTTCGTCGGTTTTCAAGCATCCGTTCAAAAAAGATTTGTATATAGCGGTTGCGGATCGCTGGCTTGTGAATATGCCTGATGATTTTCCGAATAATTTTTACGACGTTTTAAGAAGCAGAAATGACCCTGACAGAGCTCAGCTTATGTCCGATGAGGAAATTGAAAAAATAAGAAGCTGCAACAAACCCGATGTGCGAAACACTTCCATTGCGGATTATGTTTATCTTCCCATAGAATTTGACGGCGATAAACCCGTTATAAAGTGGCACGACGAGTGGAAAATCGAGGATTTTGAGTAATATTTTTTTGAATAGTATTTCTTTGAATATCATTTCAATGTCCGTATTTCAAGTATTAGGTTGATAAATAATATAAAATATTTAAAATATAAAACATAAGGAGTGTATTATGAGCAGATTAACGGTAAGCGTAACCGATTTTGGAGCAAAACCGAATGACGATGCCTTGCAAACCGATAAATTTCAAAAAGCGATTGACTATTGCTTTGAAAAAGGCGGCGGCGAGGTAACCGTTCCCGAGGGTGAATATCTTATAGGCGATATTCGTCTTCGCAGCAACATCACTTTTCACCTTTTGAAAAATGCGGTGATAAAGGGAAGCAGAAATTTTGAAGATTTTTACAATATCGAAAACGATAAGTACGATCCGATTAAGATAGCCAATACCCTTGTGTGGAAAAGTCCGTCGAACAGAACACCCGAATATGCGAACTTATGGCTTTATTCGGGAGTGTCGAAATGGAATGTCGGTTTAATCAGAATTATGAACTCGGAAAATGTTGAAATCATAGGCGAGGAAGGCTCTGTTATTGACGGTCAGAACTGCTATTGTCCCGGCGGCGAGGAAAATTATCGCGGCGCGCACGGAATCAGCGTGCAGTTTTGCAAAAATCTTCGTTTTTCGGGTTACACCATTCAGCATACGGGCAACTGGGCGCACTGCATATCGGACAGTAAAAATATAATTACCGAAAATCTTACCGTTCTCGGCGGTCACGACGGTGTGCATTACCGCGGCTGCGACAATGTTGAAGTGAAAAACTGCAAAATTAAAACGGGTGATGACGCGGTTGCCGGCTTTGACAACATAAATGTGCATATTACCGATTGTGAACTGGGCAGCGCATGCAGTGTTTTCAGATTCGGCGGACGAAATGTCCTTATTGAAAACTGCACGGCCTGCGGTCCCTGCGAATATCCTTTCCGCGGTTCTATGACCGACGAAGAAAAGGCTGCCGGCGCATATACCTCAAAGACCGCAAGATATAATACAAATGCATTCTTTATATATTTTGTTGACGAAACAAGAAAGCTGCACGAAAAGCAGGGCAACATCATTGTGAGAAACTGCAAGGTTAAAAATATTGACAGACTTTTGAGAATGAATCTTTCGGGAATTGAAACGTGGCAAAAAGGCACTCCTCCCGATGATATAACGTTTGAAAATATCACGGCGGAGGGTATGGCAAAGTGGATAAACGCATACGGCAACGACGAGTGTGCGTTTACGTTAAAGCTTAAAAATATCGACTACACAATGCGTGACGGTTTTGAGGAAAACAGCTTTATGATGCTCGGAAAATACAAAGACATCAGCCTTGAAAACGTGAAAGTCCACAATTTTAAAGGCGATACGCTCATCAAAACGTGGGGCGATTTGGATAAAATTCACCTTGACAATTTTGTGTGCGACGGACTTGACGAAAGCAGGTACATCACAAAAGCGGACGACGAATTTGATGTAAGATATATTTAAAAGGATATATTTAAAACGATTGTTAAATCCGACGAAATATTATTTTTCCAAAACTCAGAAAGAGGGTGCAAAAACGATTCCGTTTTTTGCACCCTCTTTCTGTTTTCTTATTTTTTATCTTCTTCAAGACTTTCAAGCGCAAGCTTTACCGCCTCGACAACAAATGCGGTAAAAGTGCAGTCTGTACCGCGGATTGCGTTTTCTACCTGTTCAATTACAGGATTGGGAAAACGTATACTTTTATTTGTAGTCATAGGAACACTTGGTATTTTAAATTTTCTCACTATCATCACCTCTGCAATAATATTGTAATACAAATTGCATTTTGAGTGTAAAACACAAATGTGCAACATTTGTGTTGCAAAATTTAAAAAAGTGTGTTATTATTATCTGCAAAGGAGTGAATAAATATGTCAATTTGCGGTTTTGCAGGTCACAGTCAAGTTGAAGATGAAGAAGAAATTTTTGAAAAATTATATAAAGAGTGTTTGTATTTGGCTATCGAAAAAGGTGTCACCGAGTTTATGGTCGGCAATTACGGAATTTTTGACAGGCTCGCGCGAAATGCGGTAAAGAGAGTAAAACAAATGCTTCCCAATATAAAAATTTATCTCGTTTTGCCGTATCTTACAAGGGAAATTACCGAATACAGAGAGTATTACGAAAAAAATTACGACGAAATAATAATCGGCTCATCGCCCGACGTTAAACCAAAATACAAAATTATAAGCTGTAATAAATTTATGGCAGAAAAAAGTGATTATATGATTTGCTACATAAACCACACCTACGGCGGTGCGGCGCTCACATACAAATACGCAACAAAAAGTAAAACCGAGATTATAAATCTCGGTTCTATATAAGTTTTATTCATTTTCGTTTTTTGCACGGCTGTTATAAAGCATTGCGTAAAATCCGTTTTTGCTTAAAAGTTCTTTGTGCGTGCCTTGCTCAATAATATTTCCGCCGCGCATAACCAAAATAACGTCTGCCTCGCGGATTGTCGAGAGCCTGTGCGCAACTATAAAGCTCGTTCTGCCTTGCATCATTTTTGCAAACGCCGACTGAATTCTTATTTCCGTGCGCGTGTCTATCGAGCTTGTCGCCTCGTCCAAAATCAGCATAGGAGGCAGACAAAGCATTACGCGCGCTATGCAGATAAGCTGTTTTTGCCCTGCCGAAAGCTCCGTTCCGCCCTCGCCGATACGCGTGTCATAGCCGTTCGGGAGCCTTTTTATAAACGAGTGTGCATATGCGCCCTCCGACGCTTTGCGGATTTCTTCGTCCGTCGCGTCCGGCTTGCCGTACGCTATATTTTCGCGCACCGTTCCGCTTTTAAGCCACGTATCCTGGAGCACCATTCCAAAGCTTTTGCGCAGTGATTTCCGCGTCAAATTCCGTATGTCCTTGCCGTCTGCCGTGATTTTTCCTCCGCACACGTCGTAAAAACGCATAAGAAGATTTATAAGCGTTGTTTTTCCGCATCCCGTGGGACCGACAATCGCTATTCGCTGTCCCGATTTTACGTCGATTGAAATGTTTTGCAAAAGCGGTTTTTCCCTCGTGTAGCTGAACGACACATTGTCAAAACATACATTTCCCGTGTTTTCCAAAACCTGTGCGCTCGGACTGTCCTCGGTTTCCTCAGTTTCCTCCAAAAGCTCAAATATTCTCACAAGCGACGCTTTCGCGTTTTGCAGTTCGGTTATAACTCCGCTGATTTCGTTAAACGGTTTTGCGTACTGCCCGGCATAGCTTAAAAATACGCTTATCTGACCGATTGTAATTCCGCCTCCGACCGCAAAAAGCGCGCCGGCAAGCGACACAACCGCATAGATGATGTTGTTTATAAGCCTTGTGCTCGGGTTTGTAAGGCTTGAGAAAAACGTTGCTCTAAAGCCTGCCTTTTTGAATTTTTCGTTTAAAACGTCAAATTCTTCAAGCGTTTCGTCCTCGTGCGAATACGAACAGATAACTTTAAGTCCGTCCGTCACTTCGTTTATCATTGCGGTTTGCTTTCCGCGGAGGCTCGCCTGTGCGGTAAACCAGCGCTGAATTTTTTTCGATATAAACCGCGCCGTAAAAAGTGAGAGCGGCGTGAGCGCCGCCACGATAAGCGTGATTGAAACGTTGTATATAAGCATTACCGCGAGCGTGCCGACTATGGTGATTATGCCTGTGAAAAGTTGTGAAAGTCCCATCAGCATACCGTCCGAAAAGGTGTCAACGTCCGAAATCATTCGGCTTAAAAGGTCGCCCGACGGGTGGGTGTCGAGGTATGAGAGGGGGAGTTTGTGCAGTTTTTCAAACAGCGCACGGCGCATATCGCGTGATATTCCGAACGTGATTTTGTTGTTGCACACCGCCATAAGCTGTTGCGCAGCGGCAGCGATTATTGCGGTCGCTGCGATGAAATATGCAAATTTCAAAACGCCCGAAAAGCCAACCTTTCCCGCGCCCAACATAAAGTCTATCGCCTTTCCGCAGAAAATGGGGACGGCAAGCGCCGCCGCGGAGCTTACCCCGGCACATATAAAGCTTAAAAAAACAAATCCGAGATACGGTTTTACAAACGGTGCAATTTTCTTTATTTCGTTTTTATTCATTTTCGCCGTCCTCCTTGCCCTCTGCGCTTTTGTAAATTTCTTTGTAAACACCGCAATTTTCGAGAAGTTCTTTGTGCGTTCCGCACCCTGCAAGGTGTCCGTCTTCCAGAACAAGAATTTTGTCCGCGTGCTCAATGGCAACCGTGCGCTGGCTTACAATGAAAAGCGTCGGTTTTTTCTGAAGATTTGCAATCGCGGTGCGCATTGCAAGGTCGGTTGCGTAGTCCAGTGCGGACGAGCTGTCGTCAAGAATGAGAATGTCGGGATTTTTAACCAGCGCGCGCGCAACCGAAAGACGCTGTTTCTGTCCGCCCGACAAGTTCCGTCCGCCCTGTTCGATTACCGCGTCCAGTTCGCCGTCTTTTTGACGCACAAATTCCTCTGCCTGTGCGGATTTGAGCGCCGTCCACAATTCTGCGTCCGACGCGTTTTTGTTTCCGTATAAAAGGTTAGACCGCACCGTGCCGGCAAAAAGCTGTGTTTTTTGCATTACAACCGCAATTTTTGAGCGGAGCGCGCCTTTTTCCCACGTTTTTATATCGTGTCCCATAAAGGTGATTTTGCCGTCTGTCGCGTCGTAAAACCGCGCGATAAGGTTTACAAGCGAGGTTTTTCCGCTTCCCGTACCGCCGATAATTCCGATTGTTTCGCCGTTTTTAACATCAAAACTGATATTTGTGAGCGAGTTTTCTCCGCCCTCGTGATATTTTAATGAAACGTTTTCAAAACGCACCGCGTATCCGCCGTCGGGAGTTGTAACGTCACCGTAGTCCATTGTGCTTTCGGTGTCCAAAACGGTGCCTATTCTTCCGCAGCTGACCACCGCTTTGCTCAAAAGAACGATTAAATTTGCAAGTTTTACAAGCTCGACCAAAATCTGCGAAAGGTAGTTTATAAGCGCGATTACGTTTCCCGAAAGGAGTATTCCCGAATTTACGTATTTTGCGCCGAACCATAAGATTAAAATTATAGCCGTGTTGACCGTGACATAACTTAACGGGTTCATCAGCGCGCCGATATTGCCTGCGGTAATCTGCATACGCGCAAGGAGCGAGTTTTGCGTTTTAAATTCGTCCGTTTCGTCGTTTTCTTTGCCGAACGCGCGTATAACACGCACGCCTTCAAGGTTTCCGCGCGCCGTTTCGGTCACGGTATCAAGACGGTTTTGCTGAATTTTGTATTTCGGTTTGGTTATAAACATTATGCCGAAAACGATTACAAAAAGCACCAAAATTGCCGCAGCAAATATGAGCGAAATTTTAAAATTTATGGAAAACGCCATTATCATTGCGCCGAAAACGATAAACGGACTGCGCAGAAACAGGCGCAAAAACATATTTACGCCGTTCTGAACCTGGTTTACGTCTGCCGTCATACGTGTTATGAGCGTGGACGCGCCGATTTCGTCAAGCTTTGCAAAATTAAGGCTTTGAATGTGCTCTACAAGTTTATGGCGCAGTCCCGCCGACGTGCCGATTGCCGCTTTCGCCGCGAAATACTGTGCCGTAAAGCTGGACAAAAGTCCCATAACCGCCATTGCAATGAGGATTAGAAAACTTTTTATTATATACGCTCTGTCGCCGTTTGCAATGCCGATATTTATGATTTTTGCAATCACGAGAGGCACGATAAGGTCGAACATCGCCTCAAGCATTTTAAAAAGCGGTGCGAGTATGCTTTCTTTTTTGTATTTTTTAAAAAACGGTAATAAGTATTTCATCAAATGAGTCCTTCCGAAAAAATGTTTATTTTAGTATTTTACCACTTTTTGAGAATTATTTCAACTTTTTTAGGTCAAATTTTTGAAAAAAGTGTTGACATTTGCATAAAAATGTGAGATAATCTAAAAAGATTATAAATTCAACAGTCAACTAATGGTAGAGGTGCGGTGTTTATCAGTAATTCGGGCATATAACAAAGGCGTTAACCCGAATGAAAGGAAATATCGCCGAAACATACGGTATTTGCCTTGAAATCTGTGTGTTGGGCTGCAGCAGAATATGTTGCAGACTGTCACTTTTGTGAAGCGCTATCCATAGTTTGAAGTATTTTGGTTTGTTTTTAAAGCCGTGTACGTTAAACTATTTAGCGTATACGGCTTTTTTGACGTTGAAAAAATTAAAAAAGGGGTAATGACAGATGAAGAAAATTATTGCAATCATTATGGCGCTTGTGCTTACGGCAAGCTTTGCTGCTTGCGGAAACACAGCAGTAAAAACCGAAGATAACGCAGGCAGTGCGTCGGGCAGTGATGTTTTGAAAGTCGGTATGGAGTGCAACTACGCGCCCTATAACTGGTCGCAGGCAGACGATTCCAACGGCGCCGTTCCGATTAAAAACGTTGATAATATGTATACAAACGGCTATGACGTTCAGGTTGCTTTGAAAATTGCCGAAGCACTCGGCAAAAAACTTGAAATCTATTCGTATGAGTGGGACAGCTTAATCCCCGGTGTTCAGTCGGGCAAGTTCGATATGATTATCGCAGGTATGAGTCCTACCGCAGAGAGAAAAGAAAAAATTGACTTTTCGGATAATTACTTTACATCAAACCTTGTTATTGTAAAGAAAGCGGAAAACCTTAAAGACGTTAAAACAATAGCGGATTTGGACGGCAAAAAAATCGCCGCACAGTCGGGAACATTCCACCTTGCTGCGCTTTCCGAGCAGACAAAAGCCGCGGCAAACGAAATGTCTGACTTCACAACAATGCTTATCGCGCTTAAAGCAGGCACAATCGAAGGCTATGTTGCCGAAGAACCCACAGCAATGGCGGTTTGTATGGATAAAGCATACGACTACATTCCGTTTGTAAACAACGGCACAGGCTTCAAAGTTGATGATGATGAAGTAAGTATCGCGGTCGGCGTTAAGAAAAACAACACTGAACTCAAAGACAAAATCAACGGTGTGCTTAAAGATTTCGGCACCGACGCACAGAAGGAGCTTATGGCAAGTATGGTTGCAATCGCTCCGGTTGAAGAATAATTTATTTGGCAGGTAGATAATAATGACGGCATTTTTAAAAGAAGTAATAGACATAGCCGTGAAATATAACGGTTATTTTCTGCAGGGCATAGGCTATACAATGCTTATAGCCCTCGCAGGTACGCTTATAGGTCTTGTAATCGGACTTATAACGGGTATTATACGAACAATTCCGACCTCTAAAAACGCGGTTGTCAGGGTAATTTTAAAGGTTGTGAATTTCATAATCAGCGCATATGTTGAAATTTTCAGAGGCACACCTATGATGGTTCAGTCTATGGTTATCTTCTGGGGATACGCGTTTATGAACGACGGTCAGACGCTCGCACTCATTCCAGCAGGTATTTTTATCGTGTCGATAAACACGGGTGCATATATGGCTGAAATTGTCCGCGGAGGTATCATTTCAATAGATAAAGGTCAGTTTGAGGGCGCATATTCTGTGGGGATGAACCACTGGCAGACAATGATGAATGTTATTGTTCCGCAGGCTATGAGAAACATTCTCCCTGCAATCAGCAACGAGTTTGTTATAAACATCAAAGATACCTCGGTGCTTAACGTTATCGGCGTTACGGAGCTTTTCTTCTTCACAGCGAAAATTTCTAAAATGACGTGGGCGATTTTTGAAACCTACGTTGTGGCGTGCGTGATTTACTTTGTTCTCACGTTCACCATAACGAGAATTCTTAAATATATAGAGCACAAAATTGACGGTCCTTCGTCATATATTATCCACCATTCGTCTACAATGCCGGACGAAAGCTTTACGGCAAAGGAGGGCGCAAGATGAGTGTAATTTCTATTAGTGGTTTAAAAAAATCTTTCGGCGAAAATGAGGTTTTGAAAGATATAAATTTCTCGGTTAACAAAGGCGACGTAACGTGTATTATCGGGTCGTCCGGTTCGGGAAAATCAACAATGCTCCGATGCATAAACCTTTTGGAAGAGCCGACCGGCGGCGAGATTATCTATAACGGACAGAATATTCTCGAAACGAAGAATATCCCTGCTTACCGCGCAAAGGTTGAAATGGTTTTCCAAAGCTTTAACCTTTTTGAGAATATGACAGTTTTGAAAAACTGTATGATAGGTCAGATGAAAGTTCTTAAAGCGAGCAAAGAGGTTGCGAAGAAAGAGGCGATGTATTACCTTGAAAAAGTTGGTATGGCGCCGTATATCAACGCAAAACCGCGTCAGCTTTCGGGCGGACAGAAACAGAGGGTGGCAATAGCGCGTGCGCTTGCAATGAAACCCGACGTAATTTTGTTTGACGAGCCGACGAGCGCTCTCGACCCGCAAATGGTGGGAGAGGTTCTTGAGGTTATAAAGAACATCGCAAAAGAGGGGCTTACAATGATTATTGTAACCCACGAAATGGCGTTTGCACGTGACGTTGCAAATCATATTGTGTTTATGAATGACGGTGTAATATGCGAAGAAGGCACACCGCAGGAGATATTCACAAATCCCAAATGCCCCGAAACGAAGGCATTTTTGACAAGATTTATGAATAATTAGTCCGTCGGTCTTGACGAAAAATTTAATTATGAAGAAAACCCCGCTCTGAAAAAACTTTTTCAAAGCGGGTTTTTTGTTTCGGTTAGATAAATTTAATATTAAAATCAAAGTTCAAAAACTATCCGAAATACCGATTTTACTTATCAAGTGGCTTCATTGTGGGGATTTTATTCTCAACAATTATATAAGCTATTATAACTCTACATAACCCTTTTGTCAAGCCGTTTTCAAAGGTTTCTGACTTTCATAACTCTACATAAATATTTACACAACATAGGAGGTTTGGCGTAGTAATTGGCGTAGTGTGGCGTAGTAGTTAAATCGACAGATTTTCAAAGTAATTTCCGAGTGTGGACACCTCTTTTTTCTTTGTATCCTTTGTAACATCGGTGTATATGTTCAAAGTGGTTGAAATATCCTTGTGTCCCAAAACTTCCTGCAACACTTTGACATTCATTCCGGATTCAACCGCACGGGTGGTGAAGGTATGTCGTAGCGAGTGGCAACTGAACGGCGGTAATAATACGGGGTCTTCTTCTTTGCTTTTCAACAAAACCTCATCATTACAATCTCTGATTATTCGTTTGATGGCTTTGTTAAGCGTTCCTTGATGCTGCGTTGCTCCGAAACGATTAACAAATATAAAATCTGAATAGCCGTCAATGCTTACACTACATTTAACATCAAACCCTTGTTGCATTTTCCTCTCCATTTGCAATGCCTCTTTAACAGACGGTAATATCGGAATAGTTCTGTTTCCAGCTTCGGTTTTCGGTGTGTTGATACTAAAAGTACACCCTTTATTATCTCCGTGATTATAGAATACTAATGTATGATTTACACTGATTAGATCTTCGTCAAAATCAATATCACACCATCTTAATCCTGTAAGTTCTCCGACACGCATACCCGTTCCGAGCATTACTGCAAATATGGGATACCAATGGTTGTATTGCGGACTGTCCTTCAAAAATCGCATAAACAATTCTTGTTCTGGAATAGTCAATGCTTTGCGTTTTTCAACCGAAAAATTATGTGCCTTTTTTAATTCTTTCAGCATATTGTCGGTTGGATTGAGCCGGATATAATTGTCATTGAGTGCCATATCAAAAACTTGATGGAGTATATTATGCAGTGTGTCTATGGTTGATACTTTTAATATTTTTCCATCAGCCAAAGTATTATAAAACCTTTTTACATCAGTTTTCTTGACCATCGTTATTCGCATTTTTCCAAAGTTCGGTCTTATGAAAAGGTTATACATATACTTATAGTTTTGAAATGTATTATCTTTTATTCCTCGCTTCAAATCGCACCATAAGTCAAACATTTCATTTACGGTAACCATTCGTGTTTCAGTTTTTATTCCATCGTGAACATCAACCGTTATTTGTTCTTCCTTTGCACGCAGCTCCTCAAGCGTACTTGCGTATATAGAATGGCGTTTTCCATCCGGCGAAGTCCATCTGTAATCGTATATACCGTCTTGCCTTTGGGTTTCTCCTTTGCGGAGTGTAATTCTGCTTTTATCTAACCTCCTGTTATTTTTGGGCTTTCTTGTGATTGCACTTGGCATATAAATCTGCTCCTTTCAATATAGTGTTACATTGAAAGGTAACAATCGCTTATATATAGTATAGCTGAATCACACGGTATAAGCAAAAAAAATTCAATGTAAACAGATGGTTGTGTTTTATTAAATAGAGTACATTCTCTCTATATATTCATCAAGTTTCTTTCTCTTAATCAGCCGCTTTGTTCCGACCCATAAAACAAATTCACAATCTTCTTTATCAGAAAGTAATCTGATTTTGTTTATTCCTATACCTGAGTACGCAGCAGCTTCCTCTAATGTTAAATTGCTTTTTTCCCATATTGGTATCTCTTTCACAAAATTACCCCCTTTGGCAAAACAAAAAGGACTGCAAAATTTGCAATCCTTAAAATCTGTTATTTGGTTTTATTAAAAATTAACATTATTCATTACTTCAATAATTGTACGGCATACAGTTTCAAATGTAATATTGGTATATTATTTTTTTTAGCATAGCGGAGGTTACAATACCGTTATACTTATCAATTAAATTTTTGATTTTCTCAATATGTGTCATAAAATCACCACCTTATACAAATACACTACATATTATATCACGGTTTAGTGTATTTGTATATAGTTTTTGAGAAAAAATTGAATTTTAATACCACAAATTAAAGCACTCGTAAAATGCCTTAATTTCTAATATCAAAGAGTTAAAGCTGTACCTGTCCCGAAAGACGGGTACAACTTAATTTTTTGTTTTGAAGCAATTTCAGACGGTGTATTGCAAGAACACTCCATAGGAATTTCACCTCTCCGCCATCCGACCGAGCTACCCCCATTGCCTGCGACGGCGTTCACAATTCGCCTTTGGGCTCGCTTTGCCTGTCGGCAAAGGCATCGCTTATCAGGCGATTGTTCTCTTTTCCAACAAAAGCTATGCTTTTGCGGGAACCCTGAATTGCTATCCGCTCGGACTGTGGCTGGGTAGAAGTATCATTGTCCCGATATAAAGTTATCGCCTGCAAGATTGCTGCCTTGCTTTGCGGCATTGATATTTCTCGCTCGGATAATTTTTTATCTCTTGATAGAAGAATGAAGTAGAAGCAAAAACTATCGTCTTGGCGTATCTGCCACTTGGCTCGTCCGTATCGGAATGTATCTGTTTGCCGTTATGCTGCACCGCTGTTATCTTGTGTGCTTTCTTTGTAAAATAACAATTATTTAGGATAAAAGGATTTCAAATTCATTGTTACAGTCCGTCAAAGGACTGCACAAAATTTGTTCCCCTATAAGTATGCAGAAAAAAATCCCAAAAGCGGACCAGGTAGGTCAAAAATTTTTTAGTATTTTTTCAATTTGTTTTAAACCTCGTTTTACAGAGTGCCTTACGGCACTTGCATCAACACCTTCAGTTTTGGCTATTTCTACATAAGTCATATTTTGAAAATAATGAGCATAAATGCGTTTAGCCTGCGTATAGGGTAACTGATTGATAGCAGCGTAAAGTTCTGCTTGATTTAATTTCTTTTCGTACAGTTCGTCAGGTAGTTGCGGAACAACGAGTATATCATTTTCAATTCCGTTTCCATTATCAAGAGAGTAAAATGCTTTATGATAACGCAACTTTTCCAAATATCTGTGTTCAGCTCTCTCAAATTCTGTGAAAACTTCTGCTATATTATCGGGGAGTTCTATGTATTTACTGTCATTATACCAATAATACTCATTTTTTAATTTTATTTTTTTCATGTTTACCTCCGATTAGATTAATTGTGAAAATTCAAATCGGAGTTGGAGGTGCTCTGATATAAAAATAGTCGATACTAAAAATGACCCCAAAAGGTTTTTTAACACTTTCGAGGTCAACAGCATTTATTTTTTGATTTGTGCTAACTTTAAATTTTAGACACTTGTCCATAGTAAGCACCTCGCTAATTCAAAATACCACAACACTTAAAATGCGGCACTTTCACTGTGCGGTACACTTCGATAAGCATCTTTTGTTATAACTATAGCCACTTAACGGTATATTTTAAAATCACATTCTAAAAATATATAACGAAAGATACAAATTTTTTTGTTAAACTTTCATTATGTATTTACATTTGAACAAAATAAGTTCTCTTTATTTATAAGAATATGCAGAATTGTATTAAACAAAACGGAGGTGATAACCGGAAATGATTGAATTGGATAGCACTATAATTGTGTCAGTTATTTCGATGTTAGGTACAGTTATTGGTTCTATGATGGGTGTTATGAAATCTAGTGATAAAACCCTTTATAGAATTGAACAACTTGAAAAAAAGGTTGAGGCTCATAATAATCTTGTTGAACGTATGACGATAGTGGAGCAGGAAACAAAAGCGAATAATAATCGTTTGAAAAGATTGGAAAAGGAGGACAAAAATGATTAATTGGAAAGTACGGTTTAAAAACCCAGTATTTTATGTGCAACTTGGAATATCTATTATGGCACCTATATTTGCATATTTAGGAATTACAGCAAAAGATATTACAACTTGGGACAGTTTTTTTGATATTTTTAAACAGGCTTTGTCAAATCCTTATATACTTTGCCTTATTGCTACGAGTATATATAATGCTGTGGTAGATCCCACAACGCAGGGTATTGGCGATAGCAAGCGTGCAATTTCATATAATAATCCTGTCAAGTAGCAATTAAAGAATAAAAAGGATACAATTTTGCTTTACATATTATTAAAAAGCTTTGATTTATAATTTATAAATTCCAAAGCTTTTTATTTTTTTTGCGAAAAATAACAAAAAAATAAATATGAAACGTTATATATAGATGAAGGGGGTAAAATACCAAAAACACAGGAGGATTTATAAAAATGAGAAAGTTAAAATTAGTATCTTTAATGTTGATATTAGCATTGTCAATGCAGGTACCTGTTTTCGCAGCAAATTCCCCGGAATCTACTGCACAGGACAATACGATAAAAAGTGTAACAATACAGCCGAGAGGGCGATATCTTCAAGGCGGTGGTTGTACAATCTCGCCTTACAGCGGATATGTAATGGTAAGCGGACATACCGATGCATATTACGATGCAACGGAATTGACAGTAACACTTACTATCTTAAAAGAAATATCACCTGGCAATTGGTTGGCGATATGGACTGATTCAGCAACAGAATACAATACATATCATGCGGCATACCCGAAGAAAAAAGTAACTGTCGAGTCCGGTTATAACTATATGATAGAAGCAACACATACAGTTAAGCACAACGGATTGACGGAAACGACTCACTCGGAAGCTGGAGTTGCATATGTATATTAATATTTAATTATATTTCAACAATGAAAACTTATTAACCCCCTTCAAAATTTATAAATTCTATATATCGATAAAATTGTTTGGATTTAATTAATTTGCAGGTTTACATCTGACACACATTCTTTCTCCTTAATAAAAAAGGAGTGAATGAAATGTGTGTTATATGTAACTTGATTTCCGAAGCAAAAGCCGGAAACCCAAATAGCATGTTGGAATTATTAAACAAATTCAAACCATTGATAGGAAAATATTCCTATAAAATGAATTACGAAGATGCAGAAAATGACTTAATACTAAGTGTGATACAACTAATAAATGATATGCCGTATTTAAGCAATGATGGACAGGCTGTCAATTATATTAGCCAATCTATATACAATGCGTACATAAAACATATAAAACAACAGATAAAAAAACGGGAGAATGAATATTTGTGTGGTATAGAAGAAATCAAAAATATATCAATGCTATATGATGATTTTTCTGAAATAAATGTAGATTTACAATATGCGCTGGAACAGCTTCCTAAAAATCAGAGAAATGTGATCATACTTAAATTTATGCATATGATGCCGGATAAGCAAATAATGGAGAAACTGAAATTATCAAGACAGTCGGTATATAAGAACAAGATTAAAGGTCTTGAAAAGCTCAAAGAAATATTAAAAGATTTGTAATGAGATTTTATTTGATATAATGATGGAAATATAGTATAATATACATATACTGTAACCAAGCAAGCGAGGAGGTTTCTTATGAAGAGGATTTTAATTATAGGATTATTTATGCTAATGTTTAATGCTGTTTCTGCTAATGCTGCTAACGGAGATGTGATACAGCCTATATATTCAACAGATATATTAACATATATGGATGGCATACCCATTAAAGGTTATAATATTGGTGGGCAAACGTTGATTTGTCTTGAAGACTTATCAAACTATGGATTTAGTGTATATTATTGTGATGAGGTAAGATGTTTATTTGTTAATAAAACAGGGAATGCAAAAGAAGGCTTTTTTCCAACAATAGAAAAGAATGCTGTTGGTGAAATTATTGGGTACACTTATGAGACAGATATAAGAGCAATATTAAACGGCGAAGAAATTGATGCTGTAAATATAGGAGGTAAGCTCGCCGTTACGGCAGAAGAATTGAATAAACTGAAAGACAAAGGATTAAACGGAAGTTTCAGCATAGAAAACAATCCGAAATATTTTATGACATCCGTATATAATGACTCTTCAAGGGTTTTAAAAATATATTCCGATATTTCTGTTAATTATCTTTACAATGACAATATCAATAAATTTGAAACTGATATGGAGGATGCCAAAGCTTATACGTCTGCAGAAATTATTGATAAATACGTATGTGGGGAATACACTCAATACATACACCGAGGTGCTTTCAGATATGCATTTCCTCCGGACAGAAGTATTACGGCAGTCAGGTTTTACAAAAACGGCAGAATTTTAGACTATACAAATATTTTGGACACATACTCGTTTATAGGCACGCCTATCGGTACATCTGTATATGGTGACGATAACAAAAATCTCCGTTTTTCAGATGACGGGAAATATTTGATATTTAAAGCTAACCGTACAGCATACAAGTTTTCGCTTATGGGAAGTCGTGACACTTTTGAATCGGGCGAGTATAAACTTAATCTTGACACCTGTGAGTTAGAAAAAGTTAATATAACAACGTATGATATAAATTGATATTTAGGTTTACAAAATTAAATCCTTCTTTCTCTTTATTTAGTGTAAAACGTTTTACACTAAATAAAGAGAAAG
>ERZ773194.2643-NODE-2643-length-16647-cov-5.855593_pt1 | contig 16647 bp, 16 predicted proteins | sample MGYA00511240_ERZ773194 | MGnify/ENA primary metagenome ERZ773194 (study PRJEB29015, sample SAMEA2737774) | human gut metagenome | biome: human gut; feature: human-associated habitat; material: faeces | place: China | collected 2012 ... | reverse complement strand
ATTGCTATAGTTTCTTCATGGCAGAACCCACAATATGGTGGCTGCAAAATATAATGAAACTATCGACATAATAAGCAATAAGTGACCAGATGGCAGCTTCGGATGTGAGAAGTTTGAATGAAAAATATATTTATATGGAATTACTGTGTTCTATGACGGGAATGGTTTGACATGAATATATCCGTAGGCATATAATAAAAAGTACGAGTAAGATGCGGCGAGACATAGAAATACTTGCGTAGGCGGTATTTTGATATACGTTTTATGTGTAAACCGGGTGACCGGTATTGTGTATATATTTTCTCGTTGTAATAAAATCAAAGTATAGAGAGGTACATAATATGATAGCAAAAAAAATGGTGAAATTTGTTGAGGGAAGCTCGGTTACAAGAGCAATGTTTGAGGAAGGGAAGAAGATGGCGGTTGAGTTTGGCGCAGAGAACGTCTATGATTTCAGTCTTGGAAACCCAAGCGTAGAGCCTCCAAAACAGGTTAAAGAAGCCATTATTGAGACATTGAATGAGGATGCACCGAATTTCGTGCATGGTTATATGAACAACTCCGGATACGAGGAAGTGCGCGAGAGAATTGCACAGTCCTTAAATCGCCGCTTTGACACAAAGTTTTCTCAGAATAATATCATTATGACAGTAGGTGCTGCAGGTGGTCTTAATGTTGCGCTTAAAACATTGTTAGATCCGGGCGATGAAGTAATCGCATTTGCACCATATTTTGGAGAATATAATAATTATGTAGCTAACTTTGACGGTGTAATGGTAGTTGTACCGGCAGATGTACCTTCTTTTCAGCTCGATCTTGAGACGTTTGCAAAGAAGATCACGGCAAAGACGAAAGCAGTGATAGTCAATAATCCGAACAATCCTACCGGTGTAGTATATTCAGAAGAAACGATTCAGAAATTGGCAGCAGTATTGGAGGAGAAGCAAAAAGAGTTTGGAACGCAGATTTACCTTATTGCAGATGAACCATACCGTGAGCTTGCTTATGATGGCGTAGAAGTGCCATATCTGACGAAGTATTATCGTAATACAATTGTAGGATATTCTTATAGTAAATCTCTGTCTCTTCCGGGTGAGCGTATTGGTTACCTTGTGATTCCGGATGAGGTAGATGATTTTGAAAATGTTATTTGTGCAGCAAATGTTGCGAATCGTATTTTAGGATTTGTAAATGCACCATCTTTGATGCAGCTTGCAGTATCAAAATGTCTGGATGCGACAACGGATGTTGCAGCCTATGATGCCAACCGAAAGCTGCTTTACAATGCTCTGACAGAGTATGGCTTTGAGTGTGCTAAACCGGAAGGGGCTTTTTATCTTTGGGTTAAGGCTAAGGAAGATGATAAGGCATTTGTTGCCAAAGGAAAAGAGTTCCATATTTTAATGGTTCCGGGAAGTGCATTTATGTGTCCTGGTTATGTGCGGATTGCTTATTGTGTGGATCATGCGATGATCGAGCGCTCGCTCCCGGCATTTAAGAAGCTGGCTGAGTGTTATCAGTAAATAAGTGTAACAATTCTAAGCGGACGACAGAAATAGACGGAAAAGAGGTATGACATGAGTAGATTGGAAGATAATTTTCGCAAAGTAGAGCCGTATGTTCCGGGCGAACAGCCTAATTTGCCGGACATGGTTAAGTTGAATACTAACGAAAATCCATATCCGCCATCACCAAAGGTGGCAGAAGCACTGCAGAAGTTTGAACTCGACAGCCTGAGATTATATCCGGATCCGGCATCGACAGACTTAGTCAATGCGCTGGCAGAAAGATATCATGTGCAGGCAGATCAGGTGTATACAGGAGTAGGATCCGATGATGTACTTGCTATTGCGTTTTTGACATTTTTTAATTCGGGTAAACCGATTTTGTTCCCGGATATTACATATTCGTTCTATGATGTATGGGCAGAATTATTTCAAATTCCGTATGAGCGTCCGGCTTTGGACGATGCCTTTGCACTTCGATTGGAAGATTATCAGTGCGAAAATGGCGGTATCGTGATAGCCAATCCAAATGCACCGACGGGTATTCGTCAAAGTGAGGAGTTTTTGCGCGCAGTCATTGAGGCTAATCCGAATGTTGTTGTCATAATTGATGAGGCATATGCAGATTTTAGCGGTTATACAGCACTTCCGCTGGTGGACGAGTATGAAAATGTTGTGGTAGTACAAACGTTTTCAAAATCTCGCTCTATGGCAGGAATGCGTATTGGTCATGCAATCGGTAATGCGAAATTGATCAAGGCAATGAACGACGTTCGATATTCGTTTAACAGTTATCCGATGACTCGTTTATCCGTAGCACTTGGCGTTGCTGCGTTATCAGATCAGGATTATTTTGAGGAGACTACAGCGAAGATTGTTGCAACACGAGAGCGCACCAAACAGGCACTTACGGAGCTTGGTTTTACGTTTGGAGATTCGATGACAAATTTTATTTTTGCGACACATAAAACTGTTCCAGCTACACATTTGTTTGAAGAATTGCGCAAGCAGCACATTTTTGTCAGGTATTTTTCCAATCCGCGCATTGACAATTATCTGCGAATATCCATTGGAACGGATGCGGAAATGGATCGTTTTTTGGCTGCGGTACAGGAAATTATTGCTCAGTGGGATAAATAAAGAGCATGAGGTTTTTTGCTCGGTATACTGTTGGGAAGCATAAGTTAGCATTGACAGCATAATGCTGGGAAATATAAGTTAGTGCTAGGAAGCATAAGTTGGCGTTGACAGAAGCAGAGGATAGTGATATTCTCATATATGTAAAAAAGATAGAGGTCGCACTCTTCATGAGTAGGATTTCGGATGCGTCAGGCGCAGTAGATGAGATCAGAAAGGGAACAGTGCCGAAAGAAAGCTTGTCCTGCAGCAAGATTTCTTGGGCATGGCGTGAATAACGACATGACTGTCATCAAGAGGATGGAGAGCTATCGGTTTGAAGAGATACTTCAAAGAGGTGATACATCCCGTGTATCACCTCTTTTTGTTAGCTGGGTAACTCGAATTTCCCGTAAAATGGCATTTGCAAAAGGTAACTGTGAGTGCATGGGTGGGAAAATGCTCAAACGACAACCAATATCTAAAAATCAGAACCCCGATTTGGGAATAGCGAAAGCAGAATGGAGGAAATTATGTCAATTTTTACAGGAGCAGGCGTGGCTTTGGTCACACCAATGAAAGAGAACTTGGAGGTAAACTACGACAAATTAGATGAGATTTTGGAGTGGCAGATTGCAGAGGGAACGGATGCGATTATTATTTGTGGAACGACCGGAGAGTCTGCAACTTTATCTGAAGAAGAGCATGCAAATGTGATTCGTTTTGCGATTGAGCGTGTAAATCACCGTATTCCGGTCATTGCCGGCACTGGTTCTAACTGCACGGCAACAGCAGTACAGCTTAGCAAAGAAGCTTCTGAGGCAGGAGCAGAGGGTGTGCTTGTTGTAACTCCGTATTACAACAAGGCAACACAGAATGGTTTGATTGCACATTATAAAAAGATTGCGTCAGAGATCACGGCACCGATCATTTTATACAATGTACCAAGCCGTACCGGTTGCGGAATGACACCACAGACCATCGCTACACTTATTAAAGATGTAGACAATATTGCAGGTGTGAAAGAAGCTTCCGGTAACATCAGCGCTGTAGCGCAAATTCTGCACCTGTGCGATGGTAATGTGGATCTGTATTCCGGAAATGACGATCAGACAATTCCGATGCTTTCTTTGGGAGCAAAAGGCGTGATTTCTGTGTTGTCAAATGTTGCACCGAAGTATACACATGAGATGGTTATGAATTATTTGAATGGAAATGTGAAGCAGAGTGCCAAGATGCAGCTTGATGCACTTCCGTTATGTGATGCATTGTTCTGTGAAGTAAATCCGATCCCGGTAAAAGCTGCTATGAATATGATGGGTAAAAACGTTGGTTCATTACGCGCACCTTTGACAGAGATGGAAGATGCTAACAAGGAGATCTTAAAGAGAGAAATGGCAGCGATGCACTTGATTTAAGGTGTCTCGCTCGAATTACTTTAGAATGATCTGGGGTTTAAAAAGGAGTCGGCCTGTGGCAGAGGGAGCTACCACAGGCCCAATGAAAAAAATGAAAAAGAATCTATCTCAAACATAAGTCAGTCGGCTAGTTTGGTAGAAATCAAATGCTTCTTTTGATTTCACTGTTTTTCTTGAAATCTGTTCTCTTTGATTTCTATGTATACATAATAGCATGTAAATGTGGACAGAATTTGTCCATATTCTAAAAAAAATCTTAATTTTCAAAACGATTTGTAAAAAAACGCTCAAACTTTGCGGTCTAAGCGTTTTAAGGAGACTTGTTGTTGCTTTTCTCAATTTTATGCTTTAATTAACGCTGTCCATATTTTTCCAAAATGGCATTAATACGTTCTGCAGGGTTTAATAAACCGCTAATGGATTGATCGTGGTTTAAGGTGTCGATCAATAAGGCGATATACTTGCTCATGTCTACGCTGACATAATAGTCTCTAGACAAAACTTCTTCCGGCTGATATACAAGGTTTGTTGTGAGAACCTTATCGATCAAGCCTTTTTCATGTGCTTCATCAAATTTGGACATGCCGTTTGTAAACAGACCAAATGTTGCAGCAACAAAAATACGATTTGCTTTGCGCTGCTTTAACTGTGTTGCAACATCGATCATGCTTTCACCCGAGGAAATCATATCATCGACGATGATAACATCTTTGCCCTGCAGGTCAGAGCCAAGGAACTCATGGGCAATGATCGGATTGCGTCCGTCAACAATGCGGCTGTAATCGCGACGTTTATAGAACATACCCATATCGATGCCAAGAACGTTTGCGTAATATACAGCACGTCCCATAGCACCTTCATCCGGGCTGATCACCATCAAATGATCTGCATCAACCTTAAGGTCCGGCACGTTCTTCAGAAGTGCTTTGATGAATTGATACGTAGGCTGAACGGTTTCGAAACTATTCAAGGGAATTGCGTTTTGAACGCGAGGATCATGTGCATCAAAGGTGATAATACTTTCAACACCCATTTGTGTTAATTCGTGCAATGCCATTGCGCAGTCCAAGGATTCGCGTGCACTGCGTCGATGCTGTCTGCTTTCATATAAGAAAGGCATGATCACAGTGATGCGGCGTGCCTTGCCACCAACTGCAGCAATGATACGCTTAAGATCCTGATAATGATCATCCGGCGACATGTGATTCGTGTGTCCGCAAACGGTATAAGTTAAGCTGTAATTGCAGACATCAACTAATAAATACAAATCATCTCCACGCACAGATTCGTTGATGATGCCTTTCGCCTCGCCGGAACCAAAACGCGGGCAGGCGGAATCAATCAAGAAAGAATCACGGTTGTATCCTGCAAAGGTAGATGCGGTAGCATTTTGTGCAGCGCGATCCTTTCGCCAGTCAACGATATAATCGTTTACTCGTTTGCCCATGTCGTGGCTGCTCTCCAGCGCCAAGATACCAAGGGTACCAACAGGAAGTGTGTCTGCTAACTTGTCATGTCGTTTCATAGTAAAATGTCCTCCGTATGAATTTATATAATTGTTATCATGTTATTTGGCAGTTAATCTAGCCTTCTGACGTATATCATCTCCAATTATTAAGAAGAAATGATAAAAACCGATAAAACGTGAGAAAATACGCTCGCTGTATCGGTCACGTAATTCCTGAAACGATAAATTGGTCGAGATGATGGTTGACTTATGGTTGATATGGCGCTCCTCAATAAAATAATACAGCTGAGAAGACGTAAAGCCATTGACCAATTCTGCCCCAAGATCATCTATAATGAGCAAATCGCTTTGCAGCATATATGCAATTTGTTCGTTTGAAGTGGAAATATCCTCATGACGGAACTTATTCCTCTCTAAAATATCAAAAAGCTGCAATGAAGTCAAGTAAAGCACCGTGTGAGATGTATCCAAAAGTTTCTTGGCGATACAGTGTGTCAGAAAGGTTTTGCCGACGCCTGTAGAACCATAGAATATCAGGTTGTCATAGGAATCATCAAAGTGCTTGATATAGTCTAGACAGACCGTTTTTACCTTGCGAATATTTTGGCGGGCTGTTAGAGAAAGATTTTCATTGACGATGGTGTCATCGTAGTAACTATCATCAAAGGTGTCAAAATTCTCATGATTCAGAATGTCCATAAGATTTGAACTTTCATAAAGAGCCTTGATCTCAGCGTTTTTAAGGCAGTGACAAGGTTCGTTGTTCTGGTAGCCGGTGTCTTTGCAGTCCGGACAGGTATAAATGCTTTGCAGATAATCTTCCGGATAGCCGTGATGTAACAGCAGTGCCTTTTTGCGGGACAGCAATGCTTCGCGTTTTGCGCTGTATTCAGCTTCGCTCTTTGGGTCCGGTTCGGTCTGAAACAATTCTTTGCGCGCCTGCGTCAGTGATAAGTCCATAATATCGTGTTGGATCTGTTCTAATTCCGGAATTTCAGCAAAAAGTGTTTCGTACCGCTTATCCAGTATGCGCTGATTGTTCATTCGCGTCTGATCATATTGAAACATGATATCGCGATATTGTGTGTTGGATATTCCCATGGCGTCTCCTCCTGGTTGCTGCGTGATGGTATGTGCTGCGGTCTGTCATCAGATCGTACTATTGCATAAGTAATTTGCGCTCCAATTCCTGTAATTCCTCGCTGCTGACATCCCGTTGCTTGAAATTTTGGAATTGATTGCGCGGTGGTTGTTTACCGGATGTGGAAGGTTTCTTCTTTTCTTTTTGCTCTTTGGTCTGTGCATAGTGCAGGTCTGATTGTTCTACACCTTGTAATGTGCGAACATTTTGCTCATTCCAATGAGACAAAATCCCTTCGGTGTATTTGAAGTCTGCGTGGTGCAGCTTAAGCACAGTGCGGTTGCAGGCCTCTAAGATCACACTAAGATCCATATTCCAGTCATTTTGCCAATGATCCACATATTTTTTTTCGATTTCTGCAAGACCGCGACCAAGTCCTAAAGCCTTGGAAACAGCATTGTAGGAAGCCAGATATCGTACAGAAGCATTCTGTGCCTGTTCCGGCGTTTTGATCCCCTGCTCGTGCCATGACAGGGCGACTGTCTGAATGTAATTGCAGGCGGTCTTCCCCATAGAAATGCAGTAGTCGTAGAGATGCAGGATCAGTTCTCTGGAAAAATGCAGTGTACCATACAAATAGGTAATAAGCTGTATTTCGGTTGGTTTCATTGGGCGTTCAAGGTAGCTTTCGACAACATTGCATACCCATACGAAATCCTCGTTGGCGGACAATTCTTGAATCTGTTCCGGAGGAACTTGAATTGGTTTCACGGCAGAGGAATTGTTCTCCTGCGCGGAATTGCTTGCTCTGTGAACATCGGAATTGACATTAGAAGGAGCGTCGGTTCCGGATGATTCATAAGTTGATGTATTCGCTGCGTCGGTTTCTGAGAAATCAGAATTGCGTCTATCGAGCGCACCGGTTTCTGAGAGATCAGAATCTACGCCTAGCGATGCAGCAGATTCTTTTGCGGTGTTTTCATAAGTGTCGAAATCACGTTCCGCAAAGGGGATCAGCATTTCGAGTCCTAAAATCTCTCCGGTTGCTTTGTCGCGGTTTAAGGACATAAGCCCCTTTTTCTCCCAGTACATTAACGCCCGCAAAATATCTTTTTCTGTATTTTCTAATTGATCCGCAAGAGAGGAAATGGAAAAATTACTTTCCTTTGCCTGCAGACATTTCGCAATGTAGAGATACACCTTAACGTAACTGCCGTTGGCAGCTGGCATATAATCTTCAATAAAGCTGTTATATATCGTTGTGATCGGCGGTATATGGTTAGTACAAAGTAATATATGATCCATTGCAGCCTCCGTATATGTAAAGTAAATTACACGTTATATTTCCGTGCGAATTGTATTTTAACACAGTTTCTTTGGAAAGAAAATAGCACACAAATACACATTCAAGCTGTGGACTAAATTGTGGATAATGTGGATAACTCGTATCAAAATGATCAAGATTGCGGATTTTCAACATTTATCTGCTGTTAATTGTGTAAAAAATATCCACAACGGATTGTGCAGAGATATGCACAGTCACATTGTGGATAATGTGGATAACTATTCTTTGACCAGGTCTTCGCCAACAGTTACTATATTTCCGGCACCCATAGTTATTAACAAGTCACCGTCGATACAATTTTCCAATAAAAATTTTTTGATCTGTTCAAAATCCGGGAAGTAATAAGCATTTTTGCCTAATTTCTTCATTTCTTCCTGTAGAGTTTTAGAAGAAATATCACCGGGATCAGCCTCTCTGGCGGCATATATGTCTGCAAGCACAACATTATCTGCGAGGGATAGCGCCTCTGCAAATTCGTGCAGCAATGCTCGGGTGCGGCTGTATGTATGTGGCTGGAATACGCACCAAAGACGCTTATGTGGGAACTTGGCAGCAGCCTGCAGCGTTGCTTTGATCTCCGTAGGATGATGTGCATAATCATCGACCACGGTGACTCCGTGGAACGATCCTTTTTGTTCGAAACGACGTTCCGTGCCGTGGAAGGCGAGGAGTCCCTCTTGGATCGTCTCCATAGGAATATCATAATATTCTGCAGTGGCGATGGCTGATAAAGCGTTGGCTACGTTGTGTCTTCCGATTACTGACAAACGAACGCGGATGCCGGTTTCTTTGCCGAATCGAACTAATTCAAAAGAACCGCAGCCGTCTTCGCCGAATGTAATATCCTTTGCTTCGTAATCTGCAGGATTTTCCAAGCCGAATGTAATGATCCGGCAGTCTAGATCGTTTGTGATCGCATCAAGCTTTTCGATATCGGAGTTGATGATCAGTACACCGTCCTTTGGCAAGAGCTTTGCAAAGCGGTGAAAAGAGTGGCGAATGTCATCCAGGTCCTTAAAAAAGTCTAGGTGATCTGCATCAATATTCAAAATAATACCTGCCGTTGGATGGAATTTCAGAAAGCTATTGGTGTATTCGCAGGCTTCGGTGATGAAATTCTCGGAATGGCCGACACGGATATTGCCGTGGATCGCATCCAAGATACCGCCAACGGAGATCGTTGGATCTTTCTTGGCGGCTAAGAAAATATGTGTCAGCATGGAAGTTGTTGTTGTTTTGCCGTGTGTACCGGAAACGCCAATGGCATTCGTATAGTTTTTCATGACCTGTCCAACCATTTCGGCACGCTCCATCATAGGAAGTCCCATTTCTTTGGCGGCGCGAAATTCGGGATTGTCCGGATGAATAGCGGCGGTGTATACGACAAAGTCAATGTCGGAAGTGATGTTATTGCTTTTTTGACCATACAATACTTCCACCCCTAAGGATTGTAAATGCTCTGTAATTTTGCTGCGGTTTGCGTCGGAGCCCTTTACGGTAAAGCCGGCATCGTGTAACAGCTCAGCAAAACCGCTCATGCTGATGCCTCCGATGCCTATAAAATATGCAGTACATGGTTTGGTTAATTGAATTTGATACATAATTCCCTCCATATAAAAGCCGTCCAAAAGTGGGGCGGCATATTTTGTAAAATTGGCCTGCCTGCAAGAAATGTGCTCCAGCGAACCAATCCTTGTGTCAGTCTTTTCTATTATTATAGAACACAAATGCAAAAAAGCAAATTAAATAGTGTTTACAGTTTAGAAATAATTTGTTAAAAATTGAAACAAAGCTGGTGGACAATGTAAAAAACTCGTCAAATAAGGTTTTTTTATGCAAAAAATTGTATGAAATGTATAAAAAATATCAATTTTCAAAAGAAAATTTATGAAATTTGTTCACATTTTACAGTGGTTGTGATATACTTAAATCATTAAGAAATACATAGTAAGGGGTGATTGCGTGATTAAGAAAGAAATGATAGCAATGTTACTGGCAGGTGGACAGGGATCCAGGTTGGGGGTTCTGACTGCTGATGTTGCTAAACCAGCGGTAGCGTTTGGTGGGAAGTACCGTATTATCGATTTTCCATTGAGCAATTGCATTAATTCGGGAGTAGATACAGTCGGTGTGCTGACACAGTACCAGCCGCTACGCCTGAACACACACATTGGAATTGGTATTCCTTGGGATTTGGATCGTAATGTAGGTGGCGTTTCTATTTTGCCGCCATATGAGAAGAGTACCAGCAGTGAGTGGTATACAGGTACAGCGAATGCTATATATCAGAATTTGCGATATATGGAATATTACAACCCGGACTATGTGCTGATTTTGGGCGGTGACCATATTTACAAAATGGATTATGAAGTGATGCTTGATTTCCACAAAGCAAACAAGGCAGATGTAACGCTTGCAACGATTCCGGTTCCGATGGAAGAGGCTAGTCGTTTTGGCGTTGTTATCACAGATGAGAATAAGCAGATTCAGGAATTTGAGGAGAAACCGGAGCATCCTCGCAGCAACCTTGCTTCGATGGGTATCTACATTTTCTCTTGGCCGGTGCTTCGTGAAGCGTTGATCAAGTTAAAGGATCAGCCGGCATGTGACTTTGGTAAACACATTATTCCATATTGCCATGAGAAAGGTGATCGTATTTTTGCATACGAATACAATGGCTATTGGAAAGATGTTGGAACGCTTGGCTCATATTGGGAGTCAAACATGGAGTTGATCGATCTCATTCCGGTCTTCAATCTGTATGAAGAATTTTGGAAGATCTATACGAAGAGTGATCGCATTCCACCTCAGTATATCGCAGAGGATGCCATCATTGATAAGGCGATCATTGGTGAAGCATCAGAGATATACGGAGAGGTACATAGCTCTGTTATCGGTTCGGGTGTTACGATCGAGCCGGGTGCGATTGTGCGGGATTCTATTATTATGAGTTCTACTACGATCAAAGCGGGAACGATAGTCGATAAGTCGATTATCGCTGAGAATGTAACTGTTGGCAAAGATTGTAAGCTTGGTGTCGGAGAAGAGCTGCCAAATAAGGTTAAACCGGATGTGTATGCATTTGGTCTTGTAACTATTGGTGAAGACAGCGTGATTCCGGATGGCGTGCAGATCGGTAAAAACACAGCGATCAAAGGCGTTACGGAACCATCAGATTATCCGGACGGAGTTCTTGCAGGCGGTGAAACTTTGATTAAGGTAGGTGACAGATAATGAGAGCGATTGGAATAGTATTAGCAGGTGGTAATAATAGCAGAATGCGTGAATTGTCCAATAAACGTGCAACGGCAGCGATGCCGATCGCGGGAGGGTTTCGCAGCATAGATTTTGTACTAAGCAATATGAGTAACTCTCACATTCAGAAAGTTGCGGTTTTTACGCAATATAATGCAAAGTCGCTGAATGAGCATTTGAATTCTTCAAAATGGTGGGATTTCGGAAGAAAGCAGGGCGGTCTATATGTATTCACGCCGACAACGACGCCGGAAAACAGTTATTGGTATCGCGGAACGTTGGATGCGATGGCGCAGAACCTGAGTTTTCTGAAGAACAGTCATGAGCCATACGTTGTGATCGCTTCGGGCGATGGCGTGTATAAGATGGATTACAATAAAGTGTTGGAGTTCCATATTGCAAAAAAAGCAGATTTTACTGTTGTAACTGCAGATGTAACCGACAAAGATGATCCAAGCCGCTTTGGTGTGCTCCGTGTTGACGGTGACGGCAGGATCACGGATTTTGAGGAGAAACCGATCAATGCCGAAACGTCCACTGTTTCGACCGGTGTATATATTGTGCGCCGTCGTATGTTGATCGAGCTGATCGAGAAATCTATGCAGGAAGAGCGTTATGACTTTGTGAAGGATATATTGATCCGTTATAAGAATGTAAAGAAGATATATGCATATCCAATGGATTCCTACTGGAGCAATATTTCTTCGGTGGATTCTTATTACAACACGAATATGGATTTCCTGAACAAAGATATTAGGGATTATTTCTTCCGTCAATATCCGGACATTTATTCGAAAGTTGAGGATCTTCCTCCGGCTAAATATAATGTCGGATCAAATGTGAAGAACAGTTTGGTTTCCAGTGGATGTATCATTAATGGAACCGTTGAAAATTCCATTTTGTTCAAGGAAGTATATATTGGAAATAATTGCACCATCAAAAATTCGATCATCCTTAATGATGTTTACATTGGTGATAATACACATATTGAGAATTGCATCGTTGAAAGCAGAGATACGATTCGTGCCAATACAAATTATACATCAGAGGATGGTAAGATTCGCATTGTAGTTGAGAAGAATGAGAGATATGCACTGTAGAAAGGAGAATTCTTTTCAAGAAATAGGGGAATAGTAAAGATGTGATGATGCACAGAAAAATAACCAAAGGAGGTTACAGGGAGTGCAGATAACAGATGTTAGGATACGCAAGATTACGAAAGAAGGTAAGATGCGAGCCGTTGTATCAATCACGTTGGATAATGAATTTGTTGTACATGACATTAAAGTTATCGAAGGTGAGAAAGGATTGTTTATTGCCATGCCGAGTCGTCGATCCGGCGATGGAGAATTTCGCGATGTAGCGCATCCGATCAATCGGGAAACGCGTGAGCGTTTTCAGACGATTGTTTTAGAACGATATGAGAGGTTTATGGAGGAGTCTGCTGATGAGGAGGAGACTTCCGAAGTGTGATGAGGATTGCACGCAATCAAACTAACATAACCGCCCTGGCAGTGAGCTGAGTGCTTGCTGCCGGGGCGGTGCTTTTTTGAAAATCATGATTTCTATTTATATTGAGTGCTTTTGACACGTTCATATGCGCAAAGTGAAATGAAAAAACAGACAAAAAGGATTTTGTCGATGTTTTTGGCGGTTGCAATGGTATTGGGACTTACAGGCAACATTCAGGGAACAAAGGAAGGGGCAGCAGAGGAAACTTGAAGTGACATTTACGATCGATGGCATTGAGTGGGGCACACTGATTGTGAAACCGACCGAAACGCCAAAGGTAACGTCGACCGTAAAGCCGGGTCTCTCACAGCTCGGTTTTTTTCTATATTATAATAAGAAGAAACACAAATTGAAAAGATTCTCTGCTTTTCAAAATGTCTGTAACAGAGCATTTTGTTTCGCTTGAAACTGTGCTTGAGAAAAAAATAAAAAAATGTAAAAAAATGCTTGCAAACCCTTGAAAAATATAGTATAGTAATAAATGCTGTGACATGATAGCGTAGAAGCGTGAGGTTGCTCTTACCTGGTAACGGATAAGAGGTTTTCCGTGGAGCGAATGTCAAGTTGAGAATTGGCGACAAGTCACTGTACGAAAATCCAATATTCTGTAGAGCATATTTGTAAGAATATGCCCGGAAAACACGGGAAGAGTTCTGTATAATTTGTAAACCGACAGGACACACCCGGATGAGTGTACAGTCACCACTTGTTGCGCTGAAACAGGCGGACATGGCGAAGAGCCAAGATCAGTAATGTCCGTGAAAGTGCGAAAAGGAGGCGGCTTTTTTTATGGCAACAAAGGTAATGAGAATTACACTTAAGGCGTATGACCACAATCAGATCGATCATGCAGCTGGTAAAATTATTGATACGGTAAAGAAGACAGGAGCTAAGGTTAGCGGTCCGGTACCTCTTCCAACTAAGAAGGAAGTAGTAACAATTCTTCGTGCCGTTCATAAGTACAAAGATTCCAGAGAGCAGTTTGAGCAGAGAACTCATAAGAGACTGATTGACGTTATTGCTCCAACCCAGAAGACGGTTGAGGCGCTGACAAAGATGGAAATGCCATCTGGCGTAGCAGTTAAATTGGTCATGAAAGAGAAATAATTTCTCTTTATGAAATAGTAAGATCCTTAGGGTTTATATAAAGACGACAGCAAAGAGGTGATGCCTTGGAGCGTCATTAAGTTTTTGGTTTACAAACTTCCAACTTATAGACCATCTAGGATGAATGCAGGCGAAGCGATTGCTTGGCGATGCATTCCGCTGTAGATTAACAGGAGGTGCAACATTATGAAGAAAGCTATTTTAGCTACGAAGGTCGGAATGACACAGATCTTCAACGAGAACGGAGTATTAACTCCGGTTACTGTACTTCAGGCTGGTCCTTGCTATGTTACACAGGTAAAGACAGTTGATAATGATGGGTACAGTGCAGTGCAGGTAGGATTTGTTGATAAGAAAGACAAAGTTATCACGAAGGATGCTACAGGCAAGAAAGAGGTCAAGAGAACTCACGGCGTAAACAAGCCATTACAGGGACATTTTGCAAAAGCAGGTGTATCCGGTAAGAGATATCTGAAAGAATTCAAGTTTGAGAACGCAGAAGAGTACACACTTGGTCAGGAAATTAAAGCTGACATCTTTGAAGCAGGTGACAAGATTGATGCAACCGGAACAACAAAGGGTAAAGGTTTCCAGGGTGCGATCAAGAGACACGGACTGCACAGAGGACCTATGGGACATGGTTCTAAGTTCCACAGACATGCTGGTTCTAACGGTGCTTGTTCTGATCCTAGCCGTGTATTCAAAGGCAAGAAGATGCCTGGTCAGATGGGTGGCGTACAGAGAACAATCCAGAATCTTGAGATCGTCAGAGTTGACGCAGATCAGAATCTGATCCTTGTTAAGGGCGCTGTTCCGGGACCAAAGAAGGCTTGTGTAGTAATTAAGGAAAGCGTTAAGACGAAATAATTCTTTTGGAAAGGAGGAACACACAGATGGCTAACGTATCTGTTTATAATATGGAAGGCAGCGAAGTTGAGAAGATGGACTTAAACGACAACGTATTCGCTGTTGAGGTTAATGAGCATTTAATGCATATGGCTGTTGTATTACAGCTTGCAAATAAGCGTCAGGGTACACAGAAGGCTAAAACCCGTTCTGAAGTAAGTGGCGGTGGAAGAAAACCTTGGAGACAGAAAGGAACTGGTCATGCAAGACAGGGATCTATCCGCGCTCCACAGTGGACAGGCGGTGGAATTGTATTTGCTCCAACGCCAAGAGATTACTCCTTCAAGATGAACAGAAAGGAGAAGGCTGGTGCAATTAAGTCTGCACTGACCTCTAGAGTAAACGAAGAGAAATTCGTTGTACTTGATTCTCTTAAGTTTGATGAGATCAAAACAAAGAAAATGGTTAGCGTTTTGGATGCTTTGAAAGTAAAGAAAGCATTGGTTGTATTAGACGGTGACAACGAGAACGTAGCAAAGTCTGCTAAGAATATTGCAGGTGTACGTGCTGTAGCAGTAAATGCGATCAACGTATACGATATTTTGAAATATGAGACAGTCATCATTACAAAAGCGGCTGTATCTAAGATTGAGGAGGTGTACGCATAATGGCAGATTTGAAGTATTATGATATTATCCAGAAGCCGATCATCACAGAGAAATCTATGACAGCTATGGAAGAGAAGAAGTACACATTCGCAGTACACCCTGAGGCAACAAAGAGCCAGATTAAAGAAGCTGTTGAGAAGCTTTTTGAGGGGGCTAAGGTTGCTAAGGTAAACACAATGAACCTTGACGGTAAGACACGTCGTCGTGGTAGAACAGCCGGCAAGACTGCTAAGACTAAGAAAGCAATCGTTAAGCTGACTGAGGACTCTAAAGACATCGAGATCTTCGAGGGTCTGTAAAATCAAATCGTGTAAATCCTGTAAGGAAAACCTATCTTACAGGTCATATTGATAAAGGATATGAGAAAGGAGAACAAAAATGGGAATTAAGACATTTAACCCATATACCCCGTCTAGAAGACAGATGTCCGTTCTTGATAAGACAGAGTTGACTGCTACAAAGCCTGAGAAGTCTTTGACAGTGTCTCTTAAGAAGAACGCTGGACGTAATGCACAGGGTAAGATCACAGTAAGACATCGTGGTGGTGGTTCTAGAAGAAAATACAGAATCATCGATTTTAAGAGAAATAAGGATGGTATCCCGGCAATCGTTAAGACTGTTGAGTATGATCCAAACAGAACAGCAAATATCGCATTAGTTGCTTATGCTGATGGTGAGAAGAGATACATCTTAGCTCCAGAGGGACTTAAGGTTGGTCAGAAGATCATGAACGGTCCTGAGGCAGAGATCGCAGTAGGAAACGCACTTCCACTTCAGAACATTCCAGTAGGTTCTCAGGTTCATAACATTGAGCTTTACCCTGGAAAAGGTGGTCAGCTTGTTCGTTCCGCTGGTAACAGCGCACAGCTGATGGCTAAGGAAGGTAAGTATGCAACACTTCGTCTTCCTTCTGGTGAGATGAGAATGGTTCCGATCGTATGCCGCGCAACTGTTGGTGTAATCGGAAACGGAGATCACAACCTGATTAACATCGGTAAAGCCGGACGTAAACGTAACATGGGTATCAGACCTACTGTTCGTGGTTCCGTAATGAACCCGAATGACCATCCACATGGTGGTGGTGAAGGTAAGACCGGTATCGGACGCCCAGGTCCTTGCACACCGTGGGGCAAACCTGCTCTTGGTCTGAAGACCAGAAAGAAAAACAAACAGTCCAACAAGCTCATCGTAAGAAGACGCGATGGAAAAGCTTTATCGAAATAAGGAGGTAAACGATGTCTCGTTCATTAAAAAAAGGACCATTTGCAGATGAAAGCTTACTGAAAAAAGTAGACGCTATGAACGCTGCAGGTGATAAATCAGTTA
>ERZ773194.2638-NODE-2638-length-16671-cov-5.224543_pt1 | contig 16671 bp, 37 predicted proteins | sample MGYA00511240_ERZ773194 | MGnify/ENA primary metagenome ERZ773194 (study PRJEB29015, sample SAMEA2737774) | human gut metagenome | biome: human gut; feature: human-associated habitat; material: faeces | place: China | collected 2012 ... | reverse complement strand
CACGATTTTTATTATCAATCTTACACTGTTCAAATGGCTTTGGAATAATCACACACACTTTTCTAACATTTAAACCATTTACTTTCATCATAATTGCTCTACGAGATTTCATAGTCAGATTAGTTGCATCTGCAATTACATTCTTTTTATTCTCCAAATTCTTACGGATTCTATTGTGAAAAATTTTAAACACTTCTTCATTATGTTCTTGGTCTTCGTAATTACCAGTTAATTCTTCACGAATTGCATCTGATGATACGATTATTGTATTTGGATTTTCATTAGCAATCTGAGTGGCAATGGTTGATTTGCCACTACCACTCAAACCACACATAACCCATAATGTAGGTTTATTCATTTAATGTCTCCTCAAATAATTCTTCAGCTTCTTCCATATCAGGTACATCAGATGTATCTTTGGCGATTCCCTCAATTACCTTAAATTCAAACACCTTATCCTTATAAGCCGTGAATGTTGCTCTGTTATCAATACGAACAACTATACCTTCGGCAACATGTGTCTTGCCGATTTCATCTGCTGGCATACCATCAAGATATTTATTTACTCTTTCTTTCAAATCTTCTGGTGTAGTATAGATAAACTTCTCTAAATCAGGTACATGCTTAACACCTAACTTGTCACACCATACTTCTACAGTCTCCCAAGGTACTTCAACAACTGTTCCATCTGCTGTTGTCATTGTCATTCGATATACATACATCTCATTTTCACCTGGTTCACAACCATATGAGAATGTTGTAGTGTCGCCAAACTTCTTTGTAAATTTCTTTTCTTTAACACCTTTATTAGACACAGAACCCATAATAGGTGTTGTTTCATTTACATAACCAACAATTTCATAGAAAATTTCAGCCCCTTCAGGAAGCTTATCTTTTAATAAATCGTGGTACTTCTTTCTAAATCCATTATCAGCATAATATCCATCATTCTTTGTCATATCCTTTAACACAACTCTTCTGCTACCAGATACAACAGAAACTTCTCTTATAACCTTTGGCTTTATATGTAAAAACTTTCTCAGCTTACTATTCTTCTTTGTAACCTTGACAGTCTTCATAGTACGAGCTGATGTTCCGTGGAGCTTACGAGTAATATAAATCGTATCTCCTGGCTTAAATGCTGACATATTATATGCAAGCTGTGCAGTATCCTTATGTTCTTCAAAAAATGGATATGATATTGTCTCTTTCTGAAACTTGTTCTTCTTATTTGAATTGTTTCCATTGTTTTTTGAACGACTCTTTCCTCTTGGGATATATTTCTGACAAATTTCATGACCACCAAGAACTGTAATCTGATCGCCATCTTTTAATTTTGAAATATCTGTATACTTAGCAAGTGTCTCAATTGGCAACACAAGACCTTCTGACTTCTCGCCTCTAAGTCTAATGGCAGTTACGTTTCTTTTTTCAGCATCCATGTAGCCACCAATATTGTTTCCATTCTCGTCTTTCTTCCTAACAAGGTTATTATCTGTTGCGTATTCAAGTGACAACTGACCATCAGATGGGAAGAAGACTACTTTCTGTCCTTCCTGATAACTCAAATCTACAATTACATTCTGTCCAAATACTTCTACACACTGTAATCTATCAGCGTTACTATGTTTTCTTAATCCTTTTAATGTTGTGATATAAGCACAATACATAAGTTCCTCTTACCTTAGTAAGTAGTGCGCACTTTATCCTATAGGAACTTTCTATTTTTCCTTTCTTCTTTAATCTTCTAATTTGTTGCCTTTTGCCTCATTACAAAGCTTACACATCGTTTGATAGTTACTAATATCATCAATACCACCTTTTGAGCGTGGCATAATATGATCTTTTGTCATTAAAATTTCATCACCATTATTATCAACTGCATACAAATTCAGATGATAACTTTTATCCTGTAAATGTCTTTCTTTTGCAAAATATTTTCCTTCAATTCCACAAACTACACATTTACAACCTTTAGTAAAAAATGTTTGATATCTTTGGCTATTGCCCTTAATCAAATCTCCATCAAAATCAACTTTTACAAGTTTTTTATCTTTCTCAAATAAAACATCTTTAACCTTATCTCTGGCTTCTTCTATTGAATAGATTTCTTTCCTAAGTAATTTTGTAGGATTAAAATCTTTTAAAAGCGTTTTTACTTCACCTAATTTAAAACATTTTTCAAATAGCGGTTGCTTGTGCCAAGTTACGGATAATAATTCCGTATCGTTTGTAGGTGACATTGAATTATTATTCTTAGGAAAATCGGTTTCTAAAAAATCCCGTATTGTCTCGAACCTCAAAGACAATACCTTATCATCGACTTTGTATTGGATTTTAAATTTTTTATCTTTTCTTCGCATAAAACATATCTCCTTATAATTTAATGTCACCTATGTATTCTCTCTTATTTTTACAAAACTCCGAAGGAAATGCTTCATTCCTGCTAACCGTGAATATCCATATAAGGATACTTAATTCCTCTATATTCCTTATAACCTTTTGTCAAAAGTCTGAAATTCACATTCTGTTTATAATACCCTTTGTATCTCTTTACTGGAAACAAATGAATACAACTACATTGAACACAAAATTTGCTAATTTGTTTGGCTTCATTTTTTGAATAATAATATCCTTGAATTCCACCACAACAAGGACAGCTTGATACCCATACTTCTCTTGTTAGGTTGTGTATTTCTTCAAATGGAATTTCATGGAATATTAGACCTTCAGGAGTTACAAGATAATATTTCTTTTCACCAATATCTATGCTTTTTGACTCAACTTGACTAAACATTTATTCTCCCATCTGATCTACAATGCTTTGTAACTTATCAACATATATCTGAGCATCCTTTTTATGTCTAAGCTGCTTAATATCAGCAGGTACAAAAGCCAATATTGTTTCACCAAAAACTTTATTGTCAGCGTATAAATTCATAAACTGGCACATAGTCTCGACATCAATCCAATTTAAATTTGGCTGAAAACAAATCACATCACCCTTCTGTGGATGCAGTTTTCTAACCTTAATAAGTGTCTGTTTAAATAACTTCTTTTTCTGTCTTTTATTCATATTGTTATTCTCCTAATTACTCAGTCTGTATTTGTCATATTCATACATTGAACAATCTTCACAATAAAGATTTTGTTCTTTGCAATCTTCACAATCAAAACATCCACCATAAATACCACCATTTTCATTCATCTTACAGGTATTACATTTACAAGTTTCACATGATGTATCCAATCAATCACCTCCTCGAAAGAAACGTGGTTTTACTTAGTTTTATTTTTTTAAATCATCATCAATTTGTTCCATTAGAAACTTCTTTGTAGTTGCATGATAATCAGCGCATCCTGTCTGCATATCAACAGCTTCCCACCATACACAATGATCGGGTTCATAATAACCATAATTACTAATTCTGTACCCTTTATACTTGTAGATACCTTTTGATATTTTTGTCGCTCCCATACTTTTATTCTCCTAATGGTCTTTCATATGTAATCAATTTTTCAACAATTAGATCCTTTGGTAATAAATCTCTACAGAAATATGCCGTTGCAAATGGACTACCTTTAACAACTGAATCCATATGATCTTTATCGTGATAACAAATTCTTGCATCAAAACTAAGAATCTGAATACCATCTTTGAAATATTTATATCTTGTTTTACCTTGTAGGGAATTAAGCGGTAGAAGAACCGCAAATGGTTTATTGAATGAATAGAGTCTTTCTAGGACTTTATCTTTGATTGAGAAAGGTGGATTACTAACTATAATATCCCATTTTTCAGGTTCGTAATTGAAGAAATCCTGACCTTCAGCTAATGAACTTCTGACTACTTTGTAACCTAATTCTGTCAATCTTTTGTTAAAAGACGACCACTCCTCATCGAATGGAAGCCATATAGTCTTATCTTTTGGGAGATATTTTACAATGTGATCCACTGCATAATAAGGTGTGTATAACTCATTGTCTTCTTTATCTGATGTTAAATATCCTACATTTAATGCCAATACTTATACCTAAGTGCTGCGCAGCTTACCCATGGTACTCTTATCCTTTCCTTATATTTATTCTCTAATAGTTTGTTATAAATACTTCTTTAGCATTTGAATTACCTTTACCACAAGCCATATATGTAAATTTATCAAATGTATATACATTTAAATTGTTCTTATCACACCAATCAACCAACTTTTGATTTATAATTCCTTTATTCTCAAACACATTAGACATTCCCCATTTTATATTATTCTCAGAAAGTCTTTCACAAAAATCATATAAATCATTTTCGTCATTTTCAGTCCAACCACCTGCCTCGTTGTATGTAGCAGTGGTATTAAAATATGGAGGATCTAAATATACAAAATCTTTAGTTGTAATCGAATCTATTGGAATTGAGCGAAAGTCCATACTGAATATATGGACATTATCAGAATGATAAAATGTGCAACCATTACGAATATATTTTTGATTTTTATCAGAAAAACAATCGTTACCACATGGCATATTAAATTCACCTTTATCATTGAACCTAAACTGTTGTGAAAATGAATAAAACATAAGCGTGTAGAAATCAAGAGCATTTTTATGAGTGTTATAATAATTCCTAAATTCATAATAAGAATTTTTATATCTATCTTTTCTGTCATCATTAAATACTTTATGACTTGTTCTTTCTTGCGCTAATCCATATTCATCAATTCTGGAAATGATATGATTAATAATTGTATCAGAATTATATATTTTGAATAACTTATATAACTGCTTTAAGTTTTTATCATTATCATTAATGAAATATTTATTAGCTTTTGTATTCATAGAGACTACTGAACTACCTGCAAAAACATCAATAAAGCAATCAATGTCCTTTGGGAATAGTTCTATTAATCCCCTTTGAATAAGTTTTTTCTTATTACCCATATAAAATATGGGTGATACAATACATTCATATTTTTGTTTCAATCTTATTTAGGAGTAAATGTACATTTAACGAAGCTTCAAACCTCATTTCCTCCTATTTCAATATTTTCAGATATTTGCAACTATCTGATTATTTATTCTCTTTTGTCTCGAATATTGTATAGTTTTCGTGACAAGTCATGAAACCAAAATTTCAAGTCAAAATTCATTTTCAAAAGCCCTTATTTTTAAGACCTTGCTTTTTATTATTATTTACTAATCTTGATACTCGACATGATAATCTGTCATTTCAATCTCATCTCCACAAGGTAATTCAGGAATAGCATCTTCTCCATATTCCCATCTGATAGCAAGGCTTCTATTACAATCACAACCAAAATTACCTTCTGTGAAATAAAAAATTGCGCTATCTTCTGGATATTCATATCCTAAGTCATAATGAATGACAAATGTTTTGTCCCTGTATTTAAGAGTGGCAACAAAAATTGTCCTCTTATGAGTCATAATTCCATGTTTACAATCAGTTGCCAGTCCTTGTTTCTCATATTTATCCTGTCTGATTAACTGAATAAACTTGTTCTTTTCTTCTTCAGTATTAAAATAGTAATAGCCCTCTTTTATACCTAAATCTTTCTCGATGGATGGATTGGCATCGTGATTCCATGCACCACCCCAAATATGAACCATCCATTCTTCTTTCTTGCTCATATAATTATTCTCCTTCTTTAACCAATCTAACAATAGCATCTTTCATCCTTACCATTCCATTTATCCTATAAAATTCATCCCACATATCAATTTGTCCATCATATACAGGTTTGTATCTTAATGGCTGCACTGTTGCCAATTTATCCAGTTCATCTTTTGCTTGACTCAGAACTTGCCTCACAAATCCTTCTCTAATACCACTTAATTCTTCAATAGAACATTCATGTAAATCAATTGGAATTCCACCAACATAATTAACACTTGCTGTATTATCAATAAAATCAGCTAATTCTTCATCCTTACAAGATAATAGTATTGAGGCGTAAAACAGCATAAATCTCACTGAATCTTCCATATGGTTATTCTCCTAACATTTCCACATCAATACATAACATATCATGCAAATTCTTAATCTGTTCATCAGTTGGTTTCTTCCACTGCATTGTTTCGTCTACATTAATTGTAAAAGCACCACCACATAATTTGATTTTTGCAATAATACCAGGAGCACCAACAACAGCCACTTTTGGCATTGGAATGTTACAACTTGTCTTTGGTAACTTTGATTTCTGAGAATATTCAAATGCTCTCAGTTCATCCTTGCCAAGCCATTTCACCCAAGCACCACAATCATCACAATACAATCCTGTATTATTACCTTTTACTTCTGTATGAAGTGCAACACTTCCACACTTTTTACAACAATTCTGATACATGATTTCCCTCCTATTCAATTTCTTCAAATGCAACACTATTGAATTCCACATCTGGAAACTCTTTTATATATACAATTGTGTGCCAAGAATGAACTACAATATCTTCCAATGTATATTCTTTACCAACTTCCAATAAGTGATGATTTTCACCGCCACCACCCCATACGTCATCATCGTTTCTAACACATTTAATTTTTCTTCGTTTTGTATTATAAATATCCATTTAATTTCCACTCCTCTTCCAAACGCCTATATATTCCTGTGACTCCTGTTTGAATCTTTTTAACATATCAATTAATGCATCTACTTCTGTCAAATCATCAAAAAGAATCTCAACTGGATCTTTTTCTTTTAAATCCAATCTTTCTGCGTAAGGAAATGGTTTGATAAAACATTCAAATTTAATATCTCTGCCCTTATGTCTGAGTGTGATTTCATTAACATTTTCTTTGTCACCAATCCTCAATATTTTGCCTCCTTGTGAAATGCGAGATTCATTGGTTGTCATATCTTATCCAAATAAACAAGATAATCAGCCTTATAATGAATATAATCTATGTATTTATCAAAATTTTTCTTGATACACCAAGCATAAGGACTAATCCCATCATTCATTTGCTCTGCTAGTTTATCTGCTTTTCTCTGATGTTCATCTGCTTCGTTCTGCATAGATATTTTCTGAGAATCCCATATCAATTTTGAAATAACGCTAACACACATAGAATATTGTTCCACTTCTTTGATATATTCTCTAATAACATTCTTCATATTACAGATATTATCTCGTAATATTGATTCATTTCGTAATTTATATGGATACATTAATAGTATGTCGTCAGACGGAACATCATCAAATATCAAACGTTCCATACAAATATCTTCAAACAAATCATACATTTTATTCCCTCACAATCTTTATTCTCTTATCTCAATTCAATCTCACCATATTTTAATGTGTTATCTTCAAACATCTTGTAACCTTGATACCTACCAATTAGACCTTTACAAAGAGTTTTCTTACCATCAAAACTGGTAAACACCATTTCCTGTTCATATGGCTTCTTTAATGCTTCTAAAGTTGCATTATTCGCAAAAATATATGGATTGTGTCCATTCTCATATACAAAATAAGCAATTCTTCCACTTAATTTCTCTGTATCAAGCTGTCTTACTATTGAAAATTTTTCTGTCATTTAATTATTCCTTTCGTATACTCCATAAATAAGGGCTACTACATCCACAATTATGAATACCATCACCCAATACACATCTTCTACAGTCTTCATATTCTGCATGAGTTTTACAATATTCTTTTACAGTATTAATAGCTTTGATGATATTTTCATCAACCGATTCTGGTGGAATATATTCTCTTAATTCTACTCTCAAATTTATTCACCTCTATTCCTATTCCTTATTTAACTCCAACGCCTTCAGCAAACTCAATAGTTCCTTTTGGAACATAAATTGTTATCTCATCGCTATAATTCTTATGAGGTTTGCTTATAATATCTGCATGAGGTTTATTGCTTGTCTGACAAATATTCACAGTTCCTTGAAATACATGAATTTGACCATTGTAACAAATCGTAACCATGTTATAATTATGAGCAGGAACAGTAGAAGAAACGGTATTATATATTGCATAAGTTCCTGACTTCACTTCTTCTAACTCATACGAGTATTCTTCTGTATAATCTGCATATAATGAAAACTTATAAGCACCAAAAAATATAGATGCTAATATACATATAATAATCATTAAATATTGAATACTTTGCTTTGTTTCTTTCTTGATTGTTATCACCTCTCTTCCAAAGAAAGATTTCTTTCAATGTATCATTTGAACTCTATCTTATTTCTTTTTAATACCTTAACTGCCTTATCATAATCTGATTCAGCTACTTTGATGTTTTTCATCTTAGTTGGTTTTGGCTTAATCCAACTACGACATTCTGTAATATCTTCGTCATACCACATCAAACCGCCTTCGCAATATTTGTGCCATTGGCAGTCATTATTACCGCATTTACTCATTTATGTATTCTCTCACTCTCTTACTTCCAACCTCAAAAATATCCTTGTCCTTCTCAAAACATATGTAATTTCTACCTGTATTCAAAGCTGCAACTGCAGTTGTACAACTTCCTGCACATGAATCAAGAACTAAATCTCCTGGATTTGTGTAGGTCTTGATCAACTCTTCAATCAGTGCTACAGGCTTTTGTGTCGGATGAAGTGCCGACTTTTGGATATCCTTTGCAAATGTCCATACCGACTTAGGGTATCTTTCTGTACTATCATAAGTAGTAAGACCATGTTCTCCATAATCAGTAGTCTCTTTACAGTTAGTCTTATGTTCTGCTTTGCTAACTTTTCTTGGATGTCCAGTTGTTTTCTGTGGATTATAAGTTGGAAGTTTTTTATAGAAAATACAGATATCTTCATGTGAACGTAATGGCATTTTCTTAGCATTTAGAAATCCTGTTGGCTGTGTTTTCTCCCAAATCAGATTATATTTCCAAAGCTTACGATTGCTTTGCATTAAATCTGCAGTAAACATACCATTCGCAAATAGAATAATTGCACCATTGTTTTTAATGATTCTTTCATACTGTTCCCATAATGGTTTAAATGGAATAACTGAATCCCATTTATTTCGTGAAGTTTGTCCATAAGGAAGATCCGTAATAATCGCATCGACCGATTTATCATCAATCTTTTTCATACCTTCAAGGCAATCTTCATTGTATATTTTGTTAATTTCTAACATTTCTTACTCAGAGCAAATCCAGATTTAATGCTGCAGCAAATCTCTCGCTCCTTTCAATGTATTATTCTCCATCAAATACGATGCAATGCTCTCTAATTGCTTCTCTGATATTTTCGTGTAACTCATCCAGATCCCATCCATCTGCATGTACGAATAAGCAATCATCTCCATCTTCTGTAAATGGTAATCCCTGCGCTACCCAAAATAAGTGACTATCATCAAAGCCTGAATCTTTAAAAATATCGCAATTATACAATTCTTCTAATTGCTTTTTAGAATATTTATTCTGCAAAATCTCATGCTCCTTTCGATATATTATTCTCTTAATGTGTATATTTACTTCTTGGAAATACTTCTTCAAGATCAACTCCATATCCAGAAATAACTTCTTCTAAGTCGATACATACACAATCACTACAAATTCTTGCTTCAATTCCACCTTCATCAAAAAGCGAATAGCCAAAAATATCATTCAATCGTTTGACAAATTCATTAAACCAATTAAGATTAATCCAAACATAAAACTCTGTATTACTAACCCATCCAAATTCTTCTACATATTGGATGTCAATGTCGTCTTCTTCTGGATTGATTAGTAATTTATACAGCTCTAATTCATAATTTTTGCCCATCTTCCACCTCCTAAATCACCAAGAAACTTCGGTTTACTGTGCCTACATTTCTACACCTATAAATTCGCCATCTTCATCCTCTTCCAAAATATCAAATGGAATATGTGTATGATTAAACACATCATATACATAATGAGTTTCAACCTTAAAATTTTTCAAAGTTGGTGAATAATTTATTGGTTTTATTCCACTTTTTTCAAGATCACTTTGATATGAAACTAATTCTGCATCAGGTGGCATAGTCGATAATTTTTCGATTAATTCTTTAACTTTCATTTTACTTATTCCTTCTTTTCAATAATAGTTACAGTACCCTCAAATACACCAAAATTTGATGACTGTTGAAAGGTATGTGTTTCCGCAATGTCATCATCTGTCATAGGTCTTGTAAGATACCATAATGAATCATCTTTCCATGTAATCTCTTCAAGTTTCTGGTTTGGTGCAAGCTCAATTGTTGTTGATCCACCAAAATCTTTTGTAACAGACTGGCATCCAGTCATTCCAAAACACAATGTTAATCCTAATACAACTGCTAAAATTTTCTTCTTCATATGATTTACTCGTCCTCCTTTAATACAAGAATTGCTTTATAGTATCTACTATTGCATGAACTAGATTCTACTTTGTATCCATCATTCAAATAATCATTCATAGCATTCTCAAAATCATTGCTGTTTTCCATTTCTAAAATTACACATTTCTTCATATGGTTTATTCTCCTTTACTATAGCCAGTCTCTTCAAGGAACTCATCAAATTCCTCTTTTGTCATATTGTTTGGATAATACATATCCACCACCATATCAAACGGCTTCAAATAATTATCCAACACATCTTCAGCATCTTCTTTTGCTTCTTGCATTTTCATATTGATATAATCTTCTCGTGTCATATTCCATGCTGTAGGACAATCCGTGACACTCGAAAATCTACAATATAATCCATTCGGTTGTTTTGATATAAATCCTGCCATATTATTCTCCCAACTGTTCTAAGAATTCATTTCCATAATCACAAAATTCTCTAATCATAGACTTCATTAATCCCCATGACATACCAGAATGTCCCTGATTTTTCATAATTTTAATTCCATCTTGGATAGATTTTTCTTTAACAGTTTTGATAATATCTAAGCACTGACCAAGTTCCATTCCCCTGTATAGATCATTAAGTCGAATAGAAACACATTTATCCCACATATCCCACTTATCTTTAGATAAAACCTTATGACCTTCTTCTATCCAATACTTTGATAATTCAGGGATTTTTCTTTTATGTTCTTCCTCTTCACGAATTAATCTTTGACGACTTTCTTCTTGCTCTTTATTAAATTCGTCAAAAGTTTTACCTATACAAAGCATATAAGCATCATCTAAAGACATATCAGATGTTAGTTTATTCTCATTGAATTCACCGCAATATTTATTTCCATCCTTTGCTCTTTCGTGCAATTCCTTTACAGCTCGTTTAATAGTCCAACCGCAAAGAAAATCAATCTTTCTATATTCCATATTGCTTACCTCCTACTAATTTATTCTCCAAAGGAAATCTATGATTCTTGACCTTCAAGAACTATATAATTTTTATCATTTATAGATAATGTACCTGCAACATTAGACGATTTGATTAAAGCTATTGCTACATCCAGTGCTACATTGGCATCCTTTATATCATCTGCGTATTCATACTCATCCCACTCTTCATTTACATAAGATTTTAGGTCTTCTAATACCTCAATTTGTTTTTCTTTGTTCATTTACTCACTCTGTCCTTTCTGTCTTAAACAAATCTTCTACGCCTATAAATTCAACACATTCTGGAATAACAAGCACACCTTTCTTAATGCTTTTATAAATCCATTCACCTATTTTCTCGGCATCGTCAAATGGTAAATCTGTTTTAAAAAGAAATACTCTTGGAGTTGTACTTATAACAGCAGATGAAACATTCGGTATTTTAATCAAATTCTCTTCTGGAACAATTGGATCTCTGAACCTAAGAATTACACCATCAATACTTGGAACAGTTGCAACGTGTAAATATCCGAGGTCTTCATATTCTTTTATTGTTTTATTAACTTCACTTAAATTTACTTTAACTACCATTTACTTATACTCCTCATTAACATTAAGCCAATCACAATATTTCTGACAAGCCTCTTTGCTTCTGAATGCAATTTTTTCTCCATATCTTTTACCATTGTGATATGCAATTACATCATCATTAAAATCATCAAAAATATTTTCTATTCTGAATTCACTATAATAATCATACGCATCTGCATAATCCTTGTTTGGTCTGTGATTTTTAGTAAAATAGATTTTCTTTTTATCACTGTATCTTGGCTTATATGCTTTATGAAACTTAATCTCTTTATTCAATGAAATTACTGGCTCATAAATATATGTTGGTCGAGAACATTCACACTCCTTGGTCACAGTTTCACCATTTGGATATACTGCAACGAGTTTTCTTTCTTCGTTACATAAATTACATTTTGGTTTCTCATGAGGAACATGTTCTGCATACCACACTTCTGAGTCTTCTAATAATTTCTCAAAAACTTCTTCCATTGTTTTATTATAAAAATCGTTTTCTACCTCTCGTTTGTAATTGTCCATTTTGTACTGCAAATCTCTTTCTCTACAAGAAAGATTTAAATTTTTATCATTGTACTCTTTAACCTTTTGCCTTAATTCTGCATTTTCTTCTGTTAATCTGTTAATTTCAGAGTTTACATCTTCACGTAAAATCTCTCTGAACTTTTCTTTCATTTCATCAAAAAACATTTCGCCTTCACTTGGCTCATAAAAATCATCGTATTCTGGATACATATTCTTTCTCCCTTCATGTTTCATCGCAAGAAATTCCGCTTTCTTTTGGTCTTAATTTTTATACAATATATAGTATGTATTGTATTTATAATCGCTATATATTGTTATTTTCTATTCAATATCATGTTTATCAATCATAATCAATACAGTACCACTTCCCATTGCTCCATTACTTCTTGTTGACAATGTAGGTGCATAATCTGTAATTTCTGTACCATTATATACATCAAAATATTTAGGAAGATAACCATTTTTACGATAAAACTCTTTATATTTATCATTAACCCACTTACTTCGAGTTAATGATTCAAATTGTATATTCTTATTCATTATTCTCTCTTTCTATAAGATAGAGTCCAGTACAACCACCTAGACCTCCACCATTTGTCGTAATAGAACAGGCAACTCCTTCACTACTGTAAACTCTGTATCCTTGTTTAAAGTTCCTAGATAACTGTTTGCCATTATCCAACCATAACTTACTATCTATACCACCAACAAAAATCAATTCATTTGGTGTATTTTCTGAATTTTTCATCTAACACCAACTTTCTACTGTCATAGATGTTTTCCATACCATAACCATGAGTACAAGCCATTAATGTGAAACAAATACCCTCTATTCCTATAACTCTACCGCCAATAAGACTATTCTCACTTACAGTTCCAACTCTTTGAACATCATTTTCATAAGTTACATTTAGAATAGAGGGCAAATTAAAATTTTTTGCCACCGTATACAAGTAACTGAACCCACCAGCATTACCTACAGGCTGTGCTAATAAACACATTGCTACATGATCTGAATCATATACTCTATTACCCTGACGAAATTGCTTCCCAAAATTTATTTCACCGACACCACCAACTAATTGTGGTTTATCACCACAAGCAGAACTTAATCCACTTGTGGCTGATGAAAATTTACCATCTTCTCATCTGTACAAATATATGTATTATCATACTGAGCCTTATATAAATGCTCAATCAACAAAGAGATGCAAGTTGTCACTATACTGTTACCGCTTTGTTTATATCCCTGAGTATCAGACATTCCAACTGCTTTACAATTCTCATAATCAATATCATTGAATCCCATGAGCCTATGACACTCTTTTGGTGTAAGCTTTCTTACGACTTTTAAATTATCTCTCTCAACCTTTGGTTCTGTATTACCACCACCGCAAGTATGCATAGCTGGTGCAATTCCATCTTCGCTATATACTCTGCGAGACTGCTCATGCATTCTCTGAAACTTTTCGCTGCATAAATCAGCAATATGTATTGGTTCGTTTGAATTGGCAAAAATCTGTTTTGGTTGTTTATAATCAGTTGCCACTAAAGCACCCATTACTGAATCCTGCTGATAAACTAAATCTCTGTTACCTAACCTGGTACAATTTTGTCCAATTGTTGTTCCTACTACATTCTTTTCAAATTTTGGATCTGTTATCTGAAGTCTTTTTTGTACTTCATCAGATAAGAAATATTTCTCCAGAACACTGCTATCTGTTTCTAATAAATCCTTTAATCTGATTCCTGTATCAAAAGGCTGTGGAAATTCAAATGACTTGGTATCAATATCCTTACGAATAGAGATACAGAAGATTCTATTACGATTCTGTGGAATACCAGTATTCTTTGCATTGATTGTCTGATAATATGAGTTATATCCCAAGTTATCAAGTCGAATCAACCAATCCTTAAAACTGTCAATATACTTCTTTGATACAAGAGCATCTACATTCTCCATAAGCAAATACTTTGGTAATGTATTATTCTCTTTTGCTTTTACAAGAAGTCTCTCAACTTCATACAATAAACCTGAACGAGTTGATTTAATATTGTGGCTGCCACAATTAGGGCAAGTATAACGAGTATCTACATCTAATTCTGATGGATCATATTCACAACCACAATCATGACATGTCCACTTTAATCCTTCTTGCTTACCAGCAATGGAAAGATCTGTACATGGAGTCGAGTATGTAAGTAAATCACTATATGGCAGTGACTCAATCTGCATCATATCGCCAAGATTATGTGAAATATGGTCTGCTAACCAATATTTCTCAATACCTTTCGTTTTGTCCTTCTTTCGTGAAAGTTTCTCCCAATCATACAGAACATCTTTCTTAAAATCATATCCAAGTCTCTTATCTGTAAGCTGTTTTACCATTTCTTCTTTGCTTGGATAATCTTCATAGTTTTCAATCATTTCATTAGTCAAACCACAATGAATTGCAGCATAACTAACCACGACTTCTTTATCTAAATCTGCTGTTGCAATCATATTTGCATTAAATAGATGAGTATTATCAATACCCTTCATCTGTGCTCCAATGCCACTGCAAAGTTCAATTACACTTAACTCACAATAATTATTTTTTTCTTTATTCTCTGTCAAAATCCTTTAATCTACAGAGATTGCGCAATCATTTATACCTAGGAGTTACTGTTAAATCCTTTCTTCTTAATATTATTTTGTTGTAAAATCACTCGAAAATAGGCACGTCTGCCTAATCGAATGAAAAAATATTTCTTGTTACTTTTTTGGAAAATTTGGCTGATCAGCCATGAATAGAATTACTTCTATATTAGATTATTCTCTATTTAAAAGAAAAATATAAACAAAACAAATGCTAATAACGACACGATACAATGCAAATCATATCTCTTTTTTGTACCATTTAACTTTTCTAAAGTCAGATTTATATTCAATGCTGAAATTAGAATCAAAATTGCTAAAAATATTTTCATTCTCTCACCTCACTTATCTTCTTTCCAATCAACCATAATAAATGATAAAAATCCCAAACATGGCTCTATTAATAAAATTTTCCATAATTCAACTGGTTCAGGAAAAATAAAATTCATTAATAAATTTAATGTCATAAGCCATATTAAAAATCTTATTGTAGATTTATACATGCTATTCTCCTCTTACTTATTCAAAACAATCAGAATGTTACTTAGATATAAAGCATAGAAGACTAAATACCCACCACCTGCCAAGAATAATAATTTGAACACAAAGTTGACAACATTCTTTTTCGTCCATGTTATCCCAACAATAAGGTTAAAAATTCCCATAATTAATAAAATAATGTTTAAAATATTCATATTTCACCTCCAAAATTCCTGAAGAAATGTGCGATTCTTGTTACTCATCACATCTTCCCATTTTTATATCCAAAGCCCTCTTATTTAATTCTTCAATCTTCTGCTTTGGAACAATACTTTCAACGACTCCGTAAAACCTACTTCTACAATCTTTACACAAATTAAACCCAGGAACTTGAATTAAATCACATGGTTCACCATTTATAAAAGTGACTGCAATCGGCAACGAATACTCATTATATTTATCAACTTCCTTATCACATAAATCGCAAAAATATCTAACCATATATTCTTTCCTTTCTAAATTCCACATGAATCGTGAAATTCAAGTTAAACAAAACTATCGCTTGTATTCGATCCATTTATCTGTGTTTGGAAATTTAACTCGAATTTTAATTGGTTCTCCTATTGGAATACTACCCATAGATTTATAGTCGCCAACAATCGTAGCTTTTTCTAAAAGCTTGTGATTTTTCTCGCACTGTTTAGCCTTTTCCTTATCCGCATAATCAGTCTTACAAATATCGCAGGTATATAATTTCTTTTCAGTCATAGTATGTACCTCTCTCTTTCTATTGTAAAAAAGGACTGACCAACTGTTCGTCAGCCAGCCCATAAAACATTACTTTAACTCTGCAAGTGCCTTATCAAGATCCTCATCAGACATATTCTCAAGTGCAGCATCCTGTCTCTTAGCCTTGATTTCGAGCAATCTCTGTCTCATCTCAGCGTTCTTTTTAGCGTCTTCTCTCTTCTTCTTTTCATCCAGCTTCACACCAACAATATACTTAACAATTTCAATCTTATTAGAAATCTCTTCATCTTCCTTTGACTTAGTATTCAGAAGACTCTCTTCTTCAGACTTCTTTACTTCTGCATTGAGTGTCTTAAATACTGAGTCCAGATTTGTGAGAGATAAATCCCACAAATCAATTACGTTAATCATTC
>ERZ773194.2628-NODE-2628-length-16694-cov-4.360599_pt1 | contig 16694 bp, 15 predicted proteins | sample MGYA00511240_ERZ773194 | MGnify/ENA primary metagenome ERZ773194 (study PRJEB29015, sample SAMEA2737774) | human gut metagenome | biome: human gut; feature: human-associated habitat; material: faeces | place: China | collected 2012 ... | reverse complement strand
CATGACCGAGCCTGTTATCAACGATAATGAGCAGCTCAACCGCATCGCACGCGAGGCTGTTACCAAGCTGTACGGCAAGGATACCCTTGTTGAAATCCCGCCGATGATGGGCAGCTCCTTTGCCTGCCCCTTCGCGGCATTGACAATGCCGATGATGGCAAGCACGGTGACAAACGCGCTGATTCCATAGCGCAGGATCGAGATGTACCAGGGAATCGTCGTGTATACGGTGAGAATCCCGACGCGGGTGACGCGGATCAGGCCGAGCAGGGAATTCAGAATGGCTGCCGCGACCCAGAACGCGAACATGGTCACGCCCTGCTTTGCGTGGAACTGGGCATAGGGGGAATTCTTCCGCGCAAAAAGCGGAATGAAAACCAGCGGTCCCAGATAGGAAAGCACGGAAATGCCGCGGTTCTGCGCGACGTCATTCGGATCAAATGCGGGCTCTGCGGGTCTGGGGCCGTTTCCGACCGGTGCGCCGCAGGACGGGCAGAAGGCGGCGCCTTCGTCGACCTGTGCGCCGCAATGGCTGCAAAATGCCATAAGTGATGTCCTCCTTTTGTGTTTTGAGTTTCTCTCATTTCGGGTGCTGCCATCAGTCGACAAGGGCGGGCATGCTTGCTCCTGCCAATTCATGGTAAGTGTATTATAACAGATTCATGTCGCGTGTCAAGCCTTTGAAATCTGCTCTTGCGCGAAACGTCGTTTTTGCAGTATAATGAACGCAATAGGGAGGGAGTGCAGATGAAAAGGATCCTGATAACCGGGTTTGACCCATTCGGCGGGGAGAAGATCAATCCTGCGTGGGAGGCGGTGCAGCGGCTTCCCGGACGCATCGGGGCGGCGGAGCTTACCGTGATGCAGGTGCCGACGGTGTTTGCAGAAGCGGCGCAGACCGTGCTGGCGCACGCAGAAATGCAGCCGCCCGATGCGATCGTCTGCGTCGGGCAGGCGGGCGGACGCGCCGCCGTCACGCCGGAGATGGTAGCGATCAATCTGCAATATGCCTCCATTGCCGACAATGCAGGAAAGATGCCGAAGGATGTTCCGGTCGTTTCCGGCGGCCCGGCGGCCTATTTTTCGACGCTCCCGGTGCGGAAAATGGCGGAAGCGATCAAGGCGGCAGGGCTGCCGGGCGCGGTTTCCTACAGCGCGGGGAGCTTTGTGTGCAACGATCTGCTCTACCGTTTGCTCCATCATTTTGACGGTACATCCACGCGCGTTGGGTTTATCCATGTGCCCTATCTGCCGGAGCAGGCGAAAAACGGCGCGCCGGCCATGGAACTTTCGGACATTGTCCGCGCGCTGGAAACTGCCATCGGAGAGATATAAAAGCCGCAGTTGGGAAACCAACTGCGGCTTGCGTTACTTTTCTTGATTTTTGCGCGCCTTTTTGCGTTTTTTCGCGGGGCGGATGACCGTGAAATAGAGAATGGGGAGAGAAATGACCGCGACGACCGCCAGATAGGGCAGAGCCGAAACGAGGACGATAAACAGACCGCGGAAGAACTTGGCGAGCCAGCGGCAGGCGTTTTTCAGGTTCCGGCCGATCTGCGTCCAGACGGTGGGGGAGCTCTCGATCTCCTCCGCGTACTCCACCTCGCTGATGTAGAGGGAAATGGTGGCATAGTCGATCTGGTTGTCATAGGTGCGCAGGCGGGAGGTGTAGCTTTCCAGCTCGTACTGCACCTGTGTGATGCGATCCTGAATGGTGATGACATCCTCCATGCTCTCGGCCTGCTCCAGCAGACGCAGCAGAGTGTCGCGCTCGGTGTTCAGCGCGGTGATGTGGGCTTCCATATCCACATAGTCCAGCGTGACGTCTTCCTGCGTGCTGCTTCGCCGGGTCACGACACCCGCGGCGGTGACATCCGAGGTGAATTCCTCCAGACGCGCCACGGGGATGCGGAGCGTATAGCTGGCGGAGCGGCGGGATGCGCCGGAGATCTCCGACTCCTCCACATAGCCGCCGTATTCGGCCACGCAGCGGCTGACCTCGGCTGCAAGTGCGTCGAAATTCTCTGTTTCCATACGGAGTGTCAGGGTTTTGATGAGCTTCCGGCCGTCGGAAACGGTGCCGCTGCCGTCGGAAAAGCTCAGGCTGGTGTCCCCAACCTCGTTGGCTTCATCCACTGCAAGATCGGCACTTTTGGCATAATCGCTCGGCGCCATGGCACCGCAGCCGCCGAGGAGAAGTGCTGCAGCCAGCAGCAGACTGATGAGCGCGCGTTTCATTATAATTCCTCCCTCTTGTATTGGCTTCTGCCATTTGGACGAAAAAAGAGGCAGGAAGGTTCCGTGACGATGAAAACTTCTGGGAAAAGCCTTGCAATTGACCGGAAAGGTGTGTATACTTATCTTGAACTATATCTGACACAACGCACCTGTCAGAAGATAGGTGCACAGTGAGTTTACAGAAGGGGTTACAATGAAAAAACGACATCTTCTCTCGGTGGTTGCCGTGGTGCTGCTGGCGCTGGCGCTCTGCCTGACTGCCTTTGCCGCAGATGATACGGTGATCGACTGGGAGGCGACCGGTTCGATTACGCTGAAGCTGGCTGACAGCTACGATCAGACGCCGGTCTCGGGCGCGAAGATCACGCTTTATCAGGTCGCAGAGGCGGGGAGCGAAAATTCGCTTTTGACCTATACATATACCAAGGATTTCGCCGATTGCGGCCTTTCTCTGGAAGATCTGAACGACGAAGCCTTGCCGGAAAATCTGGCGGCGTTTGCTGCGGAGAAAAAGCTCACCGGTGTGACGGAAACGACTGACAAGGACGGCAAGCTGACCTTCAAGGAAGTGCCGCTGGGCTTCTATCTGCTGGTTCAGACCGGCGGCGCAGAGGGCTACTCGGTTTGTATGCCCTTCACCGTGGCGGTTCCGACCAGCGATTCCACGCAGTGGATCTATGACATCGAGGCCAGCCCCAAGACCGGCATCGTCAAGCTGACGGAGCTGACGGCCCGGAAGGTCTGGGCAGGCAGCGAAAAGCACCCGGAGAGTGTGACCGTTCAGCTCAAGCGGAACGGCGAGGCCTTCGGCGATGCCGTTACGCTGAACGCGGAGAACAACTGGACCTATACATGGAAAGACCTTGAAGCGAGAGAGAGCTGGAGCGTGGAAGAGGTGGCTGTCCCGGACGGTTACAAGGCGACCTATGAAACCAAGGACACGGTCGTGACGATCACCAACACCTCCAAGCTGCCGCAGACCGGACAGCTCAATTGGCCGGTTCCCGTGCTGATCTGCGCCGGACTTGCCCTGTTTGTGGTGGGCTGGGTGCTGTTCTTCCGCCGGAAAAAGGAGAAGAATGCGTAAAGTCACCGGTATGATCTGCATGGCGCTGGGCGCGATCTTCCTGCTGGCTGCGCTGGGACTGGTGATTTTCAACCACGAACAGGCGGAGCAGGCGGCGGATGCTTCGGACAGAACGCTGCCCGTGCTTCAGACGGCGATCGCAGAGCGTGCGCAGGAGAGCAGACCCGTTCCCGGCAGCATGGAAGCGACGGAGCCGCTGGAAATTGATGGCGAGCAGTATCTCGGCATCCTGACCATTCCGGCGTTGGAGCTGGAGCTGCCCGTTCTCACGGAGCTGAGCAGCACCAAATTGCAGCTTGGCCCCTGCCGCTATTATGGCGCGATCGACCGCGATCTGGTGATTGCAGCGCATAATTACGCCCGGTATTTTGGCCGCCTGAGCGAGCTGCATACCGGAGATGTGGTTTATCTGACGGATGTTTCCGGCCATTGCCATAGTTACCGTGTCAGCGGCGTGGAGATCCTGGGGGCAACGGCGATTGAAGAAATGCTGCAAAGCGGCTATGAGCTGACGCTTTTCACCTGCACCTACGGCGGTGCAGAGCGCGTCACGGTGCGCTGCGAAATTGCAGGGGATTAAAAATGTGGGCCAAGGGGGAAACCCTTGACCCACATTTTTTAGCTTTGCTTCCATTTCCGGCAGCGGCGGGATTTCTCGCGGCGCTTGCGTACCTTGAAGAACAGCCACAGCAGGATGACGACCACGATGGCCGCGCCGGTGAGGATCAGATAGCGCAGCGTGGAGTTGTCCTCGGTTTTGACGGTCAGCCAGAGGTTGTTCATGTCCTGCGTGCCCTCCAGAGAGAGCGCGCTGAACACCTTGCCGCGTGCGAGGGTTTCCGCATCCGGGTAGGCGATGGGATTGTCCGCCATCTCCGGATCCATATACTCCTTCGCGGCGGTCAGCGGAGCGGAGTAGCCCAGATAGTCTAGGTTCTGCCCGCAGATCTCCGGCTCCAGCAGGAAATTGATGAAGGTCTCCGCCTCTTTTTTGTGTTCTGCGCCCTTGGGAATGCAGATCGCATCGACGAAGAAGTTGAAGCCCTCTTCCGGAAAGACAAATTCCAGATCCGGGTTTTCGTCCGCCATGGTGAGATAGTCGCCCGCATAGTAGGGCGCGATCCACGCCTCGGCGCGTTCCATCTTGCTGAAGATCTGGTCCATGACATAGCCCTGAAAGAGGTTTTTTGCTTCCTTGAGCTTTTGAGCGGCGGCGGCAAGCGTTTCATGATCCTCTGTGTTGACGTCGTCGCCGAGCTCCAGCTCCGAAATCGCAAAGGCATCGCGCGGATTGTCGAACATCAGAATTTTACCCGCGTAGGTACTGTTCCAGAAGATTTCCCAGCCGGTGACGTCCTCTGCGTTGACGTAGCGAGAATTATAGATGATACCGACGCAGCCCCAGGTATAGGGAACGGAGTAGAGGTTTTCCGGATCATAGGAGAGATTGCGGAAGGACTCGTCTACGTACTGGAAGTTCGGAATGTTCTCAAAATCCAGCGGTTCCAGCATATCCTCGGCGATGAGCTTTTCGATCATATAGTCCGAGGGAATGATAACGTCATAGGACGAGCCGCCGGTTTTGAGCTTGGTGTACATACTCTCGTTGCTGTCGAAGGTCATGTAGTTGACCTTGATGTTGGGATAGACCTTTTCAAACTCCGCAATGACGTCAATGCTGCCGTCGGTGCCGTCGGCAACATACTGCCCCCAGTTGTAGACATTGATCGTGACCTGCTTTTCCGCAGCAGAGGCGGTCAGGCTCAGTGCTCCTGCAAGCAGGCAGACGGTGAGCAGAAGAGAAAGCAACTTTTTCATCCTGCACGCCTCCTGTTCAGATGGGAGTGCTGGCGCTTGCTCTTGTCGCGCGCCTGCAGAAGATTCATCACGGACATCATGATGAGGATCACGACGAACATCAGCGTAAAGAGCGCATAGATCTTCGGCTGAATGGGCTTTTTGGTGTAGTTGTAGATCTCGACCGGCAGGGTGACGAAGCTCGAGCCGGTGACAAAATAGGAGATCACAAAATCGTCCAGCGACATTGTGAAGGCCATCAGTGCGCCGGACACGATGCCGGGCATGATCTCATGCAGCACGACCTTGAAGAAGGCCTGCACGGGTGTGCAGCCGAGGTCGAGGGCAGCTTCCGTCAGATCGGGGTCCATCTGCGAGAGCTTGGGCATCACGTTCAGAATGATATAGGGCAGGTTGAAGGTGATGTGAGCAATCAGCAGAGTCCAGAAGCCGAGGATGGACTTGATGCGCAGCAATGCGCCCGCAAAGGCGAACAGCAGCGCCAGAGAAACGCCCGTGACGATCTCCGGGTTGGTCATGGGGATGTTCGTCAGCATCATGACGGCCGAGCGCATCTTGCCGCGCATTTTGTGGATGCCGAGTGCGGCGACCGTACCCAGAACCGTCGCGACCAGACTGGACAGCACCGCGATAAACAGAGAATTGCGCAGCAGCGTCAGCAGGGTTCCGTCGCGGAACAGCTCTGCGTATTGATGGAAAGTGAAGCCCTTGAATACCGCCACGTCCGTGCCCTTGTTGAAGGAGGCAACGGCCAGCACGATCATGGGGATATACAGGAAAATGAAGATGATGACGGTAAAAATACGGTTGAATCGTTTCATAGCGTCACCATGCTTTCTTCGTCGTCCTCGCTGGTGAAGCGGTTCATGATGCCCACACAGACGAAGATCAGGATCATCAGAACGAGCGACATGGCCGCGCCGAGGTTCGGGTTATAGGCGGCCTTGAACTGCGACTCGATGACGTCGCCGATGAGAATGGTGCCGGGGGAGCCGAGCTTCTGAGAAATATAGAATGTCGAAACCGCCGGGACGAACACCATGGTGATGCCGGACACGATGCCGGGCAGGGACAGCGGCAGGATGACCTTGCGGAACACCTGACGGCTGTTGCAGCCCAGATCCTGCGCCGCCTCGATCAGACGATGGTCGATCTTCATAATGACGGTGTACAGCGGCAGGATCATATAGGGCAGGTAGTTATAGACCATGCCAAGGATGACCGCGCCGTTGTTGCGGATGAGCGGCAGGGGAGAAAGCCCCAGAGAGGTGATGAAATTATTGATGATGCCGGTGTCCTCCAGCAGCGCGACCCATGCGAGGGTGCGCAGCAGGAAGCTCATGCACATCGGCAGCATGATGAGCATTTGCAGAAAGCGCTGCGTGGAGGGCTTGCAGCCAGCGATGAAGTAGGCCACTGGGTAGCCCAGCAGCAGGCAGATCAGCGTGGCAAAGACGCTCAGCCAGATCGAGCGCAGGAAGATCGGAAGATAATCCAGCATCCCGGAGAGATTGGAGAGCGTGAACTGCCCTGTGATGGAATCCGTGAAAGCGTAGTAGACCACAACGCCCAGCGGGATCAGAGTGAACAGGATCATCCACAGAATATAGGGACCGGACAGAAATCTACTCTTCATCTTCCGAGCCCTCCGCGTCCGCGATCTCGTCATATTCCGCGGAATAGGAGCTGTAGTCACCGAACATACCGGAATACTCGCTCTTGTGCATGATGTGAATGTCTTCGGGGTTCAGGCGGATGCCGATATAGGAGCCCTCCGGGCAGAAATCCGTCGTCTGGATGAGCCACTTGAAGCCCTTGAAATCGACAATGGTGTCGTAGTGGACGCCCTTGAAGGTGACGGAGGTCACGGTGCCGCAGAGGTCGCCCACGTCCGCCGGGACAATGTCGATGTCCTCCGGACGGATGACCACGTCCACGGGCTCGTTTTTCTCAAAGCCCTTGTCCACACATTTGAAGTTGCGGCCAAAGAACTTGACAAGATAGTCTTCGACCATAACGCCGTCGAGGATGTTGGATTCTCCGATGAAATCCGCGACGAAGGCGTTTTTCGGTTCATTGTATATATCCTCCGGCCGGCCGATCTGCTGGATCTTGCCCTTGTCCATGACGACGATGGTGTCGGACATGGTCAGAGCCTCCTCCTGATCGTGCGTCACGTAGATAAACGTGATGCCCATGGCCTGCTGGATGCGTTTGAGCTCGTTCTGCATATCCTTCCGCAGACGCAGATCGAGCGCACCCAGCGGTTCGTCCAGAAGCAGCACCTTCGGACGGTTGACCAGTGCGCGGGCGATGGCCACGCGCTGCTGCTGGCCGCCGGAAAGGGATGTGACCTTGCGGTTCTCGAATCCCTTCAGCGAAACGATCTCCAGCATTTCCGTCACGCGCTCGTCGATCTCCTCCTCCGGCAGCTTTGCAATGCGCAGGCCGAAGGCGATGTTGTCATAGACGTCGAGATGCGGGAACAGGGCGTAGCGCTGGAAAACCGTGTTGATCTTACGTTGGTAGGCAGGCACCTCATTGATGCGTTTGCCGTCGAACAGAACATCGCCGGATGTCGGCGTCAGAAAGCCTCCGATGACACGAAGCGTGGTGGTCTTGCCGCAGCCGCTGGGGCCCAGCAAGGTGAGAAACTCCCGGTCATTGATGTAAAGATTGATCGAATCGAGGATTCGCTCGCCGTCAAACTCCATCACGAGATTGGTCAAACGGATCAGCTCTTGGGACATTTATCCTCCCCCATTTCATAATATTTTTGTGGTCGTTATGACACAACACACTATTGTACAATAATATAGGTATCGTCCCCCAATGTCAATCCGTTTTTCAAGAAAAATACGACTTTTTACAGAAAATGGTCAAACGATGTCCGGCCGCTGTGCGGAGGCGGCCTTATGCGAGCCGGGAAATTCCATTATTCAATTTCAATTTTGGATAGTGACAAAATAGAAATCTCTCCCGGCGCGCAGGAAAACTATAGTATAATAATTTTGACTGAGATTACGCCGGCCTGCAAGGACGGCTGATGAGGTGAAGCCGATGAGAAACATACATAAAAAGAGCGTCGCAGCGTTGGCACTTCTGCTGTGCGTCCTTCTGGCGCTGTGCGGATGTAGCCGGGCATTCCCGGAGCATCATCTGGAAACCGAGGGCGCGGCGCAGCCGACAGAAAAGCAGTACAACGACACCGTACAGCTCACGGAGAATGACATTCAGGAGATGAACGGCGGCAAGGCGCTGTTTACCTACAGTGATCAGGGCTTTGTCACGACGCTGGTCGGAAAATACTATGAGGGAAAAATTGAAACCTATGAGGATGCCGTTTCCTCCCTCAACGGCATTGCATCGCTGATCGGCCTGTCCGCAGGCTCCGAGTTCTTCTGCGTCTACGGGGAAACGGATCCGATGGGCTACACCTATTATACCTTTCAGCAGAAATACGGCGGCCTGACGCTCCAATATGCGACCTTGAAGGTCATCGTTGATCCAGAGAGCTACGCTGCGGGGTTGTCCTGCTCTTTCACGCCCAATGTGGGCATCGCGGAGGAGAAGACCTTCATCAGCGCGGCGGAGGCCGAGCGCATTGTCCGTCAGAGCTTCCCGGAGCCGGAATACCGCTACTATACGGACTTCACGCAGAAATCCGCTGTGACCTACAACAACCGGACAGTGGAGTGCATGGTCGTCTACACCTCCAATCCGGAGCAGTCCATGTCCTTCGATATGCCATTTATTGAGCATTTTGTGACCTACGCGGGCGAATATCTCACCTCCGTGCCGACCTCTTCCATCGGATCGGAGCTTTCGGACGCCTACAAGACGGACGATTATTTCAAGGGTCTTACACCCGCAACCTACACCGGCACAGTCACGCTCTTCGACGGCGGCGCCCGGCAGATTACTGTGCCGACGGCCTACAACGCACAGGACGGGCAGTATTATCTGGCCGATCTGGAGCGGAAGATCATGGTCGCGGACTACGCCGCCTTCAACTATCAGAACGGCCGGCTGGACTTTGTGACATCGCCGGACAATCAGGGCTGGGACGGCAATTATCTGATTACCTATTATAATTATCTGCTGGCCTACGATTATTATGCGGATATGAACATCCGCTCCATCGACGGCTTTGAAACGCCTATTTTGATTACCGTCAATATGTGCGATGCCGAGGGAAACCCAGAAAACAACGCCTGCTTCTACGGCATCAACAACGGTTGGGCCTGCTTCGGCAGCAGCCAGGTCAACCGCTATGGCGAGGCGCTGGATGTCGTTGCACACGAATTCACCCATGGTGTGACGCGCAGCGCCATGCAGGGCACAAAATATGCCAATGAAACGGGCGCGATCAACGAGGCCTACAGCGACATCATGGGCAATATCATCGAGATGCGCGCGGGCGCGACCAACGACGGCGCGTGGCTGCTCGGCGAAATGTGCGGCGAGACGATGCGCTCCATGAGCAACCCGAACGCCTATGCGCAGCCTGCCTTTGTCGGCGACGTGTTCTACGGCGCCAACGTGCTGAATCCGGGGCGGTACAATGACAACGGCAGCGTCCATACAAATAACTCTCTTCTGTCACATATTGCTTACGGACTGTACAAGAGCGGCATGACGTTGGCGGAGGAGAGCAAGCTCTGGTTCACCTCCATTGAGCTGATTACGCCGCTGTCGGATTACGACGACGTGTACGCCTGCCTGCTTTTCAGCGCCCGCATCAACGGGCTGGAGCAGTATGCCGACACGATCACGCGCCTGTTTACCGAAGCGGGACTGCTGGGTGACCGCGAGCAGACTGCCTACGCCGCGGTGCGTGCCGACTGCGGCCGTGTGGAATTCAGCGTTTCCGATGCGCTTGCGCAAGGGTATGATTTTGTGGCGGTCTACACAACAGGGCAGGACGGATCCGGGGTGTATCAATTCTCCGTCTGCCCGGATGTGAACGCGAGAGTGTCCTTCCTCCTCCCGGCGGGACAGTATATGCTTGTCTACGGACATCCGACGCAGGAAGGCGTTGCCTATTATGGCTATCACTCCACAGGCTGGGCGGCCGGAACGGACGGCCTTGCCTATGTGGAGGTCACGGCGGGGCAGACGACCCGGCTGAACGACATTCGTTAAGGAGGCGGCTGAAATGAAACAGAAAAGAATCTGTCTGCTGCTTGCGGCGCTGGTGCTGGCCGCATTTCTGAGCGGCTGCGGCCGTGAATTCAAAACCAACACTGCGCAGACACCCGGTGAGCTGCTGCCGATTCCGGAGGGGCAGCAGGTGGCTGTCAGCCCGGACGGAGCCTTCTGCTTTCTGTGTCCCTCGTCTGCAACGGTGCAGTGGGATGAGGACGGCGCTTACGTCTACACGGTCTCTCCGGGCGAAACGCCGTACATTCTCGTTTATTACGCCAAAGGAACGAGCTTCCAGCCCGATTCCTATTTTGCAAGCTATGCGCGGATGGTCAAAAAGGAGTACAAAGAGGCAAAGTTCAGCAAGATCTCCCAGACGACCATTGGCGAGAAAACGCTCTACATGCTGCGCAGCGAGGTGAAGGGCGACGGCACGACCTACGTCATTGACCGCTATCTGGAAATTTATCCCGATTGCAGCGTGCAGTATACCATCAAGACAAACCATGCCGGCAGCGAGGATCCTGTCTTTGCCGCGCTGGTGGAAAGCCTCTGTTTCGGCACGGACATCTATGGAGAGCCGGAGCAGCCTGCGCTTTACGGTGACCTTCGCTCCGTGGCAAACGCCGAGGTCGGCATCTCTATGTCTGCCCCCGGCGGACTGGAGATGCAGCAGATTCCCATCGGTCTTTTCGCGCAGGATGAGCATATGCTGCTCTTTGCGTCCTATCAGAACAGCGACGCAGCGGGCGCCGCGATCTATGATGCGGACGATTTTCTCGCGCGGATCGGCTCTGTGGAGGGACTGTTGCAGGCACAGCTTGGTGTAGACAGCGTCTCCATCCAGAACGGCGCCGCGGAGCAGGTGGGAAATTTCCAGGCCTACGTATTTCCGCTTCAAGTTGCCGTAGGCAGCTTCACGGGAAGCGGAAAGCTCTACCTGACAAACGCTGCGAACGCCGGGTGCTATATTCTCTACTATGCCGTTGCGGAGGGAAGCGGTCTGGAATCGCTTGCCGAGCAGTGCATCAGCAGCTTTTCGACCGACAGTGCCCCGCAGAATACGCCGCAGTACCAGATGTTTACCGACAGCCAGCGCAGCTTCTCCTTCCTCTACCGCGCCGGCGTGACGGACAAAACTGCGCAGGATATGGGCGGCATAGCGGCCATCGAGCTGTCGGACAGTGATTTTGTACTGGTTACGCCGCTGTCGCAGAGCACCGAGGGTGTCAGCTCCGCATCGGAATACCTGCCCAAATATGCGCAGGAGCTTCAGACCAACCATCCGGAGATTGCCTACACGGTGTCCGGTCCGGCGGCGGAGCCGGGCGGCCGCTATGCCTTTGAAACGGTAAAAATCACCTATACCTATGAGGAAACACCGCGTGTCCTGACTCTGAGCGCCTGCGACGGCGCGAACGGAACGATCTGGACGGTGCTCAGCACGGGGACGGAGGCCAGCGCCTCTGCGTTGAAAACGCTGCATGGCGATATTCTCTGGTCGCTCCGCGTGAACTGAAAGGAGAATGTATATGAAAAAATGGATCGCGGCGGCGCTTGCGGTGCTGCTGGTTGCCGAGTGCCTGTCCGCCTGTGGAAAGACGGACGTCGGCGGCCTCGGAACTGATGATCGCCTGAGCACATCGGACGCGCAGAGTCCTTCCGGCGGCGACGGCCAGCCGTCGGGCAGCACACCCTCGGAGAACACACCGACGGAGCCGTCCTCCGAGTCCGGCTCGCAGAGCGGCGGGCTGGTGTTGGAAGCCTATACAGGAGACGGCTTTTCCATGCTTGCGCCACAGGGGTGGCGGGTTGCAACGGGGGGAGACGGCGTGAATTTCTACTTCATAATGGCCGACCCGCAGAATGATGACCGGATGGTTTTCCATTTTGGAAGGCTGGAACCGTTTTTGAAGTCCGAGGAGGCGCGCCAGTCCTGGCAGTACTGGGATCCCCGTACGGGCGACGGCACACTCTATTTCAGTAAGGCACCCGTGTGTATGGAAAAGACGGCGAAGGGACTGATTGATTGCTGGGACGAGTGTATTTCCTTTCAGGATTATCTTGGCGCCGTGCTCTTTCCGCAGTTTAACAATCGCACGGTTCTGAGCTGCGACAGCTATGCGGGTTCGCTTGCGGCGGCCGGACAGGATCAGACCGTCGCTGTGGCCAGCGGCACGACGGCTTCCGGCCGGAATGCATACCTGACCTTATCCGCTGCAATATTTGACCCCGGTTATCTTGATATTTTTGAAGAGGGAATCGATACATATTACATGATAGCCTATGAGGTCAATGGTATCGTGATGCCGCAGAACTGCCCGGAGGACGTGGCAAAATCGCTGGCTATGTGTTTATCCAGCTTGCAGTTTACACAGGAATTTGTGGATCGCGCGAACCGGCAGAGTGACGAGCAGCTTGCCGGCGTCTTACAGCGTTCCGCAGAGAACGAAGCGCTGATGGATGCCATTCTGCGCAAGTGGGGCTACTGACGGCTTCTGCGCGGCACGGGCGGGAATTCCCACCCGTGCCGCGCAAGTTTTCACTGCCCACTTGACGCGGACGGCGATCAATGCTAAAATAGGAGCGATCTTATGATTTGCCGCCATGATGAAATCGGTAGACATAGCAGACTTAAAATCCCGCGGGCCGGATGCAGCACCCAATCCGAAAAGTGCTTGCAAACAGCCAACTTTTTCAAATTTGATTATCTCTGTTTCGGAGCATCCCTCCAACTTCATATCCCTTCATTTGAAGGGATTGAATACGCCGCTATGATGGAATGGTAGACATAGTGGACTTAAAATCCACCTGAAGCGATTCAGTACCGGTTCGAGTCCGGTTAGCGGCACCATTTTCTTGATCTCAGAGCAGTTTTTCTGCTCTGAGATTTTTACATTTCGGGTAGGATTGCGATGATGGCATTGGCAGAAGACAGCTTGTTGTTTTCGTCTAAATGGGTGTAGATATTCGCTGTCGTTCCGATTGTGCTGTGACCAAGCCATGCCTGAATCTCTTTCAAGCTGACTCCCTGAGCGAATAGAAGTGAAGCGCAGCTATGACGAAGATCATGGAATCTGATATGTGGCAGGTTATTTGCCTTGAGAACAGCGGAGAAGTGTGCAGTCACGAAACCCGGCTTGACGATTTCACCAATCTGATTGACATAGATGTAATCAAGGTAATCCTGACAATAACAGCGGCCACACAGCCTCTTATTTTCTTCTTGTTCCCGTTTCATTTTCAATAGAATTTCCTCAAAAGGCTTTACAAGAGGCAGCGACCGATAGCTGGATTTGGTTTTCGTTGTATCGGAAGCCACAATCCTGGTTTTGCCATCTATGGAAATTCAGTACATTCGCGTTGGAGACTACTATATTCCAGATCTGACACTGCCGGAAGAACCCCGTCCCATGGGCAAGTGGGGGCGAATGCATCGGGACTATCTTAGGGAACACAAACCGATTCCGTACAACTGTCTGCTTCTGTCCGGCAAGCTGTGGACATACCTTGTGGACCTGAATGAGCAGGCACAGGACAGGCTGGAGCGGATAGTAGATGAAAGCCGCCGAGGGTATCACAGAGGCTCTGAAAGGCAGTGACCCAATGGCGTGGGTGCAGCGCATGAATAATATCCGTGCCAGAGCCGAGGAGTTTGTCCGAAAGGAGCTGATCTTTGTATGAACATGGAAGAATATCTCCGGGCATTAGAAACCTATATTGCATCCTGCAAGCTAAATCTGGGTGATGGCAAATCTGTCTTGTCTCTGCTCTATGAGGCATACGGTGATATCAACCCGATGTATGATGACCAAATTAAGGCTGATTTTGCAGAACTGTATCAGCCTCTGAACGGAATGCCGCTACAGGAAATGGACAGGATTGTCAATCCCGTCTGTGCGCTCTGCCGCGACCACGAACGGAATGGATTTTTGCATGGTGTGCAGGTGGGCATTCGATTGGTACAGGAAGTACAACGCATAGAATAATCCAGATAATACGCGGAACTTAGGCGTTGCCTATCATGCGTGGGAATGACTTGGAAAATATGCTGAATGACAAAACTGCCCAGCCATTAGCACAGCCCAGCCGAGGCATCCTCGACTGGGCCGTATTTTGCTTGTCTGTCTTTGGCGGACTGACTCCCAAAACCACCGTATCCGAAAATGTCCGGATACAGCGACCGTTTGCTACACAATGAAAAATTTTGAAAACACCACATCGGCTGCCGCAAGAATCCCCACATTCGGGTCCTGAGCAGTAGGAAAGATACGGATGTCGCTTTTGCTCCGATCCAGAGCCTTTGCGCTGATCTCCCGCTGTAAACGCTGGGCAAGAAGCTCGTAACGATAACAGATATCCCCTGCCAGATAGATGGTATCCACAGGAATCAGGTTTATCAGGTTAATAAGACCGGCAGACAGATAGACAGCCTCCTGATCCAGCAGCCTTCTGGCATCCGGATTTTTGTCCACATGGTCAATGAGGTCGCCCCAGTCACGAAATTCTGATCCCTCCAGCAGGGCCGGGATCGAGGCGTAAGTTTCCAGACATCCCCGGCTACCGCATTCGCAAAGCCGTCCATCAAAGCGGATGGTTGTGTGTCCCAGCTCGCCGGTGAAGTATTTGGAATTGCCCAGCAGATTGCCGCCGGACATAATGGCCGCGCCGATACCAATGTCAACAAACACCAGCATAAAATTCCGGCTCTGTCCCATTTCCAGCTGATGTAATGCCAGAGAGCAGACATCGTGCTCAAGATATGCGGGCATATTCAATGCATCGGACAGAAGCTTGCTGATTTCCACGCCATGCCAGCGTTCAAACCGGGGGGGATTCAGAATCCGACCACCCTCGCAGTCCAAAGGGCCGGGAGAGCTGATGCCGATGCCCAGCACCTTGTCCCGTTCTACAGTTGCCAACATAGCCTTCAGTTCTGTTATGATCGCTCCCACCAGATTGTCCTGGTCGGGCAGCTTTTTGCATTGCAGCAGGTGTCCTGCCATATCACACAGCCCCACGCTGCATCCTTTTCTCGCCAGATCCACCGCGAGGGCATAATAGCAATTTGCACGCAGATCAAGGGGTGTGGCACTGCGGCCTCTGCCCACAGACTGAGGCGCAAGCTCTGTCACAATTCCAAGATTCAGCAGCTCCTCCACAATCAGGGAGGTTGCGGCACGGGTCAGTCCCGTGGCACGGGCCAGTTCTGCCCGACTCATGGCTTTATGCCGCAAAATGCGCAAAACAGCCTTGCGGTTGTATTCCTTTGTATAGTCAGCGTTTCGTGGTTTTTGCGGCATTTCCAAATCTCACTTTCGTTTATGCGCTACTTCTGTACGTACGTTTGTCATCATTATACGGTTTCCTGTTTCTTTTGTCAATCCGCTTGACTCCCCACATCCAAAATACTATAATCATTGTAATAGAATTGCTGCCGGGAGAGTAATTTATGAAAACATTGGGTCTGGATATTGGGACAACATCCATTTCTTCCGTGATATTCCGGGAGAAAACCGGCGTTCTGGAGGCAAAAACCATCGCGAATGGAACCTTTCTGTCATCAGAAAGCTGGGAGCGTCTGCAGAACCCCGCGGCAATCTGGCAGAAGGCTTTCCGTGTGGTATCCGAGCTGCTGCAACGGCACCCGGATGTGCGGGCAATCGGTGTGACTGGGCAGATGCACGGCATTCTGTATTTGAATGCCGACGGGGAAGCCGCAAGTCCTCTTTACACTTGGCAGGACGGCCGGGGAGACCTTCCTTTTGACGAAACCAACAGCTGGGCGGAACACCTGTCCGCCATCACCGCGCATCCCCTGTCCACCGGCTATGGAATGGTCACCCATTTTTACAATCTTCGCCACAGATTGGTGCCGGAGGATGCTGCCTGCCTGTGCACGATCGGGGACTATATCGCCATGAAGCTGGCCGGGCTGACCCGTCCCCGGATAGAACCCACCAACGGGGCGAGCCTTGGGTTGTTTGATCTGGGAAAACGCCGCTTTGATGCAGAGGCTTTGCTGCGTGCAGAAATGGACGAAGCCTTTCTGCCTGAGATTGCCAACACCCCGCTGCTGGGTACTGGCGCGTTGGGCATCCCTGTTTATGCCGCCATCGGCGATAATCAGGCGGCATTTCTGGGTGCGGTGGGGGATCTGCAGGACGCTTTGCTGGTGAATGTGGGAACCGGCAGTCAGGTGGCTGTATATTCCTCAAAATTTCTGCGTGTGCCCGGTTTGGAAACCCGACCCTTCCCGGATGGGGGATGGCTGCTGGTGGGAGCCTCCCTGTGCGGCGGCAGAAGTTACGCTCTGCTGGAAACCTTCTTCCGCCAGACGGTGAAGATGCTCACCGGCTCTGAGCAGAGCGCATACGTCGCCATGGATCGGGCGCTTAGGGAATCG
>ERZ773194.2626-NODE-2626-length-16718-cov-5.082758_pt1 | contig 16718 bp, 22 predicted proteins | sample MGYA00511240_ERZ773194 | MGnify/ENA primary metagenome ERZ773194 (study PRJEB29015, sample SAMEA2737774) | human gut metagenome | biome: human gut; feature: human-associated habitat; material: faeces | place: China | collected 2012 ... | reverse complement strand
TATTTACTTTTTGTTACGTGCCGTACCTTTTCAGTACGGAACGTGTCACACTATTCGCAAATTCATCGAGCAAGCAGCGAACATGGTAGTTCAGCTTGCCACCCTCTGAATTGTCCGCTTTTGTGCATAAAAGATTGAACAACTGCGAGTACATGATCGCAACCAGAAAATTGAATGTTGCATCGGTATCCGAGATGATAACAAAGAGCGCAGACAGTTCATCGCCCAGCTTGTCCAAACCAAGTTCGTCATAGCTTGTGATTTCTAAGACTTCATCAATGGCAAAGGGAGCTAAGCGTGTAGAACAGGAAATGAGGATCGACTTTGCAGTTTTTCCTGCGGCAAGTTTGTAAGCGTGATATTGCTTGCAGGCGAATGCACCCAGTCGTTTTTGTTCTTCGTTCGGCTGATTTGCTTTCATTTCCTGAAATTCATTACTGATTTCTACATCGTTAGGAAAATCATCGTTGATCCAGCATTCAATAAACGCAAACAGTCGGTCGATAGCGTTCTGAAATGTTTCATCGTCCTCACGGCATTCCGAAGAATTGATCATTTCAATCAATGTTTCAAAGTTCTGTTCTTCCGGCGGATTGATCGTAAAGATCATAGCGATATATGCAGTGTAAAGCAGTTTTTCTGCCTTTACCCAGAAGTCATCGCCGCCGTTTTGCTGAGAACTCTGCGTATTCTTAATGAGAACATCAACGAATTTCAGAATATCCTTTTCTCTGTTCTTTTTGGAGATGTAGGCAAAGGGATTGTAGTGCATGGACTTGCCGAAATCAATGGTATTGAACACCTTGATTCGATAAGGCTGATAGGATAGATTGCCTTTTTCGTCCTTGTATGGTCTGCCACGTTCCAGCATTTTGCCGCATTCAATCAAAACCGTGCCTTTCGGGTCTGTCACGATGTAGGAACTGTGCATCTGCATGAGATTCGGTTTCACGAAAAATCTCGTTTTGCCGGAACCGGAACCGCCGATCACCAGAATATTCTTGTTTCTGGCGTACTTCGGGTGAGATGGTTTTCCCATGGTCAAGCCCTCTGTCTGTGTGAGAATGACATTGTTGTCTTTCTCTTTGAAATCCATATATGGTTCAATGTCCTTTTCCGTACCCCATACGGCAGAGCCGTACTCTGTGCCTTGCCGGAATTTCTTTTTGTTGGCGGCTCTCATTTTCATAACAAATTTCATAGCAACGCCAACAGCAATTCCAACCAGCAGATTGATTGGATGAAATGACGGAATGATATGGGCAAAAGCCGTGCCGAGATTGTTCAGGGCAGGGAGTATCTTTTCAGAAACGTCCTTACCCTCAGCCGTTCTGAACGAAAAGCTGATGATATTACCGGCATAGCCGAAAATGACATAAGCAAGGTTATTGAGAACGAGTTTTTTTATCTTTCGAGAATCCATTCTCAACCTCCTAATGCGTCATTTCCTTAGACTTCTCACGGACTTTCTCTTTCTTCTTTGGCTCATGAGAAACCTGCTTTGCCATATCTTTGATCTGTTGTCGGGTAATTTCAGCACGGGGATTGAGAAGTTCCTCTTGTTTTATGCTTGCAAACTCCTGAAAAGCCCTCTTAAAATCTTCCATTTTTCCCGCCTGAAAGAAAACATGAAAGGTATCGCTGTCTGCTTCTTTCTTGACGGCATAATCAATGTCATATTTCTTTGCCACGCTCAGAAAGTCCTCAATGCCCTTGATCTCCACATTTTCCAGCTTGCCGGAATGCTCCGATAGCTTTTTCATAGAAACTCTGCCTTTTCTCTGCGACTTTCCGGAAAGGAAATCCTGCATGGCAGATTTCAAAGTATCGACCGTAAATTCTCTGCTCCTGACCGACAGATCTATGGTTTTTCGCAAGCCTTTTTCAAAGTCTGTACTCATGCCGGAAATGCAAACACTGCGTCGATGTTTTCACGAAGCCATCTGGAAAAATCATTCTTGACAGCATGGAACGTTTCTGCATCGTCATATTCTGCGACAACAATACCGTTTTCCGTATCGCCTTTCAGATAGACCATGAAGCCGTATCCGCTTCCATCATCGTACTCACCGCAGGTGACACACGAAACGGCATTAGAGTAGTTGAATGCAGTTCCGTCCTGCGAAATAATTGATAAGGTCATACGCTCACTCCTTTCCCGCTTACTATTTTCAGTTTAGCAAAAAGCAGACTGCAAATCTCTCAAGTTTTTTCAAGCATTTTTCAGTTTGTTAAAGTTGTTTGCAGCTTTTTTTAGTGATTTTTAGGAAAGAAAAAAGCTTGCTTTTGACAACCGAAAACAGTTTTTATATTGAATTTTCAGATGATTTATGGTATAATACAGACAGTAATCGTATCAAAAAATAAAGTTGCGACACTGTCACAACTTTTTAAGAAAGGAATTTTTATGAGCGAGTTGATGAAATACGCAGAGTCTGCTGATCTCTATTCCAAAATATCAAATCTCATAACCGCAAAAAAATATACTGTTTCACGTGCTGTCAATTCAGCCATCGTCTTTCTCTATTGGGAGATCGGCGAAACTATTTGTAAGGATATTTTGCAGAATCATAAAGCAGAGTACGGGAAAAATATTATAAATGAAGTGGCAAGACAGCTGTCTCAAAATTATGGAAAAGGATTTGACCGAACAGCAATTTTCAGAATGGTGCAGTTTTATCAAGAGTTTCCTGATAAAGAAAAAGTTGCGACACTGTCACAACAATTGACTTGGTCTCATTTTGTAGTTTTGCTTCCAATCGATGACGAATTAAAAAGAGATTTTTACGCTGCTATGTGTAAATCAGAAAATTGGAGTGTTCGTGTACTGAGAGAACGTAAAAACTCTATGCTCTATGAACGCACGGCTATTTCCAAAAAGCCTGATGAAACGATCAAAAACGATATTGCACTTCTTATGAAAAAGGATAAAATATCATTGGATCTATTTTATCGTGACCCTTATGTGCTTGATTTTCTCGGACTGAAAGATACATACAGCGAAAAAGATTTGGAAAATGCAATTTTGTCTGAACTTGAACGATTTATACTTGAAATGGGCAGTGATTTTGCTTTCATGGCAAGACAGAAACATTTCGTTCTGGACGGAAAAGATTACTACATGGACTTGCTTTTCTATCATCGTTCGCTCAGACGACTTGTTCTTATTGAATTAAAACTTGGTGCATTTGAACCTGAGCATAAGGGACAAGTTGAACTCTATCTGCGTTGGCTGAAAAAGAATGAAATGTGCGAGGGAGAAGATGATCCGATTGCTTTGATTCTTTGTGCAGAAAAATCACAGGAAACAGTAGAACTTATGGAATTAGATAAAGGAAGCATCCACGTTGCACAATACCTGACAAAAATGCCGCCGAAAAAATTATTGGAAGAAAAATTGGCAATTGCTATTGAAAATGCTAAGGAACAGCTGGAACAAAGATAATATCTATATAGAACAAGACACTGTAAAAAACACGCAACAAAGCCCGTGGATCACCTTGATATGGAAGCCTATGGAGCTTTAATGCAATATACAGCAAAAAAGAGCTGTCTAATCTTGAAAAAAGGGTACAGCAAACACACCGGCAAAAAATGCAGAGCTTTTTTAGCAAATATTAAAATGTTGAAAAATATTTTTTCAGGCTGCTTTTTCGATTACGATCTTCTTCATATAACCGGTTCCACTTGATGATACCGTTTGTACCTTCAGATTGAATGCTTCTGTTCATTCTGAGAAGTGCTCTGTGAATACAATTAAGATTGTTTAAAACCTCTTTGTGAAATGTAGTCAATTCTTCATTTATGCGGACTATGCAATTTCCCCGTTCTCCCATATTGTTTCCTTTTATTGGTCTGCTGTAAGCATAATGAAATTTTCTGTTGTTAGGACATATCAGATCACCATTTTGATCTACGCGAAAATTCACTGCCCTGTATGAGTCATTATGGTATTTAATATTTTTGCTTTCTTTTTCATACATGGTGAATTTCATATTTTTTTCATTCCATGTTCTTCACAGTACAAATAGTTGTTGAAGCTTCCACAGCCTGCGTCGGCAACTGGATATTCAAGATGCCTTCCGTATAATCTGTGAAATTTTTCCATAAGCGGAATAAAATAATCCATATTCGAAGCATACTGCTTTACGTCGTATACAGCAATATACTCATCACAAACGCCAAATTGTATGTTGTACCCGGAACCAGTTGATCGTTTCCCATATAGTCTTTTTCCATACCCAGCTGTATTTGTTGGCGTTGGCTACGATCTTTGTTCCGTCTATGTACATATGATCCATATCGATGGCTCTTGACATTTTATCAGAATAGTGATATAATGTTTTAGCACTCGTTACACGGGAGTGCTAAAAATTAAATGGAGGTTTTTATCATGAACATTTATGAACGCCAAAAGGATTTTCTATCAGTTATTGAAAAATTAGATATCTCGTCAACATTATTTAAGAATGCCCAAAGTAAATATGAAGCCTTGGCTACGTTCTTAGGTGAGCATGGTATCGAAGCAAACATATATCCACAAGGATCATTTGCTTTAGGAACGGTTACTCGTCCTATAAAGAAAGCTAACAGTCCAAGCTATGACCTTGATTGTATTTGTCAGGTTTCTGGCACAAGATCAGAATATACTCCAAGCGGATTAAGAGACTTAATTGAAAATACGTTGAGAGACAACGATACTTATGACGGAAAGCTTGTGAAGTGGGAAGAATGCTTTACAATTGAATATGCAAATATCAATGGCGTTAGCTTTTCGATTGATTTAGTTCCAGCAGTTAGCGATTCCGATGATGAGAAGGCAGCTCTAATTACAAAGGGATTAAGTCCGCAAATTATTGACACAAGCATTGTTATTCCACGGCAGAATTCTGAAAAAAGCTATCGCTGGATATCTAACAACCCAAAAGGCTTTAAGAAGTGGTTTGATGAAATAAATGCTCCTTTCTTAAAGTATGCCCCTAAATACGCAGAACGTGGTATATTCGAGAGTGCTTCTGTTGAAGAATTACCGAATGAAGTTAGGCGCTCTGCTTTACAGAGAGTAATACAGATATTAAAGTATCAGCGTGATACATATTATTCCAAGCTCAAGCAATCGGATGGTGAGGAGATTAAACCAATTTCTGCATTGATAACAACGATGACTGCTCGAATAGCATCAAATTATGTTAAAAAAGACTGTACTGTATTTGAATTACTTCGGTATGTATTGGATAGACTTGAAATGTGTATTCACCAGACGGAAATGACATTTGAACAGTTTGCTTTGAAATATGATAATTCTCCAGTACTATCATATAAAAACGGAAAATGGGTTGTTCCTAACCCAGCTGATCCAGATGATAATCTGGCAGATAAATGGAATTCTAATAACAAAATACCGAAGACATTCTTTAATTGGGTTACCACCATTAAAAAGGATATTTTTGAAGTAATGGCACAAAACGATGATAATCAATTTGGTGTTTTCATGGAGAATAGTTTTGCTGATTATGATTCTAACAATCCGATTATTAAAAAATACAGAAAAGCCCGTGTTGCGACACCTATTAATGCGTCAACTGCTTCAAAACCATATCATTGCTCATGAGAATAAAGTATGATCAAATTCGACCACAAATTGATGAACTTCTTGCGTCTTATAGCGGTTTAAAGGAAGAAGATACTGAGAATAATTCGTCAATTATTCTCATTGGAAGAATATCGATTAATCGTTCCTATAACAGTTTCACCATAGATAATGAATATGACGTGAAAATCCTCATTCCATTAAATAATGATGATTTACCAGATGTGTGGGATATTGGAGATAAAATTGATAACTCCTATATTCACAGATATTCGGACGGCAAGCTCTGCTTGGAAACAGATGCGTTTATAGCTTTATGCTTCTACAATGGATATAGTCTATTGCAATGGATGAAAAACATAGTTGAACCATACTACTATTCTTACGAGTATTACACACGATACGGCGAGTTTCCATTTGGCGATCGAGGACACAATCTTGTTGGAGTAATAGAGACATATCAGCAGATATTCAATGAAGATAATGTTGCCAAAACTTATAAATTACTTCGAGCTATATCACAAAGAAAATACAAAGGACATTTACCTTGTCCATGTGGTTCGGCAATAATTACAAGAAAATGCCATGGGAAAAGTATTTTTCCGTTTATTAACGATGATTATTTGTTCTCTATTGCAAATAGAGATTATTTGAGAATATGTGAGGCGATAAGAGAGTATGATAAACAGTCAGAAGATTGACAATCTTCAAAATGAAGACCTGTTCTTGAAGATCCAGTATGCTTCAAGAAGGTACTTCAATGCTGCGGAAAACATTAATTATTTGAGTTGGACATTATGTATAATATCTGCTATGATGATATTTGTTCCTGATTCTGCATCAAGACTAATTAGCATGGGAATTCCAGCATTATTAGAAGTATTGGCATTGATAACCTCTTGCACTTTTAATCATATGTTGAAGAATGCTGCCGCTTTACGTAATTTTTTCGATTCTCATGTGTTAATGATAGGTGAGAATAATTATACAGATATTGGTGCACAGAAATTAAAAGAAATAGCTCTAAATGCTTATCATAAGCATAAAAAAGAAGCAGATATTATCATTCGTAATACTGGTCGAGATAAACCGCCAGGAGTTAGAAATTGGTATGAGTTTAAGAATACCGTAGATGGTATTCAAGCTCAATTTGAATGCCAGAAACAAAATGTATGGTGGAATAAGAAGATGGTGAAAAATCGACTAATTATTTTACTTTTAGTTTGGTTTTTACTGATTTCTTTGTTTATTGCTATGTTTGTTCTTTTCAAATCTGATATATTGAGTATTGTTGTTTGTGCAATTGGAATAATCGTGAAACTAACGGAAAGATTCTGGGAACATTATCATTATCATGAAATCTCAATTAAGATAGAAACTATTCAGAATTACGCAGAGAGAGAATTAACAATAGAAGTCATTAAAGAACTGCAGGAATTAATTAACAAAAGACGTGAAATTCCAGTCCTTGAAATAAATATTATTCACAAAATCAAAGCTAAACAATACTCTTCCTCATACGAGAAAACATCATAAAAAGATTAGGCAGATACCTTGCAAAAAGTATCTACCGGTGTGTTTGCTATACTTTTTTGAATATGCATTTAAAAGAAGAGAATATATTGGTAGCCATTTCAAAAATGGAGATTGTGCTATCTTAAACAATGCAGCTGAGAATGCGATCAGGCCATTCACTGTAGGCAGAAAAAATGTCTGTTCAGTAATACTCCAAGGGGTGTAAAAGCAAGTGCAGCGATCTATAGCATTGTGGAGACAGCAAAGGCAACCGGACTTGATGTTTTCAAATATTTTGAATTGTTGCTTACAGTTATCTCAAACATGAATTTTCTTACCAATCCGGATATCCTTGAGGAACTTCTGCCCTGGAATGAGGCAGCACAGAAGATCTGCAAATTACCGTAAAATATATCCCCAAGTTTTGAACTCGGGGATTTTTTGCTTAAGGGGATGGGGTTATTGGGCGGGTTCGTTCTTTTTTGCTGTGTGATACAACAAGGTCCGTGAACCTCCATATTAAGGTAATCCACGTGCTTTGTTGTGCGTTTTTTACAGCACCTTTTCGATTTATAGCTGCTGTTTTATATGAGTTTTTCGATCTCTTTTTCTCCAATTTCAAGGTGATAATAAACACCCTGATAAGTCATGAACATCTCTTTGGAAATTGTTATAACTGTCTTATTATCTAAATAGCGTTTGATTAGAATTTGTCTGCGTTCGTCATTTTCAATCACTTGAATTCGATCAAGAATACACCTTTTGACAGCAGCGGATTCCAAAATCAGATTTTTCAGTTCATTCTTCAAATCAGTAATTTCATCCTGAAAGACACTGCTCATTGCGTTTTCTTTCGCAACCTCTGTCATACTATCTAACTGAAGCTTCACGCTCCTGATCTGCCGGTCAATCATAATGTACTGCCATAAAAACTCTTTACCTGTCAAAATAGTAGACCTCCTGCATTTTCTGTATAAAATATCTTCCGTCAAGTCCGGACAGCAGCCTGAACCACTCCGACAGAAAAAAGCTTTCCAGTTCTTCTTTTCGCCTGAAAACAGAATCGCTTCTGGTATGATTTTTGACAGCTAAGAGCGTATATTTGTAACTTTCTGCCGCCACAGCAACAATAGCATGAGCAAGCCGTATGTAGCCGTCAAGAAAAGCTGACATCCAGTTCACCGCTTTTCAGCTGTTATTTCAGTTCGTTTATCAAAATTCGATAGACAGAATCGCTGTCAGCTGACACATATCGAAGCATTTCAAGGAAATTTCGAATTCCGAAAACTTCAAGATTGACATCGAACACCGCTTTTTTGTCCTCTGCGAAAATGTCCAGAATGATTCGGATGATTTCTGCGGTGTCTGTATCGTCAAAATTGCCGATGTTCACCATTTCGCCGCTGTCGAGCAGTGCAAAGACTGCATAGGGAATCACTTTGTCCTCTGCAAGGTACATTGTTCTCTGAACAAACTCCTTAATCTTGTTCAGCATAATCGGTCTGCTGTACTCTGTTACAATCATTTTTTCCATAGTAAAAACCTCCGTTATTTTCTTTCTGTCATGGTATAATAGCTGCCAACATCGTAAACAAGCCAGTTTTCCAGCTTGTATCTGGCATAATCACGTTCTTCTTCGGTCGCATAAACTGCAAGGACTATCTCATCTCCAAGTGTAGTAAATGCAGTCACAGCAAATTCCAGGGTATCCGGATCGAAGCTGTCATCGACCATTTCGCTGATGCTGCCGGTAGCGATATTCATGAAAACCGACTGAATTGTTGCAATCACATCGCAGTTCATTGTCATGCCCTCATAAGTTTTGATCATTCTCATTTGTGTTTCTGTCCTTTCCAATTGTTTCTTCACTCAAGAGCAGATCTTTGAGTGTTTTGTAGCTTTTCTGTGCCTGCTTCATACGGTAAGATGTGCCTTTCATGGCAAAGGCAAATGTTGCAGGGAGAATACGGTCAAATGTGCGTTTCTTTTTCAGATCAGCACAATTGCCCATATCCGTAATATCGATATTGGTGGTTACGATCATCGGTTTGTTGGCTGAGATGCGAGTATCCACAAGACTGTGGACACGCTCTAATGCAAAATCTGTGCCACGTTCCGCTCCAAGATCATCGATGATCAGCAAGTCGGGAGCAGTAATGCTTCGGATATATTCAGCATATTCTGATTCGCTGTAGAAGCAGCTGCGTTCCACGATCTGCATAGAGGTCAGCCATTTTACGCTTACGCCCTGATTCAGCAGAGCGTTTGCAATACAGGCTGCCAGAAATGTTTTGCCCGTTCCTACATCACCATAGAGGAGAAGTCCGATTCTGCCCAGTTTCTCGAAGTTTTTGATATAGTTTCTGCCGATTCTTTTGGCTTCAGAAGATTCCACCATTGCCATATCAGCTGACAGATAATGTTCGGGAATATTGGCGATTTCCTTGTTTTGTCTGATGACAGATGCAAGCTGTTGTTTTGCATTTTCCCGTTTTTCCTTTGCAGACTGGCAGGCACAGCAGCAGCCGACAATTTCAGGCATACCCATTTTCAAAAAACGCTCAGGCAGTCGGAACTGTTTTGCTGTGCCACACTTCCCACAATGCCAGAGACCATCCTTCGCAAGATAGTCATTGGCGTTTTTGTGCTTTACGAAGTTTTCCTCTGCATTTTCAGAGAGTGTCTGAAAAATGTTTTTCAGTGTATCATGCATTGTGGTTCCTTTCTGTTGTCAGATATTCCATGATATGTTCAGGAGCAGCGTTCCAAAATTCTTTCGATATGCCGTATTTCATCTGAATGATGTTTTCCAGCGGAGCAGTATCCGGTTCTTTGCCATATTTCAGACTGAGAAGATATTCCCTTGTCAGTTCAGACGAATATTCACGCAATATGCTGTCTGCTGCAATGTGATAATGCTCACAGAGGATCAGAAATCTGTCCCAGAAGCGAAAGATATTCTTCTGTTTCAATTCTTCCAGTGTATAAATTCCCGATGATTTCGCCATTTTCCGAACCGTTTCTGCAAACGAAAGATTTTCAATTTTGCTGACAAATCCAAATACATCACCACTTTCACCGCAGTGAAAACAGGTGTAGATCTCATCGTGAAAGAGATTCAGGGAGTTGGTCTTACTGTGGCAAAATGGGCATTTACAGCAGTCTTTCTCAATCACTTCATATTTTTCCACCACCGAGGAAAGTGGATTTTTCAAACGGATAAACTCCAGTAATTCCGTATTGACAAACACTTTCTCACCTCACAAACTGGTCAAATGGATTGATATTGACATCACAAGCCGGACTTTGTACAGAAACGGGCTTATCCAGCTGTGGGTAGTCCTTGGAAACTCTTTCGATCACCCAATTGAGAATCGTGTGATAATCTGATTTGTATCGTTTTCCGCTGGAAAGCTTATAGTTATTCAGGACTTCAATACATTTTTCTACAAAAGCAGTTGTATGCTGTTCGGTTAGTTTCTGATATTCATCTTCCGTCATGGTGACAGCTTCTGCATATTTCTTCTTATCCGCCTTTTTCTTCGGCGGAGCAGAAGCCGTTTCATTTAATTCTTTCATATTTGATTCTTTCATACTTGATATGTAAGTATTTAATTGTCCATGATTTTCTATACTTTGAATTTCAAGATGTAGGTTTTCTGCATCTTGTTTTTCTGTATCTGGAGAATCTGCATTTTGATTTGTTTCAGATTGTTTTTTGAGAAACAATTCAGGGCATTCCAGACCATCAGGCATATTCTCATATGGAATTTCATAGATGTGATAGACGTATTCGAATCTTCCGCTTTTGGTATAGTTGGGGGGAAGTTTCTCGACATAAACGTATTGTTCGTCAATCAATTCATGCAGGGCAGCCCTGACGGCTGTTTCACCCTCTTTGCAAATTTTTACAAGTCCAGCAACGGAATAGTTCCAGCCGTCAGGCAGTCCCAGTATTTTTGACATCAGCCCGACAGCTTTCAGGGTGAGTTTCTGATTTCTCAAATGATGATTGCTCATGATTGTGAAGTCAGTATTCTTATGTACCCTCACAACCGATGAATTTGATTCCTTTGCCATGATAAAACCTCCGAATAAAGTAAAAAAAGCGTTCCTCACTGATATGAAGAACGCTTTCATTTGTCTATTCGATTTTCTTGCAAATTTTAAGCCTGTCTAAAATTTTTGTCCTTTAAGAATGTAAAATTTCCGTGAATCCAAGTTCCCTTGGCATATTACGATTGTGGAACTTCACCCTCGTTGACCTTCTGCTTTTTCGTCAGGAAATCCATAGTGAACTTTTTCTGCAACAGTGCCGAGCCTTTGTACTTCTCGTTCGTGAGAATGCTTTCCACGGTTCGTCTGTGCCACTTCTCACCGCCGGCAGGGGCAGGAATCTCCCTCTCCATCAGCATTTTGGCTATCTTATAGTATGAAAGCCCTTCCATGAAAGATTTGTAAATCAGTCGGACAACCTCAGCTTCCTCCGGTGCGATCTCAGGAAGTCCGTCCTCGCCCTTACGATATCCTAAGAATCGTCCGTAAGGCATTGTGACCTTTCCGTCCGCCATACGCTTTCGCTGTCCCCACGTTACATTCTCAGAAATGGATCGCGATTCCTCTTGTGCCAATGAACTCATAATTGTGATATGCTCAAATAGTAACACCCCAACGTACAGTTTTCAATCATGAGTTTTCATCGCTATACAGCGATTTCTTATCTTTCAACGGCTTATCAAGGAACTTGTAGTAGATGTTAATCACCCTCGGTCTATCAGCGGAATACTCGTCCACGGTCACATACTCAATGAGCTCTAAGCACAGTTCACGGGTAAGTTCCTGAATATCAATGTACTTTTTCAGCCTGCGGATGAATTCCTCTACATCTTCCATGTCCTGCTTCTCCGCTGAGAGCTTTTCCTCCAGTTCATCAACGATCATTCTAAGCTCATGTTGTTCTGCCTCATACTTCTGCAAGAAATTCACGTAGAGATGCTCAGGAATTTTCCCCATGACCTTATCTTCATACACCGACTGCATCAAGCTGTCAAGCTCCGCAAGGCGATGTCTGCTGTCGTTCAGCTTTTTTACATCGGCTTTGGACTGCCGTGAGGTCTGCTGTTCCTTTTTGGAAAGAAAAGCTGTTCTCGCAGTATCTTCATCAGCTATCACAAGGCTTGCCATAGAGCGGATATCTGCAAGCACAATCGCTTCAATCTCTTTCTGTGTAATGTAATGACTTGTGCAGGCACATTTCCCGAATGAAGCATAAGAATCGCAGTTAAAGAATATCTTGCGGTATCTTTCGCCTTGTCTGTTCTTCCTGTTCTGTCCTGCTGACTTCATTTTGAAACCACAGTCACAGCAGTACAGCAATCCGCTGAGAGGTTTCAGCGTACCGTCCTTTGAGCGCTTTCCTCTGCTGACGGATTGTTCAACTTCTCGTACTCTGTCCCAAAGTTCCTGAGAGATGATAGGCTCGTGATTGTTCTCAGTAACGATCCAATCCGACTGCTCTTTCTTCACGGTTTTGTGGTTTTTATAGGAAATCGTTGTGGTTCGGTTCATCGCCATGTTTCCAAGATAGATTGGATTATTCAGAATGGTTCGTATCGTTGTCTGACACCATAAATGCCGAGTAAACTTCGGATTGACTTTACCCTGCTTCTGATAAAAATAATCAGACGGAATAGGGATACTATCAGCATTGAGCTGGTCTGCAATATGACGTGGTGTCACCCCCTGCGAACGGAGTTTGAAGATGCGTCGTACCACCTCGGCAGCTTCAGGATCAATGATAGGTGTATGCTTTTCATCGTCAGCCTTTGTGTATCCGTAAGCGGCATAGGAGCTTTTATATCTACCCTCTCGTGCATTTGCTTCAATGACCGCCTTGATCTTTTTGCTGGTGGAAGAAGCGTGCCACTCGTTGAACAAGTTAATGACCGGCATCATCTCCATAGCATTGCTGTCACGATTAGAGGTATCCACATTATCGTTCAGAGCGATAAAGCGGATATTGTGAAGCGGAAAAATATAATCTATATACTGACCTACTTCGATATAATTACGACCAAACCTACTCAAATCCTTACAGATAATTAGGTTGATCCTGCCTGTCTGTGCATCGGAGAGTAATCTCTGCACCGAGGGTCTGTTGAAGTCCGTTCCGCTGAAACCGTCATCAACGTATGTATCAACAAGATTCTAGCCCTGTTCACAGACATATTTTGTGAGGATAAGTTTCTGATGTTCAATCGACAGGGACTCACCAGCTCGCATATCCTCCTGTGAGAGGCGGACATAAATTCCTGCGTTATAAATGGTCTGCTTTGCCATAGTAACTCCTTTCAAACAAAGCAACCAAATTCGACATTATCATTATAGCACATAACGCCGAATTTGGCAAGCCTTTTTTCGCACCTTTCCGTAAGTTTATGCCGTTTTCAAAACCTCGTCCATTGCCTGTTCAAAGGCAATACGGTACAACACATCATCAAGTTCCTTTGCACCTACGAAGTGACTTTTGACGATATATTTCTTTCCGTCAATGGTGTACTCCGAAGTCCTTACGGGGCAGTCCTTGTAGGCATCGTTCATCTCCTGCAAAGTCTTATTATTCATGTTGTTCTCCTCATAGCAGGTACTTCCCCTGCTTTCTATCTTGTTTTATGTTTATTCCAGTCCCCACGATTTTTTCTTTTTAGTGGGCTGGTATTCTATCTGTTGTGCCTGTTCCCGCTGCTGCTCCCGAAGCATCTCTTTTGCCTGCCTGAGAATAGAGGGGGCTATCCTTTCAAGCGTAGCAAGTATCTCTCTGTACTCCGTGTTCTCAGCCTTGACCGTTTGCAGTTCGGAGGAAAGCTGTGATTTCTCAGACCTGACTGCTTTCAGCTTATCAAGAGCATCATCAAGTTCGGCAGTAACTTCTTCACCACGCTGACGCAGGTCATAAATGGTGAGGTCAGCCTTGTCTCGCTTGTCCATAGCCTTTTTCGTAAGGCTTTCCAGAGTTTCGATACGGCTGATGATCGAATCCTTATTTCGGATAATGGACATACCGCTTTTCAGCATATCGTGCAGCTCGGATACAGCTACAAGGAACTCGTGTTCAGCCTTTTCATTCTTCTGTAAGTCAGGCAGATATTTCAGCGCCCTGTTGATCTGCTCCACCTTTTTAGAAAGTTCTGCTTCTGCCTGAGCATTTTGCTCTGCCAGTTCGTCAGCCTGCCTGCGCTTCTCCTTATACTCAGGTATCTCCAGTGTCCCTCTCGCCTTTTCGGGAGCAAGGGACTTGATACCATGTTCAAGGCAGATTTTATTCAGCACCTCGACCTCGGCAGCTCGCCAGCGGGCAATAGCCTGCTTGCCTTCGCCGTACCCCATTTCTTTCAGAGCCTGGGCGATACCATTCTGAACGTCCTGACCACGCTTGTAATGCCCGACAGGAATGTAGTCGATGTGCAGGTGAGGTGTTGCTTCGTCCATGTGCAGGACAGCGTTGAAAACGTAGAAGTTGGGATTGCGTTTTTGAAATCCCTCCATATACTCTTTCAAGCAATCGGCAACAAGCTGAAAATCCTCAGTGCCGTATCCCGAATCCTCACGCTTTCCGATCTGCACAACGTCCTCATAAAAGCTCTTACGTTTGTCGGCGGCAGTGCGGACAGTGTTGCAGGGCTTCACACCAAAAAGGTGTTCGTAGTAGCTGCCGTGAACCTTGCGATCGTTACGCTTCTGTTTGGCATTGTAACGCTCGGTGGATTCAGCAAAAAGCTGCTCGTAGGCTTCACCAATTGGCTGACGCACGAAGGTGATGTTCTGCGGAGGGCGTAGCGGATCAACATTGTCCGCCATGAACTCCCTGTTATTGTGAGTCAGAGAACCCTTTCCCTGACCGAATGAGATTCTTTTCTGTTTCATAGTTTTGCCTTTCTTGTTTATTGGATTTGCTTCTCTCTTTCTACGAAATCCAACAAAAAAATCATAGGCATCAACTCCTTTCATGACCGCTAAGGCGGAATTGTTAACGCAAAGCCCTGACGGGCGGAGGGGCGCGGAGCGCCGATTACAAGGGGACGTGAGCGCCGCTTGTAACTCCGTAGTACTTGCGGCAGCATCAGACCGCCACAAGAACTACTCCGCCCTGCGGGGCTATCCCTGACGGGAGAAGAACGGCTGACGGATCAGCCGAAATGTGGGTACATTTATTCAAAAATCCGCATTACATTTTTTGAAAAACATCATATTGAAAATGATATTTTCTGCAAAAATTTCAGCTCGGATTTTGTAAAAATACTCGCTCCGAGATCATAAAGATCAGAACGGCGGCTCCACCTCAACTTCGTACTTTTCAAGGAGCTGATCAAGCTCATTTTCGTAGAGCGTGATCTCCTCATTCGACAGGTAGAGATAGTAGCGAGCGAGTGCATCACGGAGATGAAGACCGCTTCTTTTCCAGAGGATAAATTTAAGTGTTTCGAGCTTACTCATATCTCACGCCCCCTTTCCCTGAAAATACTCTACAAGGTCAGCCTTGTTCACGAGTATTTTTCCGTTCCTGCCTGCGCCTGTTCTTACGGACTTTACCTTGCCCTGCTTCACAAGCTGACGGACGGTGTGTTCGGAAAGTCCGCTGATGAGTGCGGCACTCTCTTTGATAGTCAGCATCTCCACCTTGTCGGCGGTCGGTGTTTTGGCGGTCTGCGGAGCGGAGTTCTCCCCGTCCTCGGTGAGCTGAATGAGCAGCTCCAGAATGTTGTCTACGATTGCTTTCTTTTCTGTTGTATTCATAGTAATAAACCTCTCTCTTTCTACAGTTTTTATGTTGTGAACTATAGACATTTTAAGCACAATAGCTCCTATAATGTCTAAAATGTTTATTGTGTACGGATGTGGGGATTGATATAGACCATTACCCCCGAACGGTTGCAGCCGTTTGCTGCCGGAACAGTTTCACGGCGGAGATAGCCGTATTCCTCTAGCATATCCATTGTCTCAGCAAAGTCGGCGGCGTTTTTGAAAAGTGTGCAGCGACAGCGCTTGTATAAATCATTCTGCCTGATCTGCTGAATGTGCTTGGAGCGTATCTTGTTCAGCACACGTTCTGCCTTGATCGTGCCGAGGTCAACGTCACCGAGACTGTAAGCATATATCGCCTGTTCCCGGAAATACTCACCGATCTCAATGGCGTTGCAAAATGTGTCCAGCATCACACGGTTCTCCACAGGCTGGGCACCATTCAGCGCACAATTGATACAATGAATGATACTGCACAGGCGGAGCAGTTCGCCGTGATACTTGCCGCCCCAGTCCTTGCAGAAAGCCATATCTGTGACAAGGTGCGGTTCGATGAAGTTGTTGTAGTAGTCAACGAACTCGCCGTATGCCTTTGCATCGAAATGCAGATACAGCTCCTTTTCGTCGTGATAAGCAAACTTCTTAATGAGGAGTTTGTATATCAGCTTCTTGTAATTCTCTGCAACAGTTTCGGGAACAGCCTGTGTATCGTACTTACGATGACCGATATTGCTTACGGGGAAACAATACAGAAAACGTGCTATCAGTCCGCTGCCACGGAACACAGGATTGTTTATCATGCTATCAAACATAT
>ERZ773194.2625-NODE-2625-length-16719-cov-14.973296_pt1 | contig 16719 bp, 15 predicted proteins | sample MGYA00511240_ERZ773194 | MGnify/ENA primary metagenome ERZ773194 (study PRJEB29015, sample SAMEA2737774) | human gut metagenome | biome: human gut; feature: human-associated habitat; material: faeces | place: China | collected 2012 ... | reverse complement strand
ATCTACGCTGTACCATTCAAAGGAGGTTTTATTATGGTAGCAGGACATCTGCGAGAGAAAAACGGGTACTATCATATCGTACTCAACTATGTGGATGAATACGGTAAACGGCACACGCCGTCAAAATCCACGGGGCTCCCTGTAAAGGGCAACAAAAAGCGTGCCGAAAAAATGCTCATAGAAGCCCGTTCAGCCAAAGAAGCAGAGTTGGAGGCAAGAGCATTAGAACGCAGTACAGGCAAGGTTTCCACCGATTCCATACTCTTTACAACATTTCTGCTCGACTGGCTGGAAATGATAAAAAAGAATGTGGAGGAAACGACCTACGGGGCGTATTCTATGGGAATTAAGAGCAAAATTATCCCATACTTTGAGGAACACCACCCCGGCCTGCTCTTACGGGAGATAAAGCCAAAGCACATTCAGGACTATTACACCTATGAACTGACGGTGCGGGGCGTTTCCGCAAACACGGTGATACACCGCCACGCAAATATCCGAAAGGCGTTGCAGCACGCTTTCAAACTTGGTTTGATTGACACGAACCCGGCGGATCGCATTGAACGGCCGAAAAAGGAAAAGTTTGTCGGCAGCGCCTATGAGGAAGATGAGCTAAACCGTCTTTTTGAGGTGGTAAAGGGCGACCCCATAGAGCTTGGCGTTATCCTCGGCGCATTTTACGGACTGCGCCGCAGCGAGGCTGTAGGCTTGAAATGGGATGCGATTGATTTCAAGAAGAAAACAATCACCATACGGCACACAGTAACGCAGGCGACCATTGACGGCAAAAGCAAGATTATCCAAAAGGATCGGACAAAGACCAAAGCAAGCTATCGCAGCCTGCCCCTTGTGCCACCGTTTGAGGAAGTACTGTACCGCCTGAAAGCGGAGCAGGAGCTAAACCGAAAGCTGTGCGGCAGGTCGTATTGCCGGCAATACACCGATTATATCTATGTCAACGAGATCGGAGAGCTTGTAAAACCCGGCTATATCACCCAGCATTTCCCGCTGGTGCTTGAAAAGAACGGTATGCGGAAGATTCGTTTCCACGATTTGCGGCATAGCTGCGCAAGCCTTTTGTATGCAAACGGTGTCAGCTTGAAAGAAATTCAGGAGTGGTTAGGACACAGCGACATTTCGACCACTTCAAACATTTATACGCACTTGAATTTCGCCTCAAAGGTTGCGTCTGCCAATGCGATTTTGGGTGTATATCCCTCCAAATAATCGCAATGTCCCTCCAATGTCCCTCCTGAAAATGAGCTGCAAAACGGCGAATTTTCTGTTGTTGGAGGGGCGTTACATAACCGGAGCAGAGCATAAAGAAAAGCCCGCAAACCCCGATAAATCAAGGGTTTACGAGCTGTTAAGGTCTGGTGCCGGTGGTGGGACTCGAACCCACACACCCTTGCGGATAACAGATTTTGAGTCTGTCTCGTCTGCCAATTCCGACACACCGGCATTTATATTTTTAAGTCGTCTCCCGATGTCCTGTCCGAGAAATCGGAGGGACATCGTGGAGGGACATTAAAAGCAAGTTACATATTCAGTTTTCAAAAAACCTTGTAAAATCAAGGGTTTACGGAACGGTGGTATGAAACGGCGAAGTAGATTTTGAGTCCGGCACGTCTGCCAATTCCATCACACCGGCGGGTATTCTGAACGCAAGTATTATACACGATATCATTCCGAAAATCAAGATAATTTTCCGCGCCGGCGATTTATTTCAACACTCCGCCCGTAAATTGACCTTTTTGTGCAAACTATGGCAAAAGCAGAACGCTTTTTGTTGAAATTAACGGTTGCGTATAATATAATAAACTCGGTATACTGTATCGGAAATTTTGCGCTGCGGCGCACGGACGGAGGTGAGGCGGATGCACAAGGGCAGACTCGGTGTCGCTGTGCTCCTGCTTTTTGCCGCCGTTTTTTGCTTTTCTGGCTGTAATATAAAGTCGGACGAAAAGACTGTTTTTGTCCGCGATACGGACCCCGACTATATTGACCTGCTCCGCGACATCGCGCCCGACTGCACCGTCCGCGACGGCGAAGGTCTCGCGTCTTTGCTCTCGTCCGTTGACGGAGAGGATAAGGCGTTCGCCCTCTTTGACGTTCAGGCACGCGCCTCGAAAGACGCGGGGACAGGCGGAATTTGGTACGAGCATTTTGCCGTCGCCGCCGTTATCGCCGTTGACCGCTCGCGCTTTGACGGGGAGATAAAAGGCTGGCGCGATCTCGAAAATATATCCTGTCCCGTGGGCTTTACATCTCGGTATGAGCGGATGCTTTTTGCCGCCGTGTCTTATGGGCTTGAGAAGAATTATATGTCCGGCGAGGCAGTCGGCCTGCTGCATAAGCTCAACAAAAGCGGAAGGCTGAGCTACGACAAAATCGACGCCCCCGTCAATATCTGCTGGGATTACCAGGCCGCGCTTATGAAGCGCGAGGGAAAAAATATCGAAATAATAATCCCCTCCGAGGGCACTTTGCTCTACGGAGTCGGCGTCTTGTCGGGCTATGAGATGAAGTTTTCGCAGAATGCCGGGGATGCGATCGCCGCGGCGGGCTTCCGCACCGACAAAGCTCAGGGCGAAAACTATCCGTCTCTGTCCGAATACGGGCGCGCCGAAAGGGTAGGCGATGCCGTAGAATTTGCGAGGCAGACGGAGAATTTTATCAGCGTTTTCAAACGCGGAGTGTTCAGAAGCCGTCTGTATTCCTCCGCGGAATCGTTTGAACATAAGCTCTTGGGCGCGGCTGTCATAATGACGGCGATAATTTGGATGGGCTTTGCCCTGCGCAGAGTCCAGCGCAAGGATATCCGAATGCTTGTCCGCGCGCTCGGCGGCATGGTTATAGCATGGATGCTCGTCTGTATTTTGAAATATCAGACGGACGGGAACCCCGTTATGGGGCGCTATCTCTGGTATGCTTATTATGTTTTTATGATGGGTCTGCCGCTTCTTATGCTTATCCTGTCTCTGATGACCGATTCCTCCGGGAATGTTCGGCAGCGCAAGATATTTGTCTGCTCGGGCTTTGCCGTCTATGCGGTTTTGCTTTTGACGGTGTTCACAAACGACCTGCACGGCTGGGTTTTTAAGTTTGAAGATATAAAAACCTTCAGCGGAGGCTATACATATAACTTCGGCTATTATCTTATTTTTGCCTTTATCGTCGCGGCGGTGATTTTGTCAACCGCGATTTTGGTGCGAAAGGCCATGCGTGGCTTCAACCGTTCGAGGCTCGTTCTGCCGATACTCAGCGAGGTTCTTCTTTTCGTTTACTGCGCGGCATATGCCGCAGGCGTTCCCGTGGCGCGCGACAGCGATATAACAACCGTCTCGTGCGTCTTTGCGCTCGCGTTTGCGGAGCTTGCGATGAGAACGGGACTTGTGCCCGTCAATCAAAAATATGCCGTGCTCTTTTCCAATTCACCCCTGAGAATGCAGATAATCGACTCCGAGGGCAATGCCGAGTTCAGCTCTGCCGGTGCTCGGCCGATATCACGCGAGGATTGGGAAAAGCTCCGCGACGATATAAAGCATCCTCTTCTTCTGCACGGCGACACCCTGCTCTACGCCGACGGCATACCGGGCGGCATGATAGTTTGGCAGGAGAGTATCGCCGAGATACTCAATATGCAGCAGGAGATACGCGAAAACGTCTTGAAGCTGACCTCCGCAAACAAGCTCCTTGTCACGGAGCGCGAGAGCAAGTACAGGCTCGCCGCGGCGGAGGAAAACGTGCGCCTCATGGAGCTTTTAAACGCCGAGATGGAGCGCCACCTCGAGCGCATGAACGATATGATAGACGGGCTTGAACGCTCGAACAACAAGCAGCGGGACATCGCCCGAATAACTCTGCTGATGTGCTACATAAAGCGCAGATGCAGCCTGTTCTTCAAGGAGCAGGAGGGCGGGGATATGCCTGCGGAGGAGCTGGCCGTCTATATCGACGAGCTTTCCGAGTTCGCGTCCTACGCCGATATCAGAATAAGCACCGTCTGCACCGCAAAGGGCTCGCTGTCTCCGCGTTGCGGCAGCGTGATGTACGATTTCTTCTATTCCGTGCTTGATTCGTGCGCGGGTGAAGAAAATACGCTGCTCGAGCGTCTTGCCGATACAGACGGCATGACGGAGATGAAGCTGCTCCCCTCATCCTTTGACGGCGGCGAAGAGTTTATGAGCGACGAACTGAAAAAGGCAGTCGAGGGTGTCGGCGGCACAGTGTCGGTAAAGGACCTCGATGAGACTGCGGGCATCAGTCTGCGCGTGCCGAAGGGAGGGAAAGCGCCTTGATGTTTTTATACTCTCTCACGGAGCCCGCCAGAGTGCTCATATGTATGATATCTGTTTTCTGCGTCGGCTTTCAGACGGCTGCGCTCGTCTATACGGTGGTGCGCAGTGCGTTCAGGGACAGAAAACGCACGGCCGCATATATTTCTCAGACAGCGGTCACGGCTCAGAGCTTGGTTATGCTCATTATCGTCGCGCGCGCTCAGCTGAACGCTTGGATGTTCCTGCCCGCGGGCAGCGAATATGAGGTGATGAGATGCGGCGTGTTTGCGGCGGTTGCCGCGTCGTGCATAGCCGTAGCCTGTGTCGGCCGAGTCTATGATGTTCTGCTCTGTGCGGTCGTCTCGTCCGTCTCCCTGCCGTATATAGACCTCCTGCCGTACAAAGCGACGGCGGTCATCTTCTGCGCGGCGGAGCTTCTGCTGATTGCCCGCGCGCTGCTGCTTATGCGCGTGTGCCGCAGGGATATAAAAAACGAGCTGTCGCGCGATTCCGTCAAGCTCGCGCTCGATGAGCTCCATTCGGGTCTGCTTTTCTGCGAGCCGGACGGAAATATACTGCTTGTAAACGGACGTATGCAGAGGCTCATGCAGGTGCTCTGCGGCGAGGTTTACAGGGACGGAAAGAAGTTCTACGAACGCCTGCTCTCGGGCGATGTCTCGGACAGCTGCAGCTCCAATGTTATCGACGGAAAAACCGTGTTTATCCTGCCCGACGGCAAGGTCTGGTTCTTCACAAGATGCGATATATATATTAAAAACAGACGCTATGATCAGCTTTCGGCGGCGGACGTTACCGAGCAGTGGATGCTCACAAATGAGCTCAACGCACAGCGCGCCATGCTTCAGAGCAGAGGTCTCGAGCTCAAGGAGATGATATCCGAGGTTCGTTTTCTATGCCGCGAGGAGGAGATGCTGAGAATCCGCAGCCGCTTCCACGATATTTTGGGTCAGCGCCTCGCCCTGCTTTTCCGCAGCCTGCGCGAGGGCGAGGAGCCCGATGAGGAGCTTATTCGCAGATTCGCCTATAACCTGCCGGAGGAGCTCAGCGGCAGGGAGGCCGTGACTACCGCCGCCGACAGATTGGAGACTCTCTGCCGACTCATGCAGGAGATAGGCGTGACGCTTATTATAGACGGAAACCTGCCCGCAAAGGAGAGCCTTGCGTGGCTCGGTATGGATATAATAACCGAGGCGGTGACAAACTCCGTGCGCCACGGACTCGCGTCGGAGGTATACATATCTCTCGGACAGAGCGGCGGCAATTTCTCCATGAGGATAACCGACAACGGTATTCCGCCTAAGTCCGAGCCCGTCGAAGGCGGCGGACTCAGCTCGATACGAAGAAAAGTCGGGCTGTTTGACGGCAGCGTGAGAGTTGAAACGAAGCCCCGATTTGTCCTTTCAGTCTTTATTCCCGGAGGTGAAACCCTGTGACAAAAGTGCTGGTTGTCGATGACCACGAATCAATGCGCGAATCCCTTGAGCGCCTGTTTAACGAGAGCGGGGATTTCTGCGTTGTCGGCGGGATTTCCTGTGCCGATCATGCAGTGAGAATGTGCGGTGAGCTCTCGCCGGATATAGTCTTTATGGACGTCTGCACCGAGGGCGGCGCATCGGGACTTCGCGCAACAAAAGAGGTGCGCGATGCCTTCCCGGATATAAAAGTGATAGTTATGACCGCCTTTGACGAGATATCCTATGCCCCGCGCGCAAAGGAGGCGGGCGCCCACGCATTCATATATAAGAGCCGCAGCCTCTCCGAGTTCGAGCAGACCGCGCGTGACGTTATGTCGGGCGGCGGATGCTTCCCCGAGCCTAAGACCATCCCCATGCCGCAGGGCGAGGCGCCGCTGACGGAGCGCGAAATGGAGATACTGCGCCTGATGTGCAAGCATATGACCAACAAAGAGATTGCCGCCGAGCTCTATATCAGCGAGGACACGGTGAAGTACCACAAGAAGAATATGCTCGCAAAAACAGGCTTCGCAAGGTCGGTCGACCTCGCTTTCTACATGATATCAAACGGGTGGATAAATCCGCTCTATTGACAATACTACCCGTTTCGGGTAGTGCGTATTCTTTTTTGTTTTGTTATAATCAAATCGGCGAAATATTTCGGTGAGTGTGCAATAAAATGAAACATCTGAAAAAGCTTACGCTCCTTCATTCAAACGATATGCACGGCGACTTTATGGCCAAGGAGGTCGATGACAGGCTTATCGGCGGGGTCTCCATGCTCTCGGGCTATGTCGGCAAGGTGCGCCGCGAGGAGCGGAATGTAGTCTATTCAATCTCCGGCGATATGTTCCGCGGCTCGCTCATAGACAGCGAGTACAAGGGACTGTCGACCGTTGAAATAATGAATATTTTAGCGCCCGATGTCGTGACCCTCGGCAACCACGAGGTGGATTACGGCATAGCGCATCTTTTATTTATAGAGCGCTGCGCAAAGTTCCCGATAATCAATGCGAATATATATCTGAAAAATAACGGCACGCGCCTTTTCAAATCCCACGAGATTCTCGAGATTGACGGCATGAAGGTGCTGTTTATCGGACTTCTTACCGAGCAGGTGCTCTCACAAACAAAGCAGGATAAGCTCATCGGCTCGTTCCTCGATGTCTATGAGGCGGCGGCAGAGGTCGGAAAGATATGCAACAGCTATCAGTCCGTCGATATAGACTTTACGGTTCTCCTGACCCATATCGGCTTTGAGGCGGACAAGGAGCTTGCCGCGAATCTCGACCCGCGCTGGGGAGTCGATATTATAATCGGCGGCCACAGCCACACAATGCTCAGCGAGCCCGCGGTAGTCGCCGGGATACCGATAGTTCAGGCGGCGAACGGCACCTCTCAGATAGGCCGCTTTGATATCATGGTCGATACTGACGGCAATTGCATAGACAGCTACACCTGGCAGCTCGTTCCGATAAACGAGGACAACTGCGAGCGTGACCTTCAGTTAGAGCGGGTCATAGAAAAATATAAGAATCAGACGGATGTGAAATACAGTCGGGTAGTCACCCGCTTCAAAGAGGAATATTTTCATCGCAAACGCAACGAGGAGACGCAGATAGGGCGCATATTCAGCGATATTTTCAAGGATGCGCTCGGTCTGGATATAATGCTGCTCGGCTCGGGCAGTATCAGATACGAGCAGTTAGGCCCCATAGTCCAGCTCCAGGATTTGGCGGAGATATTCCCGTATAAAAATGAAATAGAGCGCATATATCTGACCGGAGAACAGCTGCGCTCGGTGCTCATGTATATTCTGCGCGACGAGGCGCTCGACGGAAAAACGGAGTTCTACCAGCTCTCGCACGGATTCAGGGTCGTCTATTCCCGCTCGGAGAAGAGACTGCTCAATGTCGAGCTCAACGGAAAAGAGATCGAGCCAGAGCAGCTCGTCAGCGTAGGGCTTCAGGAATACGATATGATGAATATGGACAAATTCTTCGGCATAACGCGAGCCGAAGCGGAAAAAAACGGGAAGATAAAGACCGTCGCCACCTCATGCTTCGATGTGCTTGAGGAAAATTTGAGTGATATGGAGCTTGTCTCCGACCCTTCCGACCGCAGGCTTTTTGTTGTGCGGTAAAATTGCATATCCGAGCCTTTTCGCATTCTTCGATCAAAACTACTCCGAGGGGGTAGTGTGCTCGGACATTTTTTTTGATATTATATATGTGCAGTATTTGGGATGTATTTGAAGAAAGGGGAGACAAACCGTGAGAAAACGCGATTTCGGGGGCTTTATGCTCTGCTTTTTGATGAACCTCGTATTCAACCTCGGCTGGTCGGTGCCCGCGTGGATATTGCTTGCCGCCCATTTCATCCTTAAAATTTCCATATGGTGGTTCGCTTCGCTGCTCATAATATGGTTTTTTATCATATTGCTGCGCACTCTGCTCATCAGCTGGGCGGGTGACTGCGCGAGTGTGCGGGATGAGCCGAAAAAGAATCTGAATCCCTATTCCGCCTCGTCGTCGAGCTTCGGCAGGGCGGACAAAAAAGAAGAAACCCGTGAAAAGGAGGCTTGACCCCGCAGTGAAAAGAATGCTGATAACGGCAGCGGTTCTGTTGACGGCGGTTGCCCTTATGCTGTCGGCAGGCTGCGCTAAGGACAAAAAACCGACCACCGAAACGTCGGACGGCACGACCGCAGAAGCGGCGATAACCTCGACTTCTTCCGAAAAAATGACGCTTCCGTCTAATCTTTCGGGAACGGAGATAAAGCGCGGCGAGAAGTATGACATACCTTTGGATGAGGCGGTCAAACAGATGCGCGAATGCAGCAAGGGCTTCGCCGAATATATCGATTCCGGCATGGCGATTTTGGATACGGGCGAGTATATGGAGCAGGACGGAATCCGCTACAATATCTATGCCCTCGGCACAAGCGGCGAAGACAGCTTCGTGCGCGAGATAAATGTGTGCTTTAACCACCTCGACAGGGTGGTATATGAATATGATGCAATTTCCGACCTGTGGACTTTGCTGCCGTGAACGGAGGTTTGAAAATGAAGAAAAGCTTTTCGGCAATTCTGTCGGTTCTTCTGGTCTTTGTCCTTGCCCTCACCCTTTTTGCCTGCGGTAAAACGGGCAATACCGATGAGACGACCAGCGACGGGGATATGCAGACTACCGAGGAAGTTATGACGGAGTACGATGTGACGAAGGATGCGTTTGAGCTCTCGCTCTATACCGATTCAAGCTCCGCGTCATACAGGGCTCTCGGCGACCCGGTGCAGATTTTTAAGACCGGAAGCGCGATTTATCCGAATGACAGGATACGCTTTGTCTCGAATGTTGACGGAGTCATCGTCACGCTCGTAAAGCTCAAGTATAACGAAGCCGATAACGAGATGGAGTCGGACGGTATCCTCTTCTCGGTGAAGGTCAAAAAGGGCGAGGTTTATGAGTTCGACGGCAGCCTTGCCGAGACTGTTCCCACCGCCGCCATAGAAGCCGAAAAGGGCGGCATGGCCGCGAGAAAAGTGCTCACCTATGACGGACGCGACGGAAAAACCGATTATGTTTTGAAGAGCGAGCCGCTGCTCTTTGACGAAGCGGTAGGATAAACAGTCAAAAAGGGGAATCACCCCGCAAAATAATATAATAAAATAATATTGCAAAGGAGTTTTTATTTATGGGACTTATTAAAGCCGGTGTAGGCGCAGTCGGCGGCGTTCTTGCCGATCAGTGGAAGGAATTTTTCTATTGTGAGGCAATGCCGAAGGAGCTTCTTGTTACCAAAGGACAGAAGCGCGTAAGCGGCAGATCGTCAAACACAAAGGGCAGCGACAACATCATCACAAACGGCTCGGGTATAGCCGTTGCGGACGGACAGTGCATGATGATAGTCGAGCAGGGCAAGGTAGTCGAGTTCTGCGCGGAGCCCGGCGAGTTTACATATGATGCCTCCACGGAGCCCTCGATTTTCTCTGGCTCTCTCGGTGACAGCATTAAAAAGACATTCCAGACCATCGGTAAGCGTTTCGCCTACGGCGGAGATACCGGAAAGGATCAGCGTGTCTATTATTTCAACACCAAGGAATTGATGGACAACAAGTTCGGCACTCCGAATCCGATTCCGTTCCGTGTCGTCGATTCGAAGATAGGCCTTGATATCGATGTCGCAGTCCGCTGCTCGGGCGTATATTCCTATAAGATAGACGACCCCATGCTCTTCTATACCAATGTCTGCGGCAATGTCGAGCAGGATTATACCCGCGAAGAGATAGACAATCAGCTCAAGACAGAGTTCATCAGCGCGCTTCAGCCCGCTTTTGCTCAGCTCTCCGACCTTGAGCTTCGCCCCAATCAGATAGTAGCTCACAACACCGAGCTTGAAACCGCTATGAACGCCGCCCTTTCCGCAAAGTGGAGCGAGCTGCGCGGACTCAAGGTCGTCACAATAGCCCTCGGCTCGGTCACTCTCCCCGAAGAGGATGCGGAGCTCATCAAGCAGGCTCAGCGTGCAGCTATCATGCGCGATCCCACCATGGCGGCGGCAACCCTTGTCGGCGCTCAGGCGGACGCCATGAAGACCGCGGCCGGCAACCAGGCAGGCGCAATGACCGGCTTTATGGGCATGGGCATGGCTATGAACGCAGGCGGCGGCATGAACGCTCAGAACCTGTTCGCCATGGGTCAGCAGCAACAGCAGCAGGCTCAGCAGCAGGCGGCGCAGCAGCCGACGGACGGCCCCAATATGGCGCGCTGGAAGTGCTCGTGCGGCAATATGGTGTCCGGTAACTTCTGCCCGAACTGCGGCGGAAAGAAGCCCGCTCCCGAGCCGGCGGCAGGCGCTTGGAAATGTCAGTGCGGCGCTACCGCGACAGGCAAGTTCTGCCCCGAGTGCGGCTCCCCGAAGCCCGCTGACGCAAACGGCTGGACCTGCTCGTGCGGAGCCGTCAATAAGGGCAAGTTCTGCCAGAGCTGCGGAGCCAAAAAGCCCGAGGGTGCTCCTCTCTACCGCTGCGATAAGTGCGGCTGGGAGCCCGAAGATCCATCCAATCCTCCGAAGTTCTGCCCCGAGTGCGGAGATATATTTGACGATAGCGATAAAAAATAAGACGGCCGATGAAGGCGCTGCTCATAATTTTGATTCTGCTCACGGCGCTCATATTGGGCGTTGCCACAGGCGTGCGGTGTCACCGCCGCTTAGCGAAAAAGCAAGCTTCACCGAAAATCTCCGAGCTGCCACATATCCCCGAGGACGCTGTGCTTAACAGCCTCAACCGGGGACAGAGGCGGGAGAGAATGTGTATGACGAAGCGGACAGTCTGCTTTGCGTAGGCCGGCTTCTGCCCGACGGCAGCGTCATTTCGATGAAATATAACGGCATGGGTGAAAAAGAGCTGTTTGAGCTGCTGAAATCGTTCTTATGATACGGTTTGCAGGCTGACAGCGTAAAACTGGTCGTTACTGCGACCGAAAAAATAACAGGAGGGAAACACTATGGGATTATTTGATAAGAAATATTGCGATATCTGCGGCGAGAAAATAGGACTTCTCGGAAACCGCAAGCTCGAAGACGGCAATCTCTGCAAGAACTGCGCCGCGAAGCTGTCTCCGTTCTTCAGCGAACGCCGCCGCTCGACGGTCGAGGATATCAAACGTCAGCTTGCTTACCGCGAGGAAAACGAGAAGCTCGTCAGAGATTTTAACCCCGACGTGATGTTCGACGGAAGCAAAAAAGTGTATATCAGCACTGTCTCCGAGGCGTTTATCGTTACGGGAAGCTCGAATTGGCGCAGTGCCAATCCCGATATCATTAAGCTTTCGCAGGTTGTTGCGGTCGACACAAATATAAAAGAAAACAGGGAAGAGATATTCTTCGAGGATTCCGACGGAAACAGAAAGAGCTATCAGCCGCCCCGCTATGAGTGCGACTATGAGTTCGATGTGGTTATCCGCGTGAACTCCCCGTGGTTTGACAGTATCGAGCTTGAGATAAGCGACGGCAGCCGCCCCGACAGCCCGTATACCGACCTCTACCGCGAGTATGAGCGCAAGATGAACGAGCTCAAGGATATACTTCTGCGCCGTGATAACCGTTACCGTACATGGGACGGCGACGGCATGATGAACCGCACGGTATACGGCGGCGACAGACCGTCGAATCCCGCCCCCGGATATGCGGCAGCCCCCGCACCGGGATATGCAGCCGCCCCCGCGGCAGGTTATGCGGCAGCGACTTCGGCCGGATATGCGGCAGCCCCCGCGCCTCAGCAGCAGGCGGCAGCGGCAGCTTGGATGTGCCCGTCCTGCGGCGCACAGAATACAGGTAAATTCTGTGCAAACTGCGGCTCTCTGAAGCCCGCTTCGGTTAGCGGCTGCCCGAATTGCGGCTGGTCGCCCGCGCCCGGTCAGGCTATGCCAAAATTCTGCCCGGAATGCGGCAAGCCGCTCGCCTGATAAAGCAGTGGTAATCGGCGTCCCGAAAGGCGGAGGTTTAATGCGGCTCGATTCCCGCCCGATCCAAGCCTTTCGCGGCGCTGCAAAAAGCGAATAAGCAAATCAGCTTGCCGAAAAAACGGCTTGACGGAAAGGTGAGATGAGCTTACGGCCGGCAGGCCATCGCTTCGTGCCGAGAGAAAAAGACGGATAAAAGAAGCTTAAAGGCTTCGGAGCCGATATTAATGCGGCGGAGGATATCGGTTTTACGGCGTTTACGCAGGTGGGCTGTAAGATTTATCTTCGGCAAAAGAACCGCGCATTTGTGTGTGTATCGCCGACCTGCGTAGCTGCAAATACAATGAACAGCTTTTGAAAACGGCAAAAAACAAAATACCGTTAGTTCGACTTTTCTTTATGTCGGTACCGAAAATTCTATGCGGCTTTTGCGGCGGTAAAAACATAGAGGCGCTTGACGGTTAATGTTCTTTTAAGAGAGGAGTTTTTTAATGCAAACCTTGCAGGAATATAAATGTCCCTGCTGCGGCGGCGCAATAGCTTTTGACAGCACGCTCCAGAAGATGAAGTGCCCTTTCTGCGACACTGAGTTTGAAATGGATGCGCTCAAGAGCTATGACGCCGAGCTTCAGGGCGAACAGGCGGACAATATGGAATGGGAGACCTCTGCGGGCAGCGAGTGGCAGGAGAGCGAGATTGAGGGGTTACGCTCTTATGTATGCAAATCCTGCGGCGGAGAGATAGTGGGCGATGCCAATACGGCGGCAACGTCCTGCCCGTTCTGCGGCAATCCGGTAGTCATGATGAACCAGTTCGCGGGCTTGCTCAAGCCCGACATCGTGATCCCGTTCAAGCTCGATAAGAAGGCGGCAAAGGCGGGGCTGATGAAGCACCTCAACGGAAAGAAGCTTCTGCCCAAGATTTTCAAGGATCAGAATCATATCGACGAGGTAAAGGGCGTCTATGTCCCGTTCTGGCTCTTTGATACCGATGTCGACGCGCAGGTGCGTTACCGTGCAACCAAGGTTCGCACATGGAGCGACAAGGATTACAGATACACCGAGACGAGCTATTATATGATTCATCGCGGCGGAAGCGTCGGCTTTGAGCATGTCCCGGTGGACGGCTCATCCAAAATGCCGGACGATCTCATGGAGTCCGTCGAGCCCTACGATTATTCCGATGCTCTGGATTTCCAGACGGCTTATCTTGCGGGCTATTTTGCGGATAAGTACGATGTGACCGCCGAGGAGAGCATCGGCCGCGCCAATCAGCGCGTCAGGCGCTCCACGGAGGATGCCTTTGCCTCGACGGTTCAGGGCTATGCAACGGTCAATGCCGAGAGCAGCTCGGTGCAGTTCCATGGCGGAAAGGCAAAGTATGCGCTCTATCCCGTGTGGCTGCTGAACACAACCTGGAACGGAGAAAAATATACCTTTGCCATGAACGGACAGACCGGCAAATTCGTCGGCAATCTTCCGCTCGATAAGTCGGCCGCCACAAAGTGGACGGTGGGACTCGCCGCGGCGCTCAGCGCTGCCGCCTGCGGCATTGCGTGGCTTCTGCATTTTGCAGGAATACTGTAAAGGAGGGATAACAATGAAAAAGAGAATACTTGCGATGATATTTGTCCTTGCCCTCTGCTTCTGCACGGTTATCCCGGCTTTTGCGGTGGATGCGGACGGCTTTGTAAGCGAATACGAGCGCGTTCAGGATATGGCGAAGCTCCTCTCGGAAAGTGAGAGAGAAGCCCTTATAAAAACGCTCGACGAGCTCAGCGAACGTCAGAAAATGGATGTAATAGTCGTGACGACCAAAACGTTGGACGGCAAAAAGCCCATGGAATATGCCGACGATATCTATGATTATTGCAAATACGGCTACGGAGAAAAAAGAGACGGTCTGCTGTTCCTCGTCAGCATGGAGGACCGCGACTGGTGGATATCCACCTGCGGCTACGGCATAACCGCGTTTACGGATGCCGGAATCCAGTATATCGGCGAGCAGATGGTAGAGGATTTGGGTGACGGCAACTATGCCGCCGCATTCAACACCTTTGCCGAGCTCTCCGATGATTTCATCACAAAGTCAAGAGAGGGAGAGCCCTACGACAAGAGCAATCTGCCCAAGGGACCTCTTTCGATAGTTTGGATTGTGATTTCGATTTTGGTGGGCATCGGCCTTGCGATGTTTATAGTCGGCAGGATGAAGGCACAGCTCAAGACAGTGCGCTTCCAGGCGGCGGCAGGCGACTATATGAAGAGCGGCAGCCTTAATATAACGGAGAGCAAGGACACGTTTCTGTACAATACCGTTACGCGCACGGCAAAACCGAAGAATACTGACAGCGGCAGCTCCGGCGGAAGCAGTACGCATACATCTTCCTCCGGAGAGACACACGGCGGCGGAGGCGGTAAGTTCTGAGCCGCCGCAAAAAAAGCGAGGTGTCTATGAAAAAAGCAACAGCAGTTTTAATGTTCATTCTCATCTTAGCGACATTTGCGTTAACCCCGTCGCTTGCTGCGGGGAATATAGTGATTACCCGTCAGCCGCAGAACGGAACCTTCCCGGAAAACAGTGTGGCATCTTGGAGCGTAGAGGCAGCGGGAGATAATCTTTCCTACCATTGGTTCATCGTGTACAAGGGCGTTACATATGACACCAACAAGTCCTTTGCCGAGGGTCATCCGTGGCAGGACGGTGTTCTCGGAAGCGGCTACGGCTCGAACGATAAAGGAAATACTTTCTTTATCAACGGTATCGGGAGCGCCCTTGACGGGGCGGAAATCTACTGTATCGTCTCGAACAAAACCGGCAGCGTGACCTCGGCGAGGGCTTATATCTCCGTCGGCGGAAGCAAGTCCCCGCCGGAGCTTAAAGTGTCGGCGTCGGTCAGAGTGGAAAAGGGCAAGGTCCTCAAGCTCTATTGCGACGCCAAGGCATCGGACGGTGACGAGGTTAAGTCATATTTATGGTATGAAACAACTACCGGCAAGCTCAAGGATATTGTAGCCATAGGCGCGAACGAGGGGTACCCGGAGGAAGATCCTATTCTCGTCTGCGACACGGGAAAGGCCGGGACGCGCTACTATGTCTGCTATGTTGAGACAAAGCTCGGCGGTAAGGCGTATTCTAGCGTCATTCCCGTCACGGTAGTCGAAAAGGCCGCGCCGACACAGAAGCCCGCCCCGGTGACTCCGGGCGCGGATAAAACCTCAGAGGTTCAAAAGACCTCCGAGCCGGACAGCGTTAAGGCGCCGGACGAAAGCGCAGTCGGTATGGAAACCGATATAGGTGAGCCCGGCTCTGTCGAGTCCACCACGGCCGCGAAGCAGAACAGCACGGGGAAAACACTCTCCGTGAAGGCGGTTGTCCTGATAGCGATAGCCTGCCTTGCAATAGGCGGCATAATAGCCGGAGTGGCGGTTGCCCTCAGGAAAAAGAAGCAATAGCATTTGAAAAAGGAGAGATTATATGAGTATATTTGATAAGCTTAAGAGCACGGCGCAGCAGGCGGCGACCTCTGCCATACAGTCGATAGGCAACAAGAGAGAGCAGTTCACCTTCGCTTCTATGCCTGAGAGCCTTGCCGAAATGCAGGCGCTCCCCGAGGCGAGCCTTGACACACCGTTTAAGACGGCGGCTCTGACCGTCCTTGCCCTCTGCGCCTATGCGGCGGATAAGAATATCGGCCTTGAGATGCTCAACTGGCTCAGAGGTCCCCGTCCGCTCAACGGTCAGGAGATATCCTTCCTCAACGACCGCTTCCGCGACGGCAAGACCTATCTCCCGTTCACCTACTTCGTAGGCGCAACGCCCGACAATAACTACACTCCCTCTCAGCCCTATACAATCATCATTGAGAGCAATCACGTATCCGGCGAGGAGAAGGACTACATGAAGCTGTTCATTCCCTGCGGCGGTGCGGACGATCCCCGTCCCATTAAGATGCGCCAGCGCGGCTCCGACGGCAAGTGGTTCCTGTGGGAGCAGTACCTGCTGACAGGCGTGCGCACCCCGAAGGAAGCCGACCCGTGGGCATAACAGGAGGAAAATAATATGGATATTTGCGGACTTTGGAAAGTCAGGGAAATGCATTTGGTTACCCCGGACGGCGAGAAAGTCTTTACGGCAGACAGTCAGGTCGATAACGATATGTATGCCGAAATTGTCCAGATGTGCAAATATATCATGGAATTTGCACCGGACGGAACGCTCAACACGCTCTTATTCGTGCCCGAAGAGGTGCGCGAAGAGGCGAAAAAGCAGGGCGCGGACATCCGCGAAAACGGATATGCGGTTTTGGAGAGTACCGTATGGAAGGAAGAAGACGGAAAGTTCTACTATGACACCGGGATTCAAGGCGAGGTGTTAGGCGAAAAGGTTGATTCCTTTGCAGAGATCTCACTTCTGCCGGATGACTGCCTTCTCTATAACCTCGGCACGATGATACTCGAGCGTGCGTAAACCGCGCCCTGCTTTAAAACGGCAGCAAAAAA
>ERZ773194.2624-NODE-2624-length-16725-cov-5.749790_pt1 | contig 16725 bp, 23 predicted proteins | sample MGYA00511240_ERZ773194 | MGnify/ENA primary metagenome ERZ773194 (study PRJEB29015, sample SAMEA2737774) | human gut metagenome | biome: human gut; feature: human-associated habitat; material: faeces | place: China | collected 2012 ... | reverse complement strand
AGTAATATAACGACTACAGAGCCCACCATAATAACTTACTCTTATATACACGCATAATTTAACACCACCATCTAGTCACTAAGTTAATAACTACACCAACAGCGCATAATATTAACATCATAATACATGCTTTAAGTGTCTCTTTGTAAACTTTCATAATACTACTGCCAGAAATACGCCTAATGCAAGGCCTACAATAGCTGCAATAAACAATATTATACCGAAAATTGCACGAAAGTATACAAAATCTGTAACCATCATTTCAAAATCTTTGCGTTTCATCCTTCATACCTCAATATTCCATTCCAAGGATACGAATAATATGCGTTGGTGCAAATCTCTCTACCTGATTGATCTCCAGGTCTGCCACCTCTAACCGTTCCTTTTTCGTTTATATGAGCACCCACGTTCATTTCGTTACCAATATATATTTCAGTGTGGTTTGCTGTATTCAGGAGTATATCACCTCTTACGCATTCGCTAGCTGAATTTCCTTTTCCTGCTAGCCACTTGAAGCCAATTGCCGTGAAGTCTCTAATCATCGAATGCGTGTTTCCATCATGTACTGGTAGGTCGAAACCGCCACCAACGCGGAAAGCTTCATACACAAGCGAAGAACAGTCGTAGTCAGGTCCCCAACGGTAGTCCCAATCATAACCATGGGATGCATCCTCTGCAACAGCAATAGCCCACTTGATTGCCCCCTCGACTCCGATTCCACCCGGTGCAACGCTTCCTGCGCCAGCGTTAAGATTCACGGCCGATATCTTTTCGAACATCGTGCATTTAGCCCACGAATACCGCGACCGGTTCAACACGTACACGTTCTGTTCCCATGTTCCCTCAGGCTTGAAACGATAGAACATGGAATCGTTGAAATACACGTACCCGTCATCACCGATTGTCCCTATATAGGCGTTTTCTATTCCAGTTGTTTTTATTGCCGTTATAATAATAGGTTCTGCCATGACATTCCTACTTAATCTTGCAAAGCGCTTCTAGGTATTTCTTAGCTGCATGAATATTATCTATCCATCCTGTTCTTGGAGATGTTCCGTAATTTCCGTATTTGAGAACCAATACAGACCAAAACACCCTTATTAAATGATCACAGTCAAATTGCAAGAAATGTCCTGGTATAGGAGCATTTGCACGATTTTCCTTTTCACATTTAGCTAGATATTTATGAATACGCTTCAATTCTTTTGCATATCCATTATACCATGCTATGCAATACAGCGCTTTGTCGGTTTCATTAAGCTTCATCTCAGCCCCATTCTCACGATATCCCTGAACCAACTGTAAAGCTTCTGGCTTTCATAGAACAAGCATCCAGAATCGTAAGCTTTCTTTAGTTCCTTCAAATGGTAGTTGTTCTTGAACCCTCTTAGAAGGAACGTGTTAGGTTCCTGCGTTTCCGTGGTTACAGCATACACCGTTCTGCACTGTTTGTCAACGCTTTCGCTTATGTAGAACTTGCCGTTACGGTAGTCTCTCCACACACCTATGAGGTCATCGTAGTAGATCAACGTGAACTGGTATTCAGCGTCCTTGGTTTTCTTCTCTATGAACGTTCGATTGTCTCTCAGGAACCTGTTTTCAACTGCGTAAGCTGCGTAATCGGTTCCTGCGATAGCCTGATAGAACCTCGTTTTCTTCTTTGCCTCTATCAGGTCTGGGGGCGCGCACATCTGAACCAGAAACTCGCCCTTCTTGATTATGTCGCTTCCATAGGGCAAGTCAAGGTTTAGGAAGTCGAAATAAGGATTGGACGAGGATATGGCATTTCCTAAAAACCACACCGTCACGTCGTAGTCCCTCGAACCCGGCCTTGCAACGGTTTCGTAGAACTCGAAGAACGCCGTCACCTCGTCTGGCAAGTACCTTTGCTGCGAAGTCGTGTCATCTATGACGTACTCGTCAAAGATGATGTCCGTCACGTAGTCAAGCGCGTCCGACTTCAGCTTGCGCGCGGTTGACAGGGCTGCCGCATAGCCGCAAACCTCCTTGTCGATGTGCAGCAAGTTTGCCTCGCACCATAGCGCATGCCCTTCGTACTCGGTCTGCACATGGTTGAAAAGGCGGCCGGACTTCTGCGTTGTCAACGTCTTCAGTTCTTCCTCGCTTCTACGCAGGTAGATGAACCGCCCCTTGCCCTTCATGTAGCGGTCGATGTCGTCTTTCAGCTTGCCATAGGTCTTGCCGCACCCACGTATGCCGTTCACGAAGTTGAAAAGGCAGTTATGGCTTCTCGTCCTGTCGAAGTCGATGTACTTTTGCACTTTTCGTCTCCTTATGAAGCGAGCGCCCCATCATGACATGCAAGCGGGGCGCTCAAAACAGGTTTCGCTACCGATAGGGAAGGTACAGAGCGGGCCTTTCTCCGTTCGACCTGTGCATCTTTTCAGGACGTGCCCCACAGAATCGAGAAACCAGCTTACCTAACGGCGCATTCACATTATACATCAAAACGTGTTCGAGTTCAACCTTCTTTGCATTTCCCTCACGCACGCTGACGGGCGAGACAGCACGCCGTCCTGCTCGGTGCCGAGGTAACGCTGCAAGGCGCGGCACGTGTTCGGCCCGAAGTAGCGGTCTGCCTCCACGCCCACCTTGGACTGGAGCGCGGCGATCACGTCGGAGCCGCCCCGGCCCACCTGCCAGGCGGTTGAGGGCACTCCGCCGATTGCCGACATGTCGCGGCTGTCCTGGTTGGACACCACGCCGTCCTGGTCGGTGCCGAGAGCAGCCTGCAAGGCCCTCACCGTGGCAGGCCCCCACCATCCGTCCACGTCGAGGGACGCGTGCACGGGGGCGGCAGAGGACGGGCCGTCCCAGTACGGGGACACCACGCCCGCAACGACCGAGTAGTCCCGCGTGCGCCGCCACACGCCGTTGCCGTTGGACTGTTTGCCGCCCCCGCTGCCCGAGGTGTTGCCTTCGATGGTCTGCAAGTACGAACCGCAGTTCTTCTCCACGATCCCCACGTGGTCGGTGGCCGCGCTGGAAAAGTTCCAATCGAAGACCACGATGTCTCCCGGGCCTGCATGCCCCGCGTCGGTCACGCGCCCGACCTTGCGTGCGGCTGCCAGGGTAGAGTCGGTATTGTACGACGGCGCGCCCGGGAAGTCCACCCCGGCCTGCGCGAACACCCAGGACACGAAGATCATGCACCACCACACCTCGGTGGACGGGCCTGCAAGCCAGGATTCGCCCGTCACGTCGGCCATCCATCTCCCGTACTTGCTTCCCGGCTGCGGGTCGTCCGGAGCATAGTACCCTATCTCTCCGGCAGCGATGCGCAGCACGTCGTTAGGCGTCCCCATGGTCGATCACCTCCACTTCCGCAACGTCTTCGAAAGAAACCGAGTTTTCCGGGTTTGGCAGGTCGTTCGGTCTTTCCATGCCTCAATCCTCCTTTTCCGAATCGAAGAACTTCAAAAGCCTGCTGCCAGCAAGCTCTGGGCTTATCTTCGCCACGTTCTCCATGATGCTTGTCAACTCCATCAGTATGATTATGACACATATGGGAAGCAATAGGGGGGCGTCGAATCCCAGAGCGGGCACGTTCTTCATGGTGAACTCAACCAGCCACGCAACGAACATCACGATAAGAAGCGCGCTCTTGTTGAAAATGCCATCCCGCATCTTGGTTGAATTCAGGTTCTGGTTCCTCAACGCTCCGACGAAGCCCGACACGACGTCCAGCAACATGAAGACGCACGCCATTCCCATTGCCCATAACTGCGGTTCTTCCACGAATTCCATTCTATCCCTCCAAATACCAGTTGTCCGATATGCTGAACATGTGCCCGTTGGTGTAGTGCAGAACTCCCGGCTCTCCGGATATCGTCCCGTCAGGCATCACCGTCACGACGGCGAACGTCGAACCCGGCGTGTCGGGAACCTTTATGACCGACTTCTTCACGTTCGGCATGCCTGCAACCTCCATGCTTCCGGACACCGCCGTTGCAGAAACCAGGAAGTCCCCTTCCTCCGTTTGCAGCGAGGCTTTGGACAGCACCTCTGCCGTAGTGGTTTGCAGGGAGGCTTTGGACAGCACCTTTGCCGTAGTTTCCGTCATCGTCGCCGACGAAAGGGCGGGCGTTCCAACCAGTCCGTCGTACTGTCCGACAGTCAGCCCGGCTCCCGTCATGGCAGACGGGCTGGAAACCAGGTTCGGCACAGACTTGGTGGTCAGTTTCACTCCTGCGACAGCATTAGCCGTTTCCGTGGACAATGTGGCTGTTGCGACAGCATCAGCCGTTTCCGTGGCCAGCGTGGCCTCCGTCAACGCCTTGGAAGTCCCCGTTGCGATTCCCGTGACGACCTCCACCGCCTTGCTTTCCGCCGTCACGTCCACCACGACCTCGTAGGACGCACCGGGCACGTCGCCCGTCGGCTCGATCGGGCACATGAAGCGGACGGGGTTCTTCGGCCTGCATTCCTCTGGAAGAACCCACATCCTGCCATCTGCTCCCGCCGTGCAGTCCCCGAGGAACTGCACGGTGTTCATGGAAGTGAGCATGAAGACGTTCGAGGTGGAAGACGACCCTGCCAGCTGCGCCACGTGGCTTCCGTTGAAAAGCGCGAAGAAATTGGGGTTTCCTCTGTCTGGAACTTCCGTCATGGCCATTACACGCTTCCAACAGCCTCGAGAAACTTCGCTTCCGGTGCGTTCATCAATGAAGTCACTTCCTCCACCCCCATGTCTCCGAAGTCCTTAAAATAGATAGGAACGGCAAGTATGTCTATAATGACATATTCATCAGTCCACGGTGTGGACATGGCAGAGAAGCTACACGAACCATCGGGTTCCAGCCACATGTCAGCCATGCCTATGCGGTCTATGACGTTCTGCCCAACACGCGTGGATGACGTGATGCCTATGAACGTCACCTTCACGGTCGAAGACGGTTTCTTGAACGGTATGCTGCCCGCTTTCAACGTCACGCGCTGCCCGCTTGCGCCGGTCTGCGTGGTCGCCTGTATGCGCCCGTATACCTTGCCGTATGTCCCGTCCTGATTGAGGGCGTAATTGATCACTGAATTCCGAATAGTCAACCCACTGGATGGCGTCATCAGCGTCTGTGTTACCTGCCCGAACTTCACCAGTTCGAACCGGTTTTCCAACGAATTTGCCTTTGAAAGCGCCTGAGTTGCGTCTATCTGGGCGTTCGATGCTGCGGATGTCGCGGCTGCTGCATCTCGCGTGGCGCTTTCAGCTACGGAACTCGCCGTGTTGGCCGTAACAGTTGCATTCTCCGCCATTTTCTGGACGGCAGCGATCTGTCCCGTCTGTTCCGTTATTTTGTTGTTGTTGGACGCAACGCCCGTGTCGATCTTGGACATTGCGCCGTTGAAGTCCCCAAGCCATGTTGGCTTGTCCGTCGCATCGAATAGCGGCAGCTGCAAGAACGACGTTGTGTTGGTAGCGCTCATGTCGACACTCTCCTTAGTTTCCATCCTGCACAGGCAGGTCGCTGTTGCCGTTCAGAAGAACGGCGTTGTACAGATCGTCGGTGTATGCCGTAGCATCGTAGCCGTCCAACTCCTGGGCGGTCTTCTCGAACGAATCCATCTTTCCCACGTTGTAGGCATAGTATCTCAAGAAGTCGTATTGCCTGTCCAGTTCTTCTTGCAGCGGGCATATGCCCCCACCTGTCTGCGACCAAACCAAGACCTTTCCCACGGTCGCATTCGCTATCAGCGATTCGAGGTACTGTCCCAGGATATCGTTCTGGTCGTCCGAATAGTCCTTGGCTCCCTGCACTTCCTTGTCAACGTACACGTACAACGCCGACAGTTCCTTCTCTATGTCCTTTATGACCTGCTGAATCTGCTCGATGGTGGCGCTGTCGCCAACCACGTCTATGAGTTCGTTCAGCTTGTCGACGACCTTCGCCAGGACTTCGTAGTACGACAGTTCGTCGGTGTACACCGCAGGAAGCACCCTTTGCGTGAAGAACCTCAAAGGCGGTATCCTTACGTTCGTCGCCATGTTCCCTCCTTTCACCATATGGTCATGAAGCATTGGGCCAATTCACGGTCATGCACTATGTCGTTGTCGATGTTCAGGAACGTTTCGCGGTACAGCTTCAGAAGTTCCGACTGCGGCCGGGAATATCCCGTCTCGTCCCTCTGAACCATGTTGTCGTAGCTTCCCGTGCTTTCGTTCGACGCCTTGCCGTTGGCCCTTTCCGTGTCGAACGTCGCGTTCGTGGCGTATTCCAGGCTCTTCACCTGGTCAGGTATCATCTGGCTTGATGGCGTGTCCTGGTAGACGTTCTGCGTGTCGGTTGACGATTCCGTGGTTCCAGAACCCATGTTCTCGGCCGTTCCCCATGCATGTTCGACGTGGGACAGGTTGCGGTCGCCCAAAGGCTCCATTCCAAGCGCAAGCAATTCGGATTCGTACAGCTGATTGTAATACGGCATGATCAGATGCATGGCGTCTCTCACGAACATGCGCCATCTCGCAACCGTCTCGACACCTATCTCGCGCGTGTAGTAGTGCCGTATGATCTTGTCGTTCAGAATCTTTCTGTGGGTTTCTTCGAATATCGGATAGTCTGCAAGTCCCACTTCCGAATACACGCGCTCCCACATGGATTCCTCGTGCGGAGCGCCGATATCGTCAAGGGCCTGTTCCACCACCCATCTAAGCTGTGTCGTGTACCTGCTCATCTTCCACCCTTCAATGCCGCCTTGAGAGCCTGCCAGAGATTGCCTCCACCATACCCTGTGTTCCCTCCCTTGTCAACCGTTCCGCTCTCCATTCCTCCGACGGGCAGAGTACCCTCCTTGTCAGTCCTGATGTACATTCCGCTTCGGAAGTCAACGTCGATGTCCAGCCCGAACATCTCGTTCACCTCCTTGCAGAACTGTTTCCTGCTGTTCAGGCGCGTGAACCTCTGGGCCTCCACATCTCCCATGTTGCCCATCACCTCGGGGGACACCATGCGTTCCTTCTTGTCCGTGTTGGTGTTCTCTATTCCCAGGTACGTCAGCGCCTCGTTCCAGATCTGGTGCTTGACCACCTGTATCTTGTCGGCCACGTAGGGCGAAACGGTGTCCAGAACATCCACGCCTGTCAAGTCCAAGTCCTTGTCTGCCCAGCACACGGGCATGAACCCGTCCACCTGCGCGAAAAGGTTCTGTAGGGACAGGCGCTGCTTCTCGCTGCACTTCACGATGCGAGGCGTCTTCTGCTGGGCTATGTTGGTGTACACGCTGCGTTCGCACTGCCACAGCATCTTGGCATACAGGTCGAGTTGAAGGAACGTGGGGGTGCCTATGTTGTCGTTGAAGCAGATCACCGAATTGGTTATGTCGAACTTCATCGTGGCATGGTTGGGGTCTACCGTGTACGCCCAGCGCTCCTTGGGAACGTTGTAGATGTCGAAGGGGCCAGCCATGACCATTCTCAGCATGGCATAGCCATCTGGCGAGCGCTGTTCGGGGTCTTCCTTGATGGCCTCGTCGTACACGAACAGGCACATGCCGTTCGCCAAAAGCCACCGCTCCACCATCCTCTCGTTTACGCCCTTCGGGAGGTTCTTCCACTCGAACACGGAAACGGCCAGGTCGTACAGACGCCACATGTAGGACAAATACGTCTCGTCGTTGAGCCAGTCGTTCTCACGCTGGACGGCGTTTCCAGCGACTCTCTTCGGCACCCTTCCGTCGGGAAGCCTGAATCCCTCGTACATTCCAGGGGTCAGCATCATGCGTCCTCCATCATACTATCGAATTGTCCAGCGCGTAGTTTCCCACGTCGTTCACATGCCAGAAGGTGATGCCTCGATCGAACAGACGGTTTATCTGCGCCAAGGTTCCTGCGGGAACCTTGCCTACCACGGAAGACCCGTTCGTTTTGACGTAGTTCCAAGACCTGCGGCCCACGACGTTGGGAACCTTGATTTCGCCAACGCTGTAGCCGTACATGGAAAAGTAGTCGTCTATGACCCTTGCTATCTCGGCGCGCGGCCTGTACACCCGAAACCAAGTCTGGTACATTCCCGAGTTCAAGGACTGCGCAGAAGACGATATGGTTCCCTTGAGGGTGTTCGGCGACAACGAAGCCTGTGCCAGACCTGCCTTGGCGTTCCTGTACTGGTTCTCCCATGCGGTTTCCGAATTCGCCAGGGCATTGGCCGAACTCGCCACGCCGCCTATGGCAGAACCCACGGCCCCGACGCCCGCACCGAGGGCAGCACCCCATCCGCCTCCTACGAGCGCTCCGCTCATTGCCCCGCCTACGGCTCCCTGGGCTATCGAGGCCATCACCGAATTGGCGTTCGTCTCCAAGTTCGTGGAAAACGAGTTCCGGCTGTTCGCAATGGATGCGCTCAGCTTCTCCCCGTAACCGCCGGAGTACATGTTGGCGAACGTCTGGTAAACCCATGTGACGGTAGGCCATGACGGGAGGGATATGCTCAGATCCTGTCCCTCTCCGCCCATCCCGTTATAGTCCATCGGATACAGGAACGGCGACGTGTCCGGTTCCCATGCCGACACCTCGCTGAAATTCAGGGTGGCGACAGAACCCCTTCCAAGCCCCTTCACGGAGGAAAAGTATTCCAGCGAATACTCCTGTTGCGATATCGAGGTGGTTGCCACCAGCTTGGAGAACGGGTAGGTGAAAAGCTTGTTGTTCTTGGGAACGTACCCGTCGCAGTCGTCGAACGGCACCGTGAACGAGTGTTCCCGGACGGCAGCCGTGGAATCGACCCTGTTCCTGAGCCAGAACCCGAACCCGTCGTCCTTGTCGTACAGGCGGAACACCCCTCCCCATGAAACCATCCAGAACGGAACCATCCACGCATCGGCCACGGCGTCCTGCTGCCCGTTGTTCGACAGCGCCAGCATGAACGATTGGAAGTCAACCAGCGCGTCATGTCCTGACATGTTCGCGAACACGGAACGGGAAGACCCGGAATTGAGCAACCCGTACAAATCTCCCTTGTTGTTCACGTATCCGCTGGAAGTCGGTTCCACCACGCATGAAACCACGGTGACCCAGCTACCCTCATCCAGTATGTCCAGGCTCTGCTGCTTGAGCATTCCCGGGTTTATGCCCTCGTCCCTCAGATTCCTTCCTATGGAATCGTCGTTCACATGCTCCCTGTCCACCATGCACGCTTTCACGGTGCAGTCCGGAAACCACGTCTGCATGATGTCAAGGGAAAGGTGCAGCCTTGACGAGTTGGGATTGACGTATTCCACGTCCGTTATGAAGGAGTAGAACCACCTGTCACCGTAGTTCTCGTTCTTGAACATGCAGTAATTGTACCCGTACAAAGTCTCGGCATTGAACGGCACCACTATGGAATCGTCGACCCGCTGGTATGTGTAGTCCTCTCTCCTTAGCGACATGGGGCAGAGGGCGGCGAAATACTGCTGTTGGGAATCCCTGTCAGAGAAGTACCGCACATGCCTGTACGACGGGTCGAAGGGAACAGTGCCTATGTAGACGTTGGTTGACGGTTGAAACGGCATGAAGACCTCCCGGATGCGAGGACTGAAAAACAGTCCTCGCTTTCTGACTACTCGGACACGGTGATGGTCGCGGAAGCCGACTTCTTGGCGTCCGCAATGCTCGTTGCCGTGACGGTCAGCGTCGTGGCCGTCTCGTCCTTGGCGACGTGAACCTTGCCGGCGTCGGAGACGTAGGAACCCGTGGAGGCGTTTCCTTCAAGCGTCCACTGAACGCCCTTGTTGATCACGCCGGTTCCCGTCACGGTCGCCTCGATGGCCAGGTCTGCTCCCTTGGGAAGGGTCGCAGCCGTGGGCGAAACGGCGACGGCGGTGATGGACGAAGCCACGTCGGAAAACGCGACGGCCTGGTTGAACGGGCTGAGGGAGAACGTCTTCCACACATGGTAGTTGTAGTTCCAGTACAGGCCCTTGCCGTTGTAGTTCTCCGTCATCTTCTCGAAGTTGTCCCAAACCTGCCAGAAGTCGCGGGAAGTGGTGATTGCCGGGACGCCTTGAAGAACCGTCACCTCGTCTTCCGTCCAGGGGGCGAACGACGGGTCGGTGACGCCGTTCTCGTCGGTGAACAGGTCTTGCAAGCGCTGCCAATCCATGTCCACGAAGGAATCCACGGCAACCACGCGCCCGATGAACTGCGCGTAATCCAGATTGTACGCCCTTGCCAGGACGTTCAAGTCCATAACGGCCTCGAACGATGCGGTGACGACGATGTACTGGTCTTCGATGTTCGTGTGCGTGGTCACGCCGGACATGGTGTACTTGTTGCTCTGGAACTCCAAGAGCCGCGCCGTCTGGCGGAACACCGTGGCAACGTCAACGGCGTTCTCCTTGGTGGCGCTGGGAATGGGCACCGACTGGACGTACCCGTTGAGAATGGCACGCGCCAGCATGTACTTCATGACCAGGTACTCGTCGGTCTGGGCCGAGGTGTAAACGCTTTCCACGATGGCCGCGATGAGGTCGGAGATTCCCTGCCAGGAGAGGAACGCCTGGCGAAGCTGGTCGTCGGTGATGGTGATGGGGTAGTACTTCTGGAAGTTCATGGTGTGGAACGCCGCGCGCACGTCGGGGATGGTGCGCTTGAACACGTCCTGCTCGGCCTTGGAGGGGCTGAACTGGTACGGGCGCGCCAGGTTCACGAAGATCTCCTCCACCGTCTCGCCGAACTCGAGGCGTCCCTTCTTGAAGGCCGCCCAGGGATTCGTGTACATCTTGGACGAGATGATCACGAACCCGATACGGTTCACGAGCGCGTCCAGATAGGCGTTCGTGGCAGGCGTGTAGTTCAGGATGTAGTCCCCGATCTTGTGGATCGTCTCGGTGGTTCCCGAAATGCTGACGGTTCCGTCCCCGGCCTTCTCGATCACTCCGCGTGCAAGAAGCGGCTCCGCCAGTTCCGGGGTTTCCTCCATCAAAGCGGTGGTCACCGCCACCGGGTCGATCTTCGTTTTCGCCGGAACGGTGCTTGTCTTGGTAGGCATGTGCATCCTCCTTTAGTTGATTCTGTCGTCCCACAGCGCCGCGAAGCCTCGCGGGCGGGATTCCTTCCGAACGTCCGCCGCGTGGCGGCCGATGATGTCCTGGCGGTCGGTGATTCCCTCGCCGGAATCGAAGAACCTGTCCGCGTAGCGCTCCTTCCAGGAATCGCGGTCGGCAATCGCGTCGTCGCGCTCCGCCGCAAGACGGTCGCGCTCGGCCTCGAGGCCCGCATATGCGTCCCGGTTGTCCCACCTTTCGTCCAAATCCGCGGCGTCGCGGTCTATCTCGGCGGCCATTTCGATGCGGCGTTCCTCGTCCGGCTCCATAGCCAGTTCGCGCAGGGTAGGCTCGTACCTGCTTGCCATTTCGTCCTCCTATTCGTGAATCGTGAAAACGTCCTCCACGAGTATTGTACCACCTTTCACGTCCTTCGGGCGCAACTTCCCCGCAAACTGTCTGCCGAACGCGAAATTCTCCATCGTTACGCCGGAATGGCAACGCGACGGCATCCCGGCGCAATGCACGGTGAGCGAGCCTGCTTCCTCGAAGCAGTAGGACTTGGCGCGCAGCGCCTTGAACCTGTCGAAGCGGTGTTCCAAAGCCCATTTTCCAAGTTCCACGTCGTCCGCTTCCATGCCCTCTGGCATTTCTGTGCCCAGGAAGTAGTTGGAATCCGTGTCGGAGTACAGCCATCTACGTTTGTTCGCCTGCGCCGCCCTCACGGTGAACGCACGTGCATACGCGGTTATGAACGCACCGACAGGAAGGTAGACGGCCTCTTTTCGTTCCTCGTCCAGCAGCGCGTACTTCACCACCCCTTCGTCCAGATACGGCATGCGGGACTGCTTGACCGGATTGGTCGCCATCTTCCCGTAAAGGGAGTTCAGCTGAAGCTTCGCAATGGTTCTCATTCCAGCGTTCCCCTCTAGCGTCGCCCTCTGCTTGACCTCCGTCCACTCCCTCACGTAGTCCTTGAAAAGCAACGTGGAACCCTTGAACTTGTAGCCCCGCACGTAGCGCACGTCATGCACGTCGTACTGCTCGAAAAGCATTTCCAAGTCCACGGACGTCAGGCACAGAGGCTGCAACCCGCCCGAATCCCTTATGTACTCCGTCTCTCCGAAAAGCCTGTTCCCCTTGAGTTGCATGCAAGGGATGTGGTCAGGCTTCACGGTGAAGTCGGCTTCCAGAAACTGTATGTACAGGGGCATCTCGGGGTCGTCCACGTAAGAACCCTCATAGGCTTCAGGCTCCCCATAGGGAAGCACTTCGCCATGCACCGAAGCCATCACGGAAGGGTACAGGGAATTGACGTCGAACGACAGGCCGGGACCCACTATCTTCCCTGCAAAGTCCGGATTCGCCATCACGAACCCTCCCTTGTAGCACCCTCCCTTCCTCAGATCGAGGTCGTAGTCAGGCTCGGGGTACCAGTCCCGGAACCGCTTCTTCCCGCCTATCGACTTCACGTAATGGTGGAACGCGTTCGAACCTGCGGTTATGCGCTTCATGTCGCTTTCGTACATTTCCTGCAAGGCCAAAGACACTATCTTGACATCGTTGGCGACGTATGCCCTTTCCGCGTCGCTCAGCACGTGTCCCGGTTCCCGGGCTTCCAGATAGTCTATCTCCAACTTATCTATGGACAGGTCGAACGCCTTTGGAATCGCGGCGACCGGCAGAGGTATCACCTTGAGGGAATCCAGGAACTCCACCGCAGCAACAGGGGTGAAATAAAGCTTTATGCTGTAGAACTGACCCATGTCGCTTATAAGGGTAGTGAACGTCTTGTGTCTGGCATCGTCCTTTCCTGCAACCCATGTCCATCCGCTTGACAGAAGGTGGTGCAGCACGAACTTTCCGTCGAACTTGAGGTTATGGAAGTACACTCTCGAACCCTCCACCGCCCTGCACCAAGAAAGGAACGACTCGATGTCGTTGCCGAAACTCACGTTCTCGGCGTCTCCGACCTCGCTTGCCGCCCATGCCCACACCCTGCAATCGTCCGGGTCTGACGTGGTTTCAAAATCAGCCGCATACGTCGGCACATTGCAATCCTCGCTTCCATCCCATAATCCTCCGTCCCAAGTCAAAGCCCATATGTCTTTGTACTCAATCACGCATCCTTCACGTCCATCCAGTAACCCAGTATTTTCTTCATCTTGACTTCCCTTTCCTGCGGACCGTAGATGTACTCGATGCTCGGGGAACCCTCGATGGACTTGACGAGGCCCTTCCAATCGTCCTTCGCCATCGTCAGCATCATTTCCTCGATATGCGCGATATCGGCATCATGCTCGGGAAACCCTCCAAAAACGCTCCACAGGGACTTCATGTAATTGGTATAGTAACGCCGCACCTGTTCCTCGTTGCTCATGTTGAGTTCCCGCGATTGCGTCTCGATGAAACGCCTTATCGCCCCGGCTCCCAACGTTGACACCGGGCGCGCGTCCCTGGAAAGAGCCGCCTGCTTCAAGGTTCCGGCATTCGCAGTGGGCTGAACCACACCCTCGGCCTTGGCCCTCATGCTCTTTTTCCTCTCCCGCACGCTTCGCAGCACGGCGTACTCGTGGCGCTCGTAGCGGGTGACGATGGAGCCGTCCTGCTGCTGCACCGGCTCCAACGCCTTGGGCCTCGTCACCCTGTTCAGCCTGTTCACCGTGTTCTTCAATGCACGTGCGGTGGTTATCGAGGACTTGAGTTCCCTGTACGAGACTTCCTGTGGAAGGTAGATGTGCGCAAGAGGGTCGGCTTTCGCAGCCCTGCGAAGGGCGTTGTTGTACTTTCGGACGGCAGAGTTCAGCTTCCTTAATTGATTTTCATTCCATGAAATTCTATACTCTCGGGACATTCGTACGCAACCCCCGTCGATTCGTTGATTATCAGGAATCCCCGCGTCTCTATCTTCCTGTACAGGCTAAAGTCGGCAAGCACGTCCAAGCTCATATTGAATTTGAAACGCCTCGTCATGGAATCGTTCAACCAGTCCCTGTTAGCTTCCAACCCTTTTCTGAACTTGACAAGATGCGCAGGACTTGAAAAGAAGAACTTGTAAAATCCCACGAAATAGAAATACGGGGAATTTTTCAGGCCATAGCATATACCGTTCTTGGTGAGCGTCATTCCGCACCTCCTTTCAATATGGAAAAGCCCTGTGCTTGGAAACCACGGGAACCATGCAGGAATTCAGGTAGTAGACCAGACCACCCGCACGCACGTTCCCATAAGCTTCCAGCAAGGGAAGAACCTCGTCAATGTCGTCTCGCCTTACCGGATATTTCGTGTCCTTGGTGAACATGTATTCGAACGTTCCCGTCTCGGGATGCGCGACGAAAACGCTGACCCCCTGCGGAACCGTCCCTTCCCAAAGGGACACGTTGACGTTCAGAACACGGCATATGGAACGGTAAAGGAACTCGCTCAGCAAGTCCTTGTCGGCCATCGACAGCATGTTTACTTCGTACATGGCATGCTCCTAAGAAAGCCCCTCCCTACGAAGGGGCTTTCATGAACGGCTACATCTGAAGGGTGTACATAGACCCTTTTCCTACAGATTTCTGCTTGACCGTCACCGTGAGGGGTGGCTCCCATGTGGGGGCACCGTATATCGCGACAAGCTTGCGGATTGCCGAGTACATGCCCACCGAGACGCATTCGAAGGCCAAACCGGCGGCATCGATCAGCACGATTCGCGGAACCTTAGTGATCTCTCCGGTTTCTTCGTTTGCTATCTCGATGATTTCCGCATAGATGTCCTTGACGTTGATCGTCTTATTTACAAAATCCTTCACCTTGTGGTCAGGATTGTTCGCGGCGTTGAAGACGATTGCCTTCGTTTCCGGATCAACCGCGTCAATCGAACAAACGGCCTTCAGTGCCTCACCTCCCATGAGTTCGGAAACGTCGTATTCCCTAATGCCGGTTTCGACAATTTCACTCTCGACATTTGAAAGAACAATCTCCTGAGATTCAACGGCTTTATCGTTCATTCTAGATCTCCTTTTCCTCGATCACGACGCTTTCGGCCAAGAACTTGTCAAGGGGCATGGCATACTTCATGCTCTTTACCGGCTTCCAGACCACCGTGCATCCACGAGGAACGGCCGTTCCCGTGGCCTCCATCAGGGCCGCACGGGCCTCTCCCTTGTTCATTGCCGTGGAACATGCGGTGCATTCCGCAATGGCGCTCAATCCCACCTCTCCGTCGGATTCGAGCACCGAATACGCAGTGATCTCGTATTCGGTCATGGTGCGGGTAACGTTCTGCATTGCTAGATTCCTTTCTGTTTGGGTACATCCTACGGTTAACACTTTAACATAAATGAGAATATGAATGTTCGGAAAGTGAAACTTTTCATAAAATCTTCACAAGATATCCAACAAGTAACACAACGCGAACGAACCGATGAACATGGCCATGAAGATCACATAGCCAATAAGTAACTAGTTGCAAATGGAGTTAAGAAACACGCCTAACGCAATGGCGTTAAGAAGCACGCCTAACGCAATTTTCAGGAGCACAGGAATAATCCTTTCCGCTGGTACTTCGTAAAACCAATCCTCGAAGGCCTCTAACATCTCACGCATTCAAATCCCACCCCTTCTACAAGTTTCTTACAAGCATCAATCATGAATTATCCTTAAATAGCACACAAGACTATGACAACTGCACCCATCAACATTCCCAGAAACCTGATCAAAGATTTGAGAGGTTTAGGCATGTAAAGCCATGCTTCCTCAAGGGTGAGTTCGCGTACTCTCATCAGTTCGCCTAACAACGGAACATATTGGGGTCGCATTCGCTGTGAACGACGGTGCAATAGTAAAACCAATCAAAACGTCCACAATCATCTATACCCGGACATTTATAATCCCGCTTATCGAGTTCGCATCCGTCTACCACCTTTACAATAGTGTCTACGTCTATAATATCCAAAGGCACAATAACACATCCGCCGACATACACGCCGTGTTCGCATTCGGCGTATTGAGTAGCAGCACCTCCACGGCCGAAGAAAAAGTATTCGCCGTTTCGTTTCCGGTAAACACTTTCAGCATAATAGCCCACTCCCTGTGCCTCTGTTTCTTTAAAAGCCACAAGCTTGGCCGTATCGGTATTGTATTTCCGTCCGAAAATTCGCTTTTCCATGACCGTTTCCTTTCTAAAATTCATCCAATACAGCATTCGCAAAGCCATCATAAACCTGTTTACGCGTGCCTGTCACGGTTACCTCACGTTTGAAATTGGTACGCCACCCACTTATGCTAATGGTTGCCTTGTCGCTAAAGAGAGGACAATAAAACGTAACCTCGATGTCATCATAGCGGCGAATCCTCAAGATATACTCCACTAGTGTCAGCTGTCGCTTGAGTTCTTTGCGTGTGATCATAGTAACCTCCTAGTATCTCTCAACATAGCCACTTGCAAGCACGATACCGTCAGCAAACCTATATTCACCGCCGTGCAGTTCGTTTTCCGCATTGTAGCGCATTTCTCGGGCGCTGTAGTCGCGTACACCTGCACAGTAATCATCAATAAAAGCGTGCAAATGTTTCCATGTGGTTATGCTGTAATCAAAGTGCGGAAGCAGAAACACCTGCATTTTACTATAGACTGCCACGCGCGAATCGTAAGAGGTTAGAACGGTTGCATTCTCAAGGGTGATAGTTTCGCCGTTGCGAAGTTTCAGGGTGATAGTTTCACCAGTGCTAACGGTGGCGCTCATGGTGCGGAGTCTCATTGTTACC
>ERZ773194.2612-NODE-2612-length-16790-cov-3.431670_pt1 | contig 16790 bp, 11 predicted proteins | sample MGYA00511240_ERZ773194 | MGnify/ENA primary metagenome ERZ773194 (study PRJEB29015, sample SAMEA2737774) | human gut metagenome | biome: human gut; feature: human-associated habitat; material: faeces | place: China | collected 2012 ... | reverse complement strand
ATGGACTTTATCGTCTGGATGGACTACACCAGCCGCAGGCCGGAAAAGAGCTTTGGCCTGCTGGATGAGGAAACGAACTGCTACATCGAGCTGCCCACCGAGTGGGAGGGCAACCTCAAACTTACCGACAGCGAACAATACGACGGCGCGGTGGAGCTGCGCACCGTGGACGAGGACCAGCCGGTCATGACGGTACGGCTGGCCCAGACTGCGGCCAGCTCTACCGGGTGGACCAAACTGGGCATTGTGGCGTCGCGCCAGATGCAGGCCCGGCTGGCCCCGGATGTGGAGATCCAGGATGCGGATTACAGCCTGTCAAACGCGTTGTATCTGCTGAATTGAAAACGGAGGAAAGACCATGGTACGAGTGCTTGTGGTGGAAGATGAAGCCAATATCCGTGAGATGATCGCACTGAACCTGCGGCTTACCGGGATGGAAGCCGTGGAGGCCGAGAGCGCCGAGGCCGCCCTGCCGCTGCTGGCCTGCCGCATTGTCGTGACCCGCTCGGAAGAGGTTGAGGCGCTCTGTAACGCGCAGGGTGTCCCCGTTCTGCGCCACGCGCAGCCCTACCGCAGCGATACGGTCCGGCTGGGGCTGGCGGCATTGCTGGGAAAAGAGCCCGCTTTGCGCGGCTGCCTGTTTCTGCCGGGGGACCAGCCGCTGCTCACGCAGCAAAGTGTGGAAGCACTGGCGCTGGCAGCGGCCCCCGATGCCATTGTGCGGCTGTGCGCTGCCGATGGCACCCCCGGCAGCCCAGTGCTGTTCGGCGCGGATTATTTTTCGGAGCTGCTTCACCTGCCAGATGGCCGCGGTGGCAATGCCGTTGCGCGGGCCCACCCCGGTTCCGTCTGCCTTGTGTCCGCCCGGAACGATGCCGAACTGAGGGATGTGGATACGCGGGAGGACCTGAACCAGCTGTGTCAGCTGACAAACAGATAAAAATACCGTGCAGTTCAAAAAAGCTGCACGGTATTTTTTATTTCATCACCTATTATATGATTGTAAACTGGCAGGCCCGCATGGCATCCAGCGCGGTCTGGTGGCTCTGGGGCGTTACCCCGGCGCAGCAGTCCGACAAAACTTCGATCTCTGTTTCCGGGAAAGCTGCACGCAGTACCATGGCGTTGCTAATCACGCAGATATCGGTGCAGTAGCCATAAATAACAATTTTTTCAATATCTTCAACAGCCTTGTTGTGTGCCATCAGTTCATCCAGAATCTCACTGGGCAGCATATAACTGCCGAACGTGGGTTTGTCCACAATGTGGCACACTTCCGGCTCGGTGTCCGCCATGGCGTTTTCCAGTTCGGGCGCAAAATTCCAGCCATCCTCACCCTCAATGCAGTGCTCGATCGGCAGGCTGCGGCCCTCCCGCGTGGTCAGGTAGTTGTCCTGGTGGGTATCACGGGTAAAGAACATCCAGTGCCCGGCCTGCGCGTGTGCTCGCGCGGTCTCTGCCAGGTGCGCCACATTGGCCTGCGCCTGTGTGTTGGCCAGTGCCCCGGTAATAAAATCTTTCTGCACATCAATCACAAGATCAAGGGTGATTTTTTCGTCATTCATAGCATTTGCTCCCTGTCCACAGTATTTTCCCCAAGGTGTCTTTACACCTTAGTATACAGCATTTCTTTGCAGCCGTAAAGATTTTCGTTCTTGTTAAAGCAGCAGAATGATACGGCAAAACGGGAACCGACAGGTGAGCGCTGCATGATCTCTGATACATCGTCCGCGTTGTCCAGCCGCCCACTGCATCCACTGCAGGGTCCATCAAAAGCATAATGCTGATGGTGACGAAGCCAGCGCAGCCTGTGCAGCGGCGCACGCCAGCTTTTCTGGCGGCATTCTGGCAGACGGCATTGACCTGCGCGATATGAACCGGAAACGCAAAGCCAGATTGACGCCACAAAAGTAATGATCCAGCAGACTTCCGATCGTATTGTACAGTATCAAAATGAGATGAAAATCTTGATACTGTACGGTGCTATTGGTTCGATGGCGACAGTGGATTCTGCGCTTTTTAGTAGTAGTGCAATTCGTGTGATAAGGATGATTGTTTTGTCTCTCCTCTATATTTCGCTAAACCGGGCTTTAGCGAAATTACGTGTTTGGCTTAAACATTCTCCCCATCGCCCCATTCCTATCTCTAAATCTCCTTAAATCGCTTAAAAACCCTCCCTGCACCATGTGCGGCAATGCCTTCAGGCTGCTTATAACTTTATAACCGTTGCACTTCATGCCAGCGCTTTTGTGACGGTGTTCAACATTCTGCTGTGGACCGTGGGTTACGGCATGGTTTCCGGCAGCCATTCTTTCGTGGTGCTGCTCTTTGCTACCACATTAGTTTTGACTAACTCGATGAAATCGTTCTATCACACTATAAATGAATATGCCATCCATTCTGCACCGGGGAAACGGTAATTTTTCTGCAATATGCAGCCCCCCTGCGGTATAGGGAAAGCAGAACGCCCCGCAAATCTGTACTGCCGCAGCACAGGCCTGCTGTTTTCTATCTGATACGGAAATACCAAAACTCCCCCCGAACAGGTGCGGGAATCGGGGATGCAGAACAAAAATGTTTTTGAATAGAGGACATATCAAGAAAGATTCTGCACCTTTTGACTTTGCAGCGCCTGCCGCCATCCTGGCTTCCTGTGCCATGGATAGCCGATTTTTACGCTTTTATCATCGGAGAAGTCTTTACCGTTAAACTGTATATATATTCGAGCTTTTGTGTTATATATACAGTTTTGGTGGGCTTGCATACGCCGTTTCCACTCCCTGTATTTTGTGTATTCCATTCAAGGACAGATATTTTGCTCTGTTGTTCCTCACCTCTACTTTTTTGCTGCGTTTCCATTGCCTTTTTGCGTTTTGGTCTGTGGTTCGGGCATCTCGCTGTGGCCGTTATGCTTTTCCGTGCCGTGTTTCACTTGATGAGTTGGGCATCCCTTTGGGCTTATGTATGTTCTCCGTCCGCCTCCATTCGTCTCACTTTTCCTTTTTCCGCAGATAAACAGTCCACCACATCCCCTTGTACGCTGCTTGTTCCCCTGCCATTCCGCAGTGATCCCATGATTTTGCGCCGGAAGCGCTTTCCCACGTTCCAGCGGCAGAGCATTGCGCTTTGTTTCAACCATCACAGCGATTCACTAGAGCGTTAAACCGTTAAACCACCCATACAAAGCCCGCCCCGCTGGAATTTCCAACTTTCCGGGTCGGCAATACTGCATTCATTCCCATATTTTCTCTTTTTTTGTTCTCATAACAAGGACACATTTACTTTGCTCATCGCTTTTTCCCTCATAATCCATGGTCTTATTCTACACATTTTCTCACCGTCGCCGTTTGTTTTGTATGCAAATCGGATATTTTTATAAAGGTAAAAAAAATATGAATAAAAATTGATGACAACCGCAAGTTGCCGCTATATAATAAGATAATTATAAGGCGGCTGGATTGTCAGTCTGTACCGCCGCCAGGAACAACGCATGTGCACACTATGGCCACAGAGCAGCCGTCGGGGCGCCATTCCCTGTGCGGCGGCCGTGCACACGAAAGAAGGAAAACGTAATGGTTAAATTTATCCTGAAGCGCATCGGAACCATGATCATTGCCATGTTCATGATCATTCTGATTACCTTCACCCTGATGCACTCCATTCCCGGTGGCCCGTTCACCAACACCAAGGGCGTGCCGGAAGAGGTTACCCAGGCCATGGAAGCCAAGTACGGGCTGGACCAGCCCATGCCGGTGCAGTTTGTCAAATATCTGGGCAGCCTGCTGCATGGCGATTTCGGCCCTTCCTATAAATATACCGGCAAAACCGTCAACGATTTTATTGCCACCGGTGCGCCGGTATCCGCCAAGCTGGGCCTTGTCACCCTGGTGTTTGTGCTGCTTACCTCCATCCCCATGGGCATACTGGCCGCGCTGAAAAACGGCAAATGGCAGGATATGCTGCTGATGGCCATTGCCACCATCGGCGTTACTATTCCGTCTTTCGTGATCGCCTCCGTGCTGATTTATGTATTCTCCTTTAAGCTGAACGTACTGCCTACCTTCGGCCTGGACAGCTGGAAGAGCTACATCCTGCCCGTCATCGCCATGGGCGGCTATTCCGTCAGCTACCTGGCCCGCCTGATGCGCTCCAGCCTGCTGGAAGTTATGGGCCAGGATTACATCCGCACCGCCCGCGCCAAGGGCCTGACCGAGTTCGCCGTTGTTACCAAGCATGCCCTGCGCAATGCGCTGATCCCCGTCATCACGGTGCTTGGCCCCACGGTGGCTGGCCTTTTGACTGGCAGCTTTGTTGTAGAAAAGATCTTCGCCATTCCCGGCATTGGCTATTACTTTGTAAACAGCGTGACCCAGCGCGACTACACCACCATCATGGGCGTTACCATCTTCTTTGCTGCGTTCCTGATGGCAATGGTGCTTTTGGTCGATATCTTCTACTGCCTGATCGACCCCAGAATCAAGTTTGACGCGTAATGTTGAGGAAAGGTGAAAACACTTATGGCAGATTTAACCGCACAGAACAAGTGGGAACCGCTTGCTACCGATAACAGCGACCGTGAAAAAATCTGGTCCAAAAGCCGCACCTTTGCAGGTGACGTCTGGTTCCGTTTCCGCCGCAAGCCGACGGCCATCGCCGGTTTTGTAATTATTATCGCCCTGACGCTTTTTGCATTGGTCGGCCCCCTGTTTACCCCGTATGATTACTCCGTGCAGAATCTGGAAGTTGTCAACGTTCCGCCGGTCATGAAGGTTTACCAGATCCCCAACGGCGACTACCTGTACATTACCACCGCCCTGAAAGTCATCTCCGTTACCCCGGACGGCAAACTGGGCGGCCAGTTGCGCAAGGTGCGCGATGAATCCGATAAATCCATGACCATCTTTGATGCCGACGGCACCGAGGTTGCCCTGTATTACGGCGGCAGCCCCTATGTCATTGCCGATGAAGCCACCGGCAGCATCTACCCGTCCAAGACGATGTGGAACAAATCCTACATCCTTGGCACTGACGCCCTGGGCCGCGATGTGCTGACCCGCCTGATGTACGGCACCCGCATTTCCATGCTGGTTGCCTTGATGGCTGCGTTCGTCAACCTCATCATCGGCATTCTGTACGGCGGTATTTCCGGTTACCTGGGCGGCACCGTGGATATGATCATGATGCGTATTGTGGATATTATCTCCACCATTCCCCTGACGCTGTATGTTATCCTGATCATGCAGGTGCTGGGTGCCGGTATCCAGAGCATCATTGTTGCCTTGGGCAGCGTGTACTGGGTGGATATGGCCCGTGTTGTGCGCGGCCAGATCCTGAGCCTGAAGCAGCAGGAATTCGTTCTTGCCGCCAAGACCATTGGTTCCTCTGCCACAACGATTCTGTTTGACCACCTGATTCCCAACGCGCTCGGCTCCATCCTTGTTACCATTACCATGCTCATCCCCTCTGCCATCTTTATGGAGGCTTTTCTGGGTTATTTGGGCATTGGCCTGCAGCCCCCGCTGGCCAGCCTTGGCACCATGTGCAACGATGCATCTGCCAACCTGCGCACCAGCCCGCACGAGCTGTTGATCCCTGCTTTGATGATTTGTGTAATCATGTTTGCCTTTAACTTTGTCGGCGATGGTTTGCGTGATGCACTGGACCCGAAGCTGAAGAAGTAAGGAGAGCAAAATGAGCGAGACGATTTTGAAGGTAGAGGATCTGAAAACCTCCTTTATGACTTCCTCCGGCGAAGTGCAGGCTGTGCGCGGTGTCAGCTTTGAAGTGCATAAGGGCGAGATCCTTGGTATCGTTGGTGAATCCGGCAGCGGCAAAAGCGTTACTTCCATGTCCATCCTGCGCCTGCTGGCCGATACTGCCCGCATTAAAAACGGCAAAATTGAATTTGAAGGCACAGACCTGACCAAAGTCAGCGATAAGCAGATGCGCGAAATCCGCGGCCAGAAGATCGCCATGGTGTTTCAGGACCCCATGTCCAGCCTGAATCCGCTGATTCCCGTTGGCAAACAGGTTGCCGAAATGATCCATGTACACCACCCGGAGATGAAGCGCGACGAGCTGCAGGCTGCCACGCTGGAGCTGTTCCGCGAAGTACGTATTCCCGAAGCCGAAAAGCGGCTGAAATCCTACCCGCATGAATTTTCCGGCGGCATGCGCCAGCGCGTCATGATCGCCATGGCGCTGGCCAACCACCCCGACCTGCTGATTGCGGACGAGCCCACCACCGCCCTGGATGTGACCATCCAGCACCAGATTTTGAAACAGATGCGCTCCCTGCAGGAGGAATACGGCACCAGCATCATCTTTATCACCCATGACCTGGGCGTTGTGGCTGAGCTGTGCGACCGCGTTGTTGTTCTGTACGGCGGCCTTGTGATGGAGGAAGCGGAGATCAACGATCTGTTTGAAAACCCGCTGCACCCCTACACCATGGGCCTGCTGGCCTCCATCCCCGGCCTGACCAAGGATAAGAGCGAGCGCTTGCAGTCCATCCCCGGCAGCCCGCCAGATATGACCAAGCCCCCCAAGGGCTGCCCGTTTGCTTCCCGCTGCCAGTTTGCGCGCAACATCTGCGCAGCCGAGTGCCCGCCGTTTGTCCAGGTTGGCAGCCGTCAGGCACGCTGCTGGCTGCTGCAGCCGGACGCCCCGGCCGAGGGCAATCCTCTGCATGAAAAACTGGCAGAAGCCGAAAGGAAGGCACACTAATGGAACAGCCCATTCTTCAGGTAGAGCACCTGACAAAATTCTTTTCTGTCGGCCCGCACGCGGAAGTTCATGCAGTAGATGACGTCAACTTTACGCTGCGCCGCGGCCGCACCTTTGGCCTGGTTGGCGAGTCTGGCTGCGGCAAAAGCAGCTGCGCACGCACCATCATCCGCATTTATGAGCCTTCGCAGGGCAAGATCATCTTCAACGGGCAGGATATCGCCCACCTCAAGCCCCGCCAGATGCAGCCGGTGCGCCGCAACATGCAGATGATCTTCCAGGATCCGTATGCTTCGCTGAACGCCCGCATGACGGTGCGCGATATCATTGCCGAGCCGCTGAAAGCCCACCATGTTTGCAAAAGCAAGCAGGAAGTTGACGAAAAAGTCTTTGCCATGCTGAACCGCGTTGGCCTGACGGCAGAACACGCCGGACGGTATGCCCATGAGTTTTCCGGCGGCCAGCGCCAGCGCGTCGGCATTGCCCGCGCCCTGGTGCTGAACCCCGCGCTGGTCATCTGTGATGAGCCCATCTCCGCACTGGACGTTTCCATTCAGGCGCAGGTCGTCAACCTGCTGCGTGACTATCAGCAGGCCGAAGGTACCTCTTACCTGTTTATCGCCCACGACCTTTCGATGGTGCGTTACGTTTCGGATGATATCGGCGTGATGTACCTGGGCCAACTGGTGGAAAGCAGCGATTCCGAAGAGATCTACAAAAACCCGCTGCACCCCTACACCAAGGGCTTGCTGAGCTGCATTCCCATCGCGGACCCCAAGCTGGCCCGCGCCCATGCGAGCGCCGGTGTGGAGGGCGATCTACCCAGCCCGGTCAACCCGAAACCCGGCTGCCGGTTCTGTGGCCGCTGCCCCTATGCAAAGCCCATTTGCAGCGAGCAGACCCCGGCCATGAAGGAAGCCGCACCCGGCCATTTTGTGGCCTGCCACCTGTATTAAGCCTTTTTATTTTGGTTTCTCCGTTTCTTGTTCCGGCAGCCTGCCGCAAACGGGTACCGGCGGCCAAAGCGGGATATGCAACACGGTGCTGTTCCGTTTTGGCTCCCCTGCCCGGTTTGCTGCGCCCTGCCGGTGCAAAGGAACGGCAAACATACATTATTTTTTTTCGAGGGGGATACACATGAAAAAGAAAGTCATCAGTGCCGCTCTTGCCGGCACGCTGGCGGTCTCCTTGCTCAGCGCCTGCGGCGCTTCCAATGAGCCCCAGAACATCTCCGATGTTTCTTCTGCTGCCAGCAGCGAAGCAACTTCCACCACCGCTTCCTCCGAGTCTACCGGTGATGCCGCCCAGGAACTGACCTTTGTTCTGAACAACATTCCCGACGGCCTGGATCCGAGCGTGACCAACAACTCCTTCGCACAGTATGTTCTGATCAACTGCTTCGAAGGCCTTGTTACCTATGACAGCACCGGCACCCTGGTTCCCGGCAACGCTGAAAGCTGGGATATCAGCGACGACGGCCTGACCTACACCTTCCACCTGCGCGACGGCCTGAAGTGGAGCGATGGCAGCGACCTGACCGCTGAAGATTACGTTTACACCATTCAGCGCGTTCTGACCCCGGCCACCGCCGCACAGTACGTCAGCATGGCTACCGATTACATCAAGAATGCTCAGGAGTATTACGACGGCACCGCCACCGCTGACGACCTGGGCGTGAAGGCTCTGGACGACAAGACCCTGGAGATCACCCTGATCCAGCCCACCTCCTATTTCATCGACATCCTGAGCATGTGGACCTTCTCCCCTGTTCAGAAGGCCACCGTTGAAGCCAACGGCGACAAGTGGTCCACCGAAGCAGATACCTATATCTGCAACGGCCCCTTCAAGATCGCCAGCATGAGCATGAACGAAAACGTCATTCTGGAAAAGAACGAGAACTACTGGGATGCTGAGAATGTCTCCCTGCAGAAGGTCACCTTCCGCTACGTTCTGGATCAGGCAACTGCTCTGACCGCTTACGAGTCCGGCGAGGTTGACGGCGTTGCCAGCATTCCTTCCTCTGACTTTGCCCGCCTGAAGGCCGAGAATGCCGGTGTGCAGACCAGCCCCAGCTACGGCACTGTTTACTATGACTTCAACTGCTCTGCCGAGCCTGTGAACAACGTTCTGGTCCGCAAGGCAATCTGCCTGGCCATCGACCGTCAGTCCATCATCGACAACGTTGTGCAGGTCGATGCACAGCCCGCTTACAGCTTCCTGGCCCCCGGCTACTCTGTTGATGGCAAGGATATCACCGAAGGCCGCGAAAGCTTTGGCCTGTCCGCTACCGCTGACGTTGAGGGCGCCCAGGCTGCCTTGGCAGAGGCTGGCTACCCCAACGGCGAAGGCTTCCCCACTCTGACCCTGAGCTACTACGACAACGACACCGTCAAGAAGGTCGTTGAAGCTATGGCTGAAATGCTGAAGAACAACCTGAACATCAATGTTGAAGTTTCCTCCAACGAGTGGAGCATCTTCTATGACGACGTTCAGAAAGGCAACTATCAGGTTGCTGCCATGGGCTGGAGCGCTGACTACGTGAACCCCATGAGCTTCCTGCCCCTGTGCAAGACCGGCGATTCTTCCAACAACCTGTTCTATTCCAACGCCGATTATGACGCTCTGGTTGAGCAGGTCAAGGCTGAGAACGATCCGGCCAAGGCTGCTGAGCTGACCCTGCAGGCTGACGCTATCGTTTCCAACGATTACGCTGTTCTGCCCCTGTACTACAAGTCCAACAACTACCTGATGCATGACAACATCAGCGGTTTCTACATGACTGCTTCCGGCAACCTGTTCTTCAAGGATGTGAAGGTCGGCTAATGCGCTGCACGATTGAAACCAGGGACTTTGGTACTATGGTTTTTACGCTGTACCCGGAATATGCCCCCCTCACCGTGGCAAACTTTGTGAAAACTGCACGCAGCGGTTTTTATGATGGTTTGTGTTGGTGCCGCATCGTTAAGGATTATGTCATTCAGGGCGGTTCGCCGGACAATGACATCATGACGGACAGTGATTGGCATATTAAGGGCGAGTTTACGGAAAATGGCGTCAACAACCCGCTCAAGCATATCCGCGGTGCCCTTTCTATGGCGCGCGATGATGACTTTGATACCGCCGGCACGCAGTTCTTTGTTGTTCACAAGGATGCTGCCAAGCTGGATGGCCGTTACGCCGCCTTTGGCGAAATGGAGAGCGGTTTTGATGTGCTGGACGCCATTGCCAACCAGCCCACTTACGGCCCTGAAACCTGGAACAAGCCCAAACAGATGCCTGTCATCACCAAAATCACGATCGAAGATTGATGGTTTTGGCTGACCGGCTGAACTGAACCACAACACCCCCTGCACCGGAAAGCATTGTGCTTTTGGTGCAGGGGGTGCTTTTGTGCTGTCTGTTGTTCGGTTGCCGTTCGCCATCATTTGTACATTTTCAATGCGTGCGTCGATTTCCGCCTGCGCATAGCCCAGCTCCGCAAAAACGTTGCGATAGTGTGTGGGCAGGGTAACTGCTGCCATAAATCGGCCCCTTTCGTTGTTCGGTTTTGGCTCAATATAGCAGGTTGCAGCGGCAAAATCAAGGGGGTACCGGGCTCGATTTTCAACAGGGCAACATAAATACAGCACCCCTGCATTCCACTTATTGCAAGAAAAGCCCTGTCATTTTCGGGACTTTCGGCTTTTGCAATGCTTATTTTGTGCTATTTTTCAGGCTGTGCAAATTTTGGCGATGCCGAACAAGCGCAGCAGGTAGGAAAAATTCGCGGCACGTTATGCACTATTTATCCATAATGATGACACGAAAGTTACAATTCGTTTCTCGAATCGCACAAAAACTGTGTTTTTCTTTCTAGCACATTGCACAAAAAACAATCAACAAGCCTGTAAAAACAGCAGATATTGATAAGATACATAGCAAAAAATGAGAAGCGTACATTTTCGGAATGCGGTATAATAACGGCAGATGATATGTTTGGCCTGTGATGAGCTCACCAAACATAAGACACAGACAATTCAGAAAAGAGTGAAGCAAACGGTGTTGGACAAGATCGCACCCAAGGACCCAACGGCCAAACGCCCGGGATTTTATGTGCTGCTGGACAAGCCGGTTGGCGGCCTGCCGAGCAATGACGGCGTAGGCCGCCACCCCGTTTATATCAATGGTGACCGCCTTGTAACTTTCGCCAAGATGGTCGGCGGCATTGACGATGAGAACATTCTGGAAATGCTCCGCACGGCCAAGAGCTTCCGCAAGCTCGTGCACAGCGTCGGCGTCAGCATTGTCGGCGACCTGCCCGACAAGGTCGTGACCTTCACCCTCGGCTTCTCCGGGGAACTGGGCAGCAGCGGCAGCCGCAACAGCATGAAGATTACCACCGATGGCACCGAGCACATCATGGTCATGGATGAGCAGCAGTGGTCCGACAGCGACGAGACGCCGCAGGAGTTTCTGTTCGAGCTCGTCAAACCGAAGGACATCGCCACGGCCACCGTCAAGCTCTACTTGAATGACGGCTACACAGTCCCCGAGGTTGACCCCGACCCGCCCGTGGCTTTCGATACGCCCGCCTACGGCGAGATGATCGCCCGCAGCTGCCTGAGCACCGGCAACAACATCCGTATCAAGCGTGTGTTGCAGCAGCTCCGCGATGGCAAGCCCACGACGATCGCCTTCCTGGGCGGCTCCATCACACAGGGCGCGGGTGCGGTTCCCTCGCAGGAAATGTGCTACGCGCGCAAGACCTATGAGGCCATCTGCGAAAGGTACACACCCGACCACGGCGCACATGTCCGCTACATCAAAGCGGGCGTTGGCGGCACGCCCTGCCAGCTCGGCATCATCCGCTATGACCGCGACATCACCCGCGACGGTGCGGTGCAGCCCGATCTGATCATCGTCGAGTTCGCCGTCAACGACGAGGCTGACGAGACGAAGGGCCTGATGCACGAGAGCCTGATCCAAAAGATCTGGTCAGCCCCCAATGAGCCCGCCGTTGTGATGCTGTTCAGCGTTTTTGCCAACGACTGGAACCTGAAGGATCGCTTGGCTCCCATCGGTTGGCGGCATGAGCTGCCGATGGTCAATGTGCTGGACGCCGTCAGCCCGCAGTTCCGCGTTGGTGTCGGTGAGCGCAGCGTCATCACCCGCCGCCAGTACTTCTACGATGTGTTCCATCCCTCCAACAGCGGGCACCGCATCATGCGGGACTGCCTCATGTATATGCTGGACCGGCTGGACAAGCAGCAGGAAGGGCCTGCCCCGAAAGAGCTCGCCCCCTACTACGGTTTCGACTTTGCCGAGACGAAGCTGCTGGACCGCAGTGTGAACCCCTTTGACGCGGTCATCGACCCTGGCTGCTTCACCGAGACGGACACCGACTTACAGAGCGTGCCCTTCGACTTCGAGGATGTCAACACCCCCGAGTTCCCCCACAACTGGAAGAAGGGCGCGGGCGACAACCCGTTCACGATGGACATCACCTGCCGCAGCATCCAGCTCGTTTTTAAGGATTCGGGCAGCAAGGAGTTCGGCGCGGCAGTCGTCACGGTAGACGGCAAAGAGGTCGCGGCCTACGACCCGCGGCAGGCCGGTTGGACCCACTGCCATGCGGCCATTATCTTAAAGGAAGAAACCGCGCAGCGGCACCACATCGAAATCAAGATGCAGGAGCCGGGCACGGACAAAGTATTCACCATTTTAGGCTTCGGCGTTCTGTAAAGGACACGGAAGAACAGGAGAAAGCACTATGAAGAGAACCAAGAATCCCGCTAAAGAGGCTGAGTACCGCAAGCGTGCGGCCGACCTCGTTGCGCAGATGACCCTGCACGAGAAGGTCAGCCAGATGCTGAGCTGGGCTCCCGCGATCGAGCGTCTGGGCATCCCCGCGTACAACTGGTGGAGCGAGGGCATCCACGGTATCGGCCGCGCGGGCACTGCCACCGTCTTCCCCCAGGCCATCGGCATGGCCGCCGCCTTTGACGAGGACATGATGGAGCAGGTCGGCAACGCCGTCGGCGTTGAGGCTCGCGGCAAGTACAATATGTGCCGCGCCCACGGCGACCGCGACATTTTCAAGGGTCTGACCGTCTGGGCCCCCAACATCAACATCTTCCGCGATCCCCGCTGGGGTCGTGGCCACGAAACTTACGGCGAGGATCCGTTCCTGACGGGCCGCCTCGGCGTCCGCTTTGTTGAGGGTATGCAGGGCGACGATCCCGATTACCTGCAGGCCGCCGCCTGCGCCAAGCATTTCGCCGTACACTCTGGCCCCGAAAGCGACCGCCACCACTTTAACGCCATCGTCTCCAAGCAGGACCTGTGGGAGACTTACCTGCCCGCCTTCCGCGCACTGGTCAAGGAAGCCGGTGTCGAGGCCGTTATGGGTGCGTACAACCGCACGAATGGCGAGCCCTGCTGCGGCAGCAAGACCCTGCTAAAGGATATCCTGCGTGACAAGTGGCATTTTGACGGCCACGTTACCTCCGACTGCTGGGCCATCAAGGACTTCCACACCGGCCACATGGTCACGGACGGCCCTGTAGAGTCCGTCGCACTGGCCGTCAACAACGGCTGCGACCTGAACTGCGGCGACCTTTACGTTTACCTTGAGCAGGCCGTCGCCGAGGGCAAGCTTTCCGAAGAGAAGATCGACGAGAGCCTGACCCGCCTGTATGTGACCCGCATGCGTCTGGGTATGTTTGACGCCGAGGATCAGGTTCCTTATAATAAGGTTGGCTACGACGTTGTCGACAGCGCCGAGATGAAGGCCCTGAACCTGAAAGTCGCCGACAGCATCATGACGCTGCTGAAGAACGACGGCACGCTGCCGCTGGACAAGTCCAAGCTGCACACCGTCGGCGTCATCGGCCCCAATGCCGACAGTCGCAAGGCGCTGCTGGGCAACTATGAGGGCACTGCCTCCCGCTACACCACCGTGCTGGAGGGCATTGAAGATTACCTCGGCGACGATGTGAAAGTCCGCTACTCGCAGGGCTGCCACCTCTACGCCGACAACATCCACGGCTTGGCCGAGTCCAACGAGCTGATGAGCGAGGTCAAGGGCGTCTGCGAGGAGAGCGATGTCGTTATCGCAGTCCTCGGTCTGGATTCCGGCCTTGAGGGTGAGGAGGGCGACAAGGGCAACCAGTTCGCCAGCGGCGACAAGCCGAACCTGAAGCTCCCCGGCCATCAGGAGGAAGTCCTGAAAGCCTGTGTTGAGAGCGGCAAGCCTGTTGTTCTGGTTCTGCTGGGCGGCAGTGCATTGGCTGTCAACTATGCAGATGAGCACGCAAACGCCATTCTCGAAGCCTGGTATCCCGGTGCCCGTGGCGGCGAGGCTGTGGCCCGCGCTCTGTTCGGTGAGACGAACCCGCAGGGCAAACTGCCTGTCACCTTCTACCACAGCGACCGCGACCTGCCGGAGTTTACCGACTACGCCATGAAGGGCCGCACCTACCGCTACATGGAGAAGGAAGCCCTTTACCCCTTCGGCTACGGCCTGTCCTACACGAAGTTCGGCTTCAAGAACGCTGCTGTCAGCGCGAATGAGGCGGGCTCCGACGGCCTTGATGTGACGGTGGACGTCACGAACGAGGGTTCCGTTGCGGGCCGTGAGAGCGTGGAGGTTTACGTCAAGGCCGAGCGCGAGAACACCCCGAACGCCCAGCTGAAGGGCCTTGCCAAGGTCGAGTTGCAGCCCGGTGAGACGAAGCAGGTCAAAATTCACCTGCCGCTGGCCGCCTTCGCCCTCTGCAATGAGGAAGGCACGCCGATCGTTGAGGCAGGCAGCTACAGCGTTTACGTCGGTGCTTCCCAGCCTGATGCCCGCAGCGTAGCGCTGATGGGTCAGGCCCCCGCAAAGCTGACTGTCACCCAGTCCGCAACGCAGGCCCTTGACCTGTGATTGATATTAGGAAGGAGAGACAGAACCATGCCCAAGACCGCACAAAAAGACGCTTCTGTGGCCACTGTTAAGAAGCAGGGTGCCGTGATGAAGCACATTAAAAAGTACTGGCAATGGTACGCAATGATGTTCATTCCCATTGTGTACTACATCGTGTTCCGCTACATCCCGATGTTCGGCAACATCATTGCGTTTCGCCGCTACCGCGCCGGCAGCAGCATCTTCGGCGATGAATGGAGCGGCCTGAAGTACTTCAACCAGTTCATGAAGGATCAGAACTTCTGGCGTGCGTTCAAGAACACACTGCTGTTGAACTTCAAGTATCTGATCATCAGCTTCCCGCTGACGCTGATCTTCGCCCTGTTGTTGAACGAGGTCAAGAATGTTCACTTCAAGAAGATTGTGCAGACGATCTCCTACCTGCCCCACTTCATCTCGATGGTCATCGTTGCGGGCATGGTCCGCGAGATTCTGTCCACCAGCGGTCCCATCAACAACCTCATCACCAAGCTGGGCGGCGAGGCCATCACCTTCATCTCCCTGCCCGAGTGGTTCACGACGATCTTTGTTACCACAGGCGTATGGCAGGGCCTCGGCTGGGGCACCATCCTTTACTTGGCTGCCATGTCCGGCATCAACACCGAACTGTACGAGGCTGCTGAGCTGGACGGCGCAAACCGCTTCCAGCAGTGCCTGCACGTTACCATCCCCGCCATCCTGCCCACCATCTCCACCCTGTTGGTTCTGAACATCGGCAGCCTGTGCGGTTCCGCCGCTTTCGAGAAGGTCTTCCTGCTGTACACCCCCACCACCTATGAGACGGCCGACATCATCGCCACCTACGTCTACCGCATGGGCCTTGGCTCCGGCAACTACAGCTACGCAACGGCCGTCGGCCTGTTCCAAGGTGTCATCAACCTGGTCCTGCTCACGGTTGCCAACAAGGTCTCCTCTTGGCTGACCGGCAGCGGTTTGTGGTAATTAGGAGGATAAAATAATGGCAAAAGCAACTACTATGGGCCCCATGAAGATCAAGGAATCCGCCAGTTACCGCGTGTTCAAGGTCTTTAACGCCATCATCCTGACGCTGATCAGCGTTGCGATGCTCTACCCGTTCCTGTACTTGGTCGCCCAGTCCTTCTCCTCTACGGAGGCGATCGTTGCAGGCGAAGTCGGCCTGATCCCGAAGGACTTCAACATCTCCACATATAAATACGTCATCACCGACGGCAAGCGCAACGACATCGGTTCCACCATGGAAGCCTACGCCGCCGCCCATCTGGGGACGGTGGACATCGACGGGGTGAAGGCTACCCCCTTCGGCGGGGACGCACTGACCGTCAACGGCTATCTGGGAACGGACGGGATCAAGCCCCTTCTGAAGATTTGCAAGGAGGAGGACAAGGGCATTTTCGTGCTGGTCAAGACCTCTAACCCCTCTTCCGGAGAGCTGCAGGACAAGAAGATCGGCCGCCGCACCGTGTATGAGGTGATGGGCTCCATGTGCGAGAAGTGGGGGAAGGAAGTCCCCGGCGACAGCGGCTATTCCGCCGTTGGAGCCGTGGTAGGCGCCACCTATCCGGAGCAGCTTTCCGAGCTGCGGGAGAAGCTGCCCCATACCTTCTTTTTAGTCCCCGGCTACGGTGCACAGGGCGGCGGAGCCAAGGATGTGGCCGGCGCCTTCGATGAAAACGGCTTGGGAGCCATCGTCAACTCCTCCCGGGGGATCATCTGTGCTTATAAGAAGGGCGATTGGAAGGAAGATCAGTTCGCTGAAGCCGCCCGGGCGGCCGCCATTCAGATGCGGGACGACATTGGGAGCGTTGTGACGGTGCGGTAAAAAGGAGGACGCAATGAAACGGGTAAGTTTCCGGCTCTCTCTGATAGCGTTCATTTTGCTGCTCTCTTCCTGCGGGAACGGGGCGGCAAGTCCGGTTCCTTCTCAGTCAGAAAGCAGCCGGATGGACGAGAGCGTCGGAAGCGTTTTCTCGGAGCTGCAGCCGGAATCCAGTGAAGAGGAGCCGGAGCCTTCCGGCTTTTTGCTGCCGGAGGCGGTTCGGATCGTCAAAGCGGATTATGATGCCATAGAGCTGGCGACCTATGACGTGTTCCGGCACCCAAGCGCACCGCCGGCGGATGAAAACGGGCTTTTCTACGG
>ERZ773194.2607-NODE-2607-length-16808-cov-10.481287_pt1 | contig 16808 bp, 19 predicted proteins | sample MGYA00511240_ERZ773194 | MGnify/ENA primary metagenome ERZ773194 (study PRJEB29015, sample SAMEA2737774) | human gut metagenome | biome: human gut; feature: human-associated habitat; material: faeces | place: China | collected 2012 ... | reverse complement strand
CGGGACGGGGAAATTTTTCAAAGAACCTCGTAGCCTTTTGCCGGTGGCGACTTGGCTTCGCATTTTTCTTACCAAGCGGTAGACAAAACCTTGACATTCTTTTTCCCCGTGATACTTTAGAATTACCAACTGGTCAATATTGGCCTCGCGGTAATTTTTGCTTAGGAGGATCACTATGTCGGAAGCTCAAGAAAAAACGGTGAAGCTGCTCGACAGCAAGCTCGACGCAGCCGTCATCAAAACCGTCACGACCTGCGCGATCGTCATGATCGTCGCCGTGCTGATCCACGACGGGGATCACATCCGTCAGGCGCTCAACTGGGGCTACTCCATTCCGCTCTCGCTCTGGGTGCTGAATCTCACGGTATACGTGCTGCCGGTCGTGACGCTGTTTCTGGCCAGGAGCGGCCGCCCGTCCGCGACGCTGGTGGGCGCGGTCGCCGGTGTGTTCACGACGGCGTCGTTTCTCATCCTGCACCTCTGCGGCTCGTTCACGGGCAACTGGGGCGTGTGGAACTACTCGTACTTTGCGCTGATCAAGGGCGTCACGTATAACGGCGTGTTCTATCAGGGCGTGGACTGGCTGAGCTGGGTGCTGCTGTTCCACATTCCGGTGTGCTGCCTGCCGTGCTCGTGGGTGTGCTTCCGGCAGTATCTGAAGCTGAAACACGATGCAGCCAAGTGACATCTCCGTCTCATGTCCCGCCTGCGGCGACGCCGAGAGTGAGATCGGCGGCCGGCTGCGGCTGTTAAGGACGCTTTGCATCAGCGTCTTTCTGACGATGCCCCTGTTTTGGAATCTGCACCCGCTGGCTCAGCTTGCGATCGCGTCCGTGCTCCAGTTCTGGCCGGGCGCATATTTCTACAAGGGCGCGTACAAGACGCTGCGGCAGGGCGTGCTCGGCATGGACTTTCTGGTCGCCGTGTCGACGACCGTGATCTATCTGCACAGCGCCTGCATCGCACTGACCGTGCACCACGACGTGAAGCTGTACTTCCTCTCCGAGGGCGTGCTGCTGTCGCTGATCCTGTTCGGCAAGTATATGGAGTGCACCTCGCGCTACGAGGCCTCGGAAGCGATCCGGAAGCTGATCCGCCTCCAGCCGGAGACGGCGAACGTGCTGCGCGGCGGCACGGTGCAGACCGTCGATATCCGCACGCTGACGTCCGACGATATCGTGCAGGTCCGCAGCGGTGAGCGCGTGCCGATCGACGGCGCCGTGCTGAGCGGGTCGTGCACGGTCGACGAATCCATGCTCACGGGAGAGAGCGAGCAGATCCCGAAGAGCGCGGGCGCGCGTATGTACTGCGGCACGCTCTGCCGGGAGGGCGATGTGACGCTCTCATGCGCAGCCGTTTGCGAGCAGACCGTGCTTGCGCAGATCATCGCCATCGTCAGCGCAGCGCAGTCGGAAAAAGCCCCCATCGCGCGACTGGCCGACAAGATCGCGACCGTGTTCGTGCCCGTGGTCATTCTGGTCGCAGCCGGTGTTTTCTGCCTGCGCTACTTCGTGCTCGACGCCGGAGATCTGCGCTCGGCGCTCAACTGCGTCTGCTCCACGCTCGTGATCGCCTGTCCCTGCGCGCTGGGGCTGGCCACGCCGACCTCGATCATGACCGGCTCCGGCCGCGCGGCGGAGCTCGGCGTACTGTTTCGCGGCGGCGAGCAGCTGGAGACGGCCTACAAGACCGACACCGTCGTGTTCGACAAGACCGGCACACTGACGCTTGGCCTCACCGACGGCGCCGAGCAGCTCCGACCGGGCGCGGCCGAGGCCGTCCGCACGCTCAGGGACCGCGGCATGGAGCTGTGGATGATCAGCGGCGACAAGCGGGAGAAGGCCGAGCGGATCGCCGGGATGCTGGGCATCGAAAACGTGCTCTGTGAGGTCAGGCCCGCCGACAAATCGGACGCGGTCAAGGCGCTGCAGGCGCGCGGAAAGCACGTGTGCTTCATCGGCGACGGCATCAACGACTCCCCGGCGCTGGCGTGCGCGGACATCGGCGTCGCGCTCGGCTGCGGCGCGGACATCGCCATTTCGACGGCGGACGTGATGATCGTCAGCAGCAGCATGCAAAGCGTGCAGACGGTGTTCGACATCTCCGCCGCGGCCATGAAAAACGTGCGCCAGAACCTGATCTGGGCGGCCGTCTACAACGTCATCTGCATCCCGCTCGCGGCATCCGGCATCATCAACCCCTCCATCGCCGCGGCCGCGATGGCGCTGAGCTCCAACGGCGTATTGCTGAACGCATTGAGGTTGAAAAAATATGAGCCACGAAATATTTGACCGCAAGGTCGACGGTATGATCTGCCCGCAATGCGAGGACGAGATCGCACACAGGCTGCTGCACACGCGCGGCATCCTCTCCTGTACGGCCAGCTACCGCAAGAGCACCGTCACGGCGGACTTTGACCCGGACATTCTCTCAGCAGAGGGCATCGAACGCATCCTCGCCGCGACCGGCTACCCCGTCGGCGACGGCCGCAGCGGGCGGCGCGCCGACGCGATCGCGCTTGTGCTTGTCGCGTGCCTGTATTTTGCCGTCCCCGCCTTGACCGGTCTCGTCCGGACGCCGAGCGCGGAGCGCGGCGTCGGCTTCGGTGCGCTCTTTGTTATCGGCCTGCTCACGGGCGTGCACTGCATCGGCATGTGCGGCGGCATCCTGCTCGCGCAGGGCAATGCGCTGCTCTATAACGGCGGCCGTCTGCTGAGCTACACGCTGATGGGCGCCGTCTTCGGCGCGCTCGGAAAATACATCAGCTACGATCTGCAGGTCAGGAGCATGCTCCTGACCGTCAGCGGGCTGCTCGTGGTGCTCATCGGGCTCAGGATGTGGGGCGTGCCGTTTCTGCGCCGGATCAGTCCCGAACTGACCAGGCCCTGCCGCTTCCGGGGCAAGGCGTTCGCCGCCGGGCTGCTGACCGGCCTGATGCCGTGCGGCGCGCTGTCGTCGATGTGGATCTTCGCCGCCTCGTCCGGGTCGTGGGCAAGCGGCGCGGTGAGCATGCTCGCCTTCGGCGCGGGCACGTACGTCTTCATGCTTCTGTTCGGCCTGCTCGGGACGTTTCTCCCGAAGCGGTACAACAAATATCTGCTCAAGGGCAGCACGATCCTCATCGTCGCCCTCGGGCTGATCCTGATGACCAAAAGCATCCGGCTGCTCGCCTGACGGCAAGCACAAGCGGCGCGTCCGGTTTCGGACGCGCCACTTGGTTTATCAGATTTTCCGGGGGATCACTTTCCCGCCTCGGTCTCGCAGTACAGGCAGCGGTAGACGCGCCGCTCCCGATCCGTGAGCACGAACTCCTGCGGCAGCTCGCGCTCGGTCGAGGTGATGCAGCGCGGATTCTTGCACCGCAGCACGCCGCGGATGCGCTCGGGCAGCTTGAGCGTGCGCTTTTCCTGCAGCTCGCCGCCGCGGATGATGTTGACCGTGATGCTCGGATCGACGTAGCCGATCAGATCCCAGTCGAGCTCCATCTCACCGTCGATCTTGATGATGTCCTTGCGGCCGAGCTTGCCGCTGGTGACGTTTTTGAGGATGGCAACGGTGCAGGCGAGCTTGTCCAGGCCGAGGATCTGGTAGAGTTCCATGGCCTTGCCGGCCGTGATGTGGTCGATGACGATCCCGTTTTGAATCGAATCAATAAGCATAACGTTTCTCCTCCCGTCAGTCGATGCCCAGCAGCTTGAGCATGAGCGCCATGCGGATATAGCGGCCGTTTTTTGCCTGCCTGAAGTAGCAGGCGCGCGGATCGTTGTCCACGGCGGCGGCGATCTCGTTGACGCGCGGCAGCGGGTGCAGGATGCTCATGTCGGGCTTGGCGGTCTCGAGCTTATCCGGCGTGAGGATATAGCTGTCGCGCAGGCGCAGGTAGTCCTCCTCGTTGAAAAAGCGCTCGCGCTGCACGCGGGTCATATACAGCACGTCCAGCTCCGGCATCACGGCCTCGAGCGACGTGGACTGCGTGTAGGGGACGCCGGGCTTTTTGAGATACTCGTCCTTCACGTAGCGCGGGAGCTTGAGCTCCTCCGGGGAGATGAGCACGAAGCGGATGCCCGTGCAGCGGCTCATAGCGGCGACGAGCGAGTGCACCGTGCGGCCGAACTTCAGGTCGCCGCACAGGCCGATCGTCAGGTCGTCCAGCCGACCCTTTTCGCGGTAGATGGTCATGAGGTCGGTCAGCGTCTGCGTGGGGTGGTTGTGTCCGCCGTCGCCCGCGTTGATGACCGGGACCTGCGCGTGCATGGACGCGACCAGCGGCGCGCCCTCCTTGGGATGGCGCATAGCGATGATGTCGCTGTAGCAGCTGACGACACGCACGGTGTCCGCGACGGTCTCGCCCTTGGAGGCGGACGAGCTCTCTGCCGAGGCGACGCCGAGCACCTTGCCGCCGAGCGAGAGCATCGCGCTCTCGAAGCTCAGGCGCGTGCGCGTGGACGGCTCGAAAAACAGCGTGGCGAGGATCTTCCCGTCGCACTTGTGGGCATATTGCTCGGGGTGCTCCATGATCGCGCAGGCGGTGTCGATGAGCTCCATGATCTCCTGCGGGGTCAGCTGCATAATGTCGATCAGATGCTTCATATCACGCCTGACTTTCTGCCTGGATCCAGCTCTCGTCGGAGGGGTTTTCGCGGAAGGCCAGCAGCCGCGCGACGTCGGCCTCGGTGATGTAGCCCTCCTGTGCACCCGTGCTGGCGACGGTGTCCAGATCCGTGAGGCTCACGTTTCTGACCTGCGCTGCGGCGAGCCGCTCCACGCCCTTTTTCATGCCGTAGGTGAAGATACTCACGACGCCGAGCACCTCCGCGCCGGCTTCACGCAGCGCGTCCACCGCGTCGAGCACGCTGCCGCCGGTGGAGATCAGATCCTCGACGACCACGACCTTCTGCCCCGGGACGAGCTTGCCCTCGATGCGGTTCTGGCGGCCGTGATCCTTGCTGCGCGAGCGGACATAGCCCATCGGCAGACCGAGCAGATGCGCGGCGATGGCGGCGTGGGCGATGCCGGCCGTGGCCGTGCCCATGAGCACCTGCGCCTGCGGATACGCGCGCTTGACCGTCTCGGCGATGGCGCGCTCGACCAAATCACGCGCCTCGGGCGCGGTCAGGATGAGGCGGTTGTCGCAGTAGATGGGGCTCTTGATGCCGCTGGCCCACGTGAACGGCTCCTGCGGGCGCAGGAACACCGCCTCGATCGAGAGCAGGCTGCGCGCAACTTCGTGTTTGATATCCATAGCAGTTCCTCCTGTTGAAATGTCTCTGATCCGGCGCTCAGCCGACGAACGCGGCCACGCACCGGCGATAGGCGGCGACAGGATCGTCCGCCTGCGTGATCGGACGGCCGACGACGATGTAGTCCGAGCCGATCTCCCGGGCGCGCTCCGGCGTTGTGACGCGCTTCTGGTCGCCGCTCTCCCCGTCGGCAAAGCGCACGCCGGGCGTCACGGTCAGAAAGTCCGCGCCGCAGCGCGCATGGATGCTGCCCGCCTCCAGCGGGGAGCAGACCACGCCGTCAAGACCGGCATCGCGCGCATTGCGTGCATAGTGCAGCACGACCTCGTCGATCGGCGCGTGGATGAGCAGCTCCCGGTCCATGCGCTCCTGATCCGTGGAGGTCAGCTGCGTCACGGCGATGAGCAGCGGGCGCGTGCCGTCCGGCCGGGTCAGTCCCTCGAGCGCGGCGCTCATCATGGCCTTCGTGCCGGCAGCGTGGAGGTTGATGATATCCACATCCAGCGCCGAGAGCGCGGCCATCGCCTTTTTGACCGTGTTGGGGATGTCGTGCAGCTTGAGGTCGAGAAAGATCCTGTGGCCGCGCGCGCGGATCTGGCGCACGATGTCCGGCCCTTCGGCATAAAACAGCTCCATGCCGATCTTCACAAACGGCTTCTCGTCCTGAAAGAGGTCGAGAAATGCGAGCGTCTTTTCCCGGCTGTCAAAATCCAGCGCAATGATAACGTCCTTACCCATGATGTGCTCCTCCTATTATGTCCCTGAGATTGTCGATGCCGAAGCGCGCCATCGCGTCCGGCAGAGTTTCAATGATGTGCTTGCAGGCATACGGCTCGACCAGGTTTGCCGCGCCCACACCGACCGCCGTCGCGCCCGCGAGCATCAGCTCCAGAACGTCCTGCGCGCTCGTCACGCCGCCCATGCCCACGATGGGGATGTGCACCGCCTCGTACACCTGATAGACCATGCGCACGGCCAGCGGGAACATACCGGGGCCGGACATGCCGCCGGTCCGGTTGGCCAGCAGCGGGCGGCGGCGCGCAAGGTCGATGCGCATACCCGGCAGGGTGTTGATGAGGCTCACGCCGTCCGCGCCCGCGTCCTCGCAGGCCCTGGCAACGGCGGCGATGTCCGCCGCCGTCGGCGAGAGCTTGAGAATGATCGGCTTTTTCGTCACGGCACGCACCGCGCGCGTCACCTCGGCGGCCGCCGACGGCTCCGCGCCGAAGGCAGCGCCGCCGCCGTGGACGTTCGGGCAGGAGATGTTGACCTCCAGCCAGCCGACCTGCGGCTGCGCGTCAAGCTTGGCGCAGACCTCGGCATATTCTTCCACGCTGAAGCCGCTCACATTCGCCATGACCGGCTTGTGAAACACCTTTTTCAGCTCCGGCAGCTCGTGCGCGATGACCGCGTCCACGCCGGGGTTCTGCAGCCCCACCGCGTTGAGCATTCCGCCGGCATACTCGGCGATGCGCGGCGTGGGGTTGCCGAAGCGCGGCGCGCGCGTCGTCCCCTTGAAGGAGAACGTGCCGAGCATATTGATGTCATACAGCTGCGCAAACTCCTGCCCGTAGCCAAACGTGCCGCTGGCCGGGATGATGGGGTTTTCCAGCTCGATCCCGCAGAGCGTTACGGCTGTTGCGGCCATAGGATCTCCTCCTTTGTGAACACGGGCCCGTCCTTGCAGACGCGCTTGCTGCCGTGCGTCGTTTCGCAGGTGCAGCCCATGCACGCGCCGAAGCCGCAGCCCATGCGCGCCTCAAGGCTCAGCTGACCGTCGAGCGGCGTCGCGCTGCACAGCGCCTGCAGCATGGGCATCGGCCCGCAGGCATACACATAGGTGCCGTCCTCGGGCAGCGCCTCGGTCACGAAGCCGCGCGCGCCCATGGTGCCGTCCTCGGTCACGACCGTGACGGGGATGCCGAGCGCACAAAACGCATCGGCAAGCAGCACTTCTGCCGCCGTGCGAAAGCCGAGCACAGCCAGCGGGCTGCGCCCCTCGGCCACGAGCTGTTGCGCCAGACCGTACAGCGGGGACGCGCCCACGCCGCCGCCGACCAGCAGCGGCCGCGCGCCGGCGGGTGCGGTGTCAAAGCCGTTGCCGAGACCGACCAGCAGGTCCAGCTCCGTGCCCGGCGCCAGCGTGCTCAGCTGTGCCGTGCCTGCGCCCGCCACTTTATAATACAGCGTCAGCGCACCGTCACTCCAGCTGCACACCGACACGGGGCGGCGCAGAAAGCGTCCGGCAAGCCGGATGTCCACAAACTGCCCCGGCGCGGTGATCGCGGCGGTGTCCCCCGTGAGCTGCAAACGGTAGGTGTCACGGGCAACGGGCGCGTTTTCCGCAATGGTGAAAACTTTCTGCTGCATGACTTACTCCGCGTGGATCGTGGACACGGCCAGCGTCGTCTCCTCGAGCACGTCGAGCAGTACGCGCACCGTATCGAGCGAGGTAAAGACGGTCACGCCGTTTTCCACCGCGCAGCGCCGGATCGCGGCGCCGTCCTGCGCGTGGACGCTCGAATGGATGGAGCGGGTGTTGATGATGTAGCTGACGTAGCCGCTGCGGATGGAATCGAGGATCTCGTGGCTGCCGTCGCTGATCTTGCCGCGCACGCGCGTGCGGATGCCGAAGGACTTGAGGTAGGCAGCCGTGCCTGCGGTCGCCTCGATGTTAAAGCCCATCTCATAGAACCGGCGCACGAGCGGCAGGCCCTCCGGCTTGTCCTCATCGGCCAGCGTCACGAACACGGTGCCGTAGTTCTGCACGTTCATGCCGGAGGCCTGCAGCGCCTTGTACATGGCGCGCGAGAGCTTCTTGTCGTAGCCGATGGCCTCACCCGTGGACTTCATCTCCGGGGAGAGGTAGGCGTCCAGCCCGTGGAGCTTGGCAAAGGAGAACACCGGCGCCTTGACATAGCAGCGCTCTTTCTCCGGCGGATACAGGTCGAAGATGCCCTGCTCCTTGAGGCTCGTGCCGAGGATGACGTTCGTGGCGATGTCCGCGAGCTGATAGCCCGTGGCCTTCGACAAAAACGGCACCGTGCGCGACGAGCGGGGGTTGACCTCGATGATGTAGACATGGTCGCTCTTATCGACGATGAACTGGATGTTATACAGTCCGACGATGCCGATGCCCAGACCGAGCTTCTTGGCATAGGTCAGGATCGTGCCCTTGACCTTGTCGGAGATGGAAAACGGCGGGTAGACGCTGATGGAGTCGCCGGAGTGGACACCGGTGCGCTCGACCAGCTCCATGATGCCGGGCACGAACACGTCTCTGCCGTCGCAGATGGCGTCGACCTCGACCTCGCGGCCGGAGATGTACTTGTCGACCAGCACGGGCTTGCCCTCGCCGGTGCGCACGGCATTCTGCAGATAGTGGCGCAGCATCTCGTCGTCGGCCACGATCTCCATGGCGCGGCCGCCCAGCACGAACGACGGGCGCACCAGCACCGGATAGCCCACCGTGTGCGCAGCCTTGAGACCGTCGTCCAGATTCGTCACCGCCGCGCCCATCGGCTGCGGGATGTTCAGCTCGAGCAGCAGCTTTTCAAAGCAGTCGCGGTTTTCCGCGCGCTCGATCGCGGCGTAGATTTTCTCCATGTCGTCCTTCTGCACGCACTTGCCCGGCGTTTTTGTCCAGCAGCCGAGGCAGCCGAGGCAGGGGCGGATATTGAGCCTGCGCAGCTCCAGCGTTTCTATCTCCGTTCCCTGCGGGAAGCCGGAGAGAAACGCGCGCGTCAGCACGGCGGTATGACCGCTCTCACCCTTCGGACTGGCATGGATGACCAGAACTCTCATTTGCTCTCTCCGTAGATCGCGTTCTGTGCGACCGCGGTGAACATCAATTCGCCCTTTGCGCGCGTCTCGCCGTCGCAGCAGATGTCCACGGAGAACTGATACAGTCCCGCGCCGCCGCGCAGAAGCTCCGCGTGCAGTTCCAGACGGTCGCCGGGAATGACCGGCTTGACGAACTTGAAGTCGCGCACCTTGAGAAGGACATAGACCTTGTCCGCGTCGCTGCCGTCGGCCTCAATGACGAGGGAGCAGAGCTGCGCAGCGCTTTCGATCAGCAGGACGCCTGGCATGATGGGCAGACCCGGCATATGTCCCTGAAAATACGGCTCGTTGACGGAAACGCACTTGATGCCCGTCGCGGACTTGCCCGGCTCCAGCGCAGTGACCCGCTCGATCATCTGGAAGGGCGGACGCTGGCGGATGCGGGCGTTGATCTCCAGAAGGTTCATAGGCTCAGCCCTCCGTCGAGAACGAGCGTCTGACCCGTCAGATAGGAAAGCTCCGGCTGGCAGAGCGTGCAGACGGCGTCCGCGACCTCGCTGGGCGCTGCAAAGCGACCCATGGGAACGGCCTTGAGGTAGCCCTCCTTCTGCTCTGCGGGGATGTGATCGAGCATTTCCGTTTCGACAAAGCCCGGCGCGACCGCGTTGACGCGGATGCCGTAGGGCGCAAGTTCCTTGGCGAGCGTCGCCGTCAGGGCGTTGACCGCCCCCTTCGTGGCGCTGTAGACGCTCTGGCCGGGGATGGCCATGATGGAGCTGACGGAGGAAATATTGACGATCACGCCGGATTTCTTGCGCATCATCTTTAAAGCCGCCTGCTGCGCGCAGTGGAAATAACCCTTGATGTTGATGTCAAGGCTCCGCGTGAGAGATTCTTCGGTCAGCATCAGCAGGAAGCGGTCGTCTACGACGCCCGCGTTGTTGACCAGCACATCCACGCCGCCGAGTTCCTTCACGACGGTGCGGAACATATTCTTCACGGAGGGAAGATCGGAGGTATCCGCCTGTACTGCCAGAGCGCGCACGCCGAAGCCTTCCAGCTCCTGCACGACGCTCTGCGCGGCGGCCTCATTGGAAACATAGTTGACCGCGACATCATAGCCGCGCTTGGCCAGCGCCACGGCGCAGGCCTTGCCGATCCCGCGGGAAGCACCCGTTACGATTGCAACACTCATGCGTTTGCCCTCCCCAGTACGACGGCGCTGACACAGCCCGTCCAGCTGCCGGCGACGGCAGCGGCATACTGACAGTCTCCGCGCTCCAGCGCTTCGGCCGCTTTTTGCAGCGCATAGGCTGCGACCGCAGCACGGCTGTTGCCGATCTCCTGCGTCACATCCTGCGAAGCATCCGTGCCGGCATAGAAGATCTTGCCGAGTTTGTCCTCAGCAACGCCCGCGTCGGCGCAGGCCGCACGCAGGGTGCGGTCAAGCAGACGCTTCGTCGTTTCCGCGCCGTAGGCGGTAGGCTCATGCAGGGAAGCATAGCCGAGAATGTCGGCATAAACTCTCGCGCCGCGCGCCTTTGCGTGCGCTTCCGTCTCCAGAACGGCCGTCACGCTGCCCTCGCCAAGGTTTTCGCCCTTGCCGATGGAGTTGTACAGCGCCTGAATGTTCTCCGAGGTTTCGTCTGTGCCGGAGGCAAGGATCAGGTCGGCCGTGCCGTTTTGCAGCATATCGCAGGCAATGGTGACGGCCTGCAGGCCGGCCTGCGTGCCGTTCGCGATGGTCGCGCAGTAGCCCTTGAGCCCGGTAAAAATGGACAGATGGCCGCCTGCGGCGTTATAGACCGTGTTGGGGAAGCTGAATGCGCTTCCGGCTGCCGGTCCCTTCTCGCAGACCGTTTTCTGGAAATTGGAGATCTCCGCCATGGGACCGTCGGCCGTGCCGATGACGCTGCCGACCATGGGCGCATTCTCGGCGTTGATCTCAAAGCCGGCGTCGCGCAGTGCGTCCACGCCGCTGAGCACCTGCATCTGGCTGAAGCGGTCGAGCTTGCGGTAGAAGCCCAGCTTCACGCCGCGGGCGTCAAAGCCCTCTGCGGTCAGCTCGACGGCGTTTCCGGCCAGCTTGCCGAAGCCCGTCACGGCAATACGCGACTTGACGGGTAGCGGAGCGTCATGCTCGTTTTTGGTAAAAATAATGCTTGCGTTCGTGCCGCCGAAGGCGAAAGAGTTGGACATGGCGTTTTCCATCTGCTTCTCTCTGCCGACGTTGACGACGCAGTCGAGATTCCCGGCCTTCTCCGCCAGCGCGGGAAGATCCTCCGGGGCGTAATTGGTCGTGGGCAGAACGGTGTTCTCCGTCAGGGCCTTGACGCTCAGCACCGCCTCGATCGCGCCCGCTGCGCCGAGGCAGTGGCCGGTCATGGATTTGGTGGAGCTGACGGAGGGAGAGCAGCCGTCGAAGAGGGTGTGCAGGGAGAGGAATTCCGCCGCGTCGTTCTTCTTCGTGCCGGTGCCGTGGGAGTTGATGTAGCCGATCTCCTCCGGCTTGACATTGCCGTTGACCATCGCGCGGCGGAGCGCGGCCATCTGGCCCTCGCCCTCCGGCTGCGGCGCGGTGATATGGAAGGCATCGGAGCTGACGCCGTAGCCTGCGATCTCGCAGTAGATCTTCGCGCCGCGGGCGACCGCGTGCTCGTACTCCTCCACGACCAGAACGCCGGAGCCCTCGCCGAGGGTGATTCCGTTGCTGTGGTTCAGCGGGGAGCAGGCGTCCGCCGACAGCGCGTGCAGCGCGTTGAAGCCGGAATACGCCAGAGAAGAAAAAGCGTCCGTGCCGCCCGCAAGGTAGACCTTGCCCTTTCCCGCGCGGATCAGGTCGCAGGCAAAGGCGATGCTCATCGTGCCTGCGGCGCAGGCGTTGACGATGTTGGCCGTTTCGCCGGACGCGCCGAGGGCGTGCGCAACGTCGCAGGCGATGGCGGAGGCAGACATCTTAAGCACGTCCTGCTTGCGCTCCTCACCCTGCAAAAGGCCGGTATAATAATGATCAATGCTGGCTGCACCGCCGACGCAGCTTCCCAGGATCACGCCCGCGTCATGCAGGTCGCTCTCCGGCAGAGCGCTGTCGCGCAGCGCCTCCTGCGCCGCGTGTAGGCACAGGCGGACGGAGCGGTCATACTCCGGCGCAGGAAGATCGTCGCAGTGCACCTCCGCGCCCACGTGGGAAACGCAGCCCTCGGTGGACACGCTCGTCACCTCGCGGATGCCGCTGACGCCGTCGCGGACGTTCTTCCAGCAGGTTTCAACATCGTTTCCGGTCGCGCAGATCAGACCCAGACCGGTGATTACATAGCGGCTCATTGTTCCATGTTCGCAGCGACATAGGCTGCCAGCGCGTTGATGGTCTGGAAATGCTCGCGATCCGCGCCGGTCATATCCACGCCAAACAGGTCGTCGATGCCGGAGATGATCTCCAGAGAGTCAACGGAGTCCAGTCCGATGTCGCTGCCGAACAGTTCTGCGTCGTAGTCGAGCATATCTTCGGGAATACGGAGGTTTTCGTGGATCATTTCCTTGATCTTTTCAGCAATTTGTTCGTTCATTTTTCTATTTCCTTTCCAAAATTGATTTAGATATTATACTTCGGTAAAGCGGATAACGCAACCGTTTTCCTCATAAACGCCGATCCGGCGGAATCTGCGGTAGCGCTGCTCCAGCAGCTCCGCAGGGGTCAGGCGGCACAGCTCCTCCAGATCCAGAGAAAGCTCCACGGCAAGCGCGGCGCACATTCCGGAGAAATCCTCAAAGTCCTCCGGGATCACGCGCTCGGCCACCTGAAGGCGGATCATATCATCCGCCGTGATGTGCAGGCACTCGGCCGCATCCGGTGCGCGCCCGGCATCCTTCCACAGGATGCTCGCGCAGCCCTCCGGCGACACGACGGAGTACACCGCGTTTTCCAGCATATAGACCCGGTCGGCCGCTGCCAGCGCAAGCGCGCCGCCGCTGCCGCCCTCGCCGATCACCACGGAGATGACCGGCGTGCGCAGACCCATCATTTCCAGAATGTTCTCCGCAATGGCCTCGCCCTGCCCGCGCTCCTCGGCCTCCGCGCCGCAGTAGGCACCGAGGGTATCGACGAAGCAGATGACCGGGCGATGGAACTTCTCCGCCTGCTTCATCAGGCGCAGTGCCTTGCGGTAGCCCTCCGGCATGGGGCAGCCGAAATGGTTGCTCATGCGCGAATCCAGATCGACGCCCTTATCAATGGCAATATACGTCACCGGACGTCCCTGCAAGGTGCCGATGCCGGAAAGGATCGCGGGATCCTCGCCAAAGCGGCGGTCGCCGCAGAGATCCATTCGGTCGCGGAACAGCTCATGCACATAGGCGCGGCCCGTCGGACGGGCGGTGTTTCTCGCGGTTTTCAGTCGATCGTAAGCCGTCGTCATGCCCATTCACCTCCGTGCAGCCGCAGGAGCCTCCCGAGCGTTTCCGGAAGCCGGCGGCGATCCACCACGGCATCCACAAAGCCGTGGTCCTGCAAAAATTCCGCGCGCTGGAAATTGGACGGAAGCTGAGAGCCGGTCGTCTGCTCGACGACACGTCTGCCCGCGAAGCCCACCAGCGCCTTCGGCTCGGCCAGAATAATGTCCGCCTGCATCGCAAAGGACGCCGTCACGCCGCCTGTGGTCGGGTCGGTCAGCACCGCTATGTACAGCAGGCCCGCTTCGCTGTGGCGCTTTACCGCGCCGGAGCATTTGGCCATCTGCATCAGGGAAACCACGCCCTCCTGCATCCGCGCGCCGCCGGAGGCCGTGAAGCCGATGACCGGCAGGCGCTGCTCCAGCGCCAGCTCAAACAGCCGTGTGATCTTCTCGCCCACCACGGAACCCATGGAGGCCATGAAGAAGCTGGAATCCATCACAAAGGTCGCGCACATCACGCCGCCGATGGATGCCGTGCCGCACAGCACCGCCTCCTGTTCGCCGGTGGATTCCTTCGTTTTCTCCAGTTTTTCCGCGTATCCGGGAAATTGCAGGAAGTCCACGCTGGTCAGGTCCTTCGCGATCTCCTGAAAGCTGTCCGGATCGAAAATCTGCGAAATGCGCTCACGCGCCGTCATGCGCAGATATTTGCCGCAGGTGGGACAGACCTTCCCGCGCGCCATCAGATCCGCATAAGGATGCTCGGTATGGCAGGCCGGACAGACAACGGGCTTCTTTTCCGTCACTACCGGCTTTTCCACCGGTTTTTCTCCGAAGAACGTGTGTTCCTGCACCCGCTCGCGGAGCATATCCAGAATCATCATAGGATCCCCGCCTCCCGCAGCTTATCGATACCGGAAGCATCCTCCACGGCATAGGCGCGGCAGTCCGGCAGATTTTTCTGTGCCAGACGGCGCAGCACACTGCCCGCGCCGCATTCGATAAAGGTGTCAAAGCCCTGTGCGTGCAGTTCCTGCATGATCTTCGCCCAGCGCACCGGATGGTTGATCTGCTCAAAAAGGAGCGTGCGCACGTCCTCGCCATAGGGCGCGGCGGTGCGGTTGGAATAGGCCGGGATCTCCGGCTGGCGGAAATTGATGTTGCTGATATAGGCGTGGAAATGCCTCGCCGCCTCATCCATAAAGGGCGAATGGAAGCCGCTGCTGACCTTCAGAGGCACGCTGCGGCCACCCGCGGCGGCGACGTCCTCATAAAAGTGCTCCAGCTCGGCACGCTCGCCCGCGACCGCCACCTGCCCGTCGCAGTTATAGTTGACGGGGTAGACATGCGGATAGGCCGCACAGAGTTTTTCCACCGTTTCATCCGAGAGCTTGACCACGGCCGCCATGGTCGCATCATGCTGGGACGCGGCGGCCGCCATGTAGCTGCCTCTGGCGCAGGCCAGGCGGAAGCCGGTCAGCGCGTCATAAGTGCCCGCAAAAGCCAGCGCGGGAAGCTCTCCGAGGGAGAAGCCCGCCACAGCCTCCGGGACCAGCCCGCACTCGCGCAGCGCCAGCGCCGCAGCGATGTCCGCAAGATACAGGCAGGGCTGGGTGTTTTCCGTCTGCTGCAAGGCTTCCTCGCTGCCCTCGAACATCTGATGCAGCGTTCCCGGACGGTATTCCTCCGCCGCGTCAAACAGCGCACGGACCGAAGGATACGCTTCGTAAAGTTCCTTTCCCATTCCAACGTGCTGCGCACCCTGTCCTGAGAACAGGAAAGCTGTTTTTCCCATGATTCCATCCTTTCCAATGCTGTGTTCGTTCCACAATTCGACTTTTTTCTTCTTTACCACTTTATCAGCGGCAGGAAAAGTTGCAATAGACAATTTGCCCCCCGTGTGTCAAAACCATGCAACTTTTCAGGAATGCCCGAATTTTTTATATGTTACATTCATTATTTGTTTGGCTTTTCATCGGCCTTTTGGCAGGAATTTCAACTCATGTATAGATTCCCTTGCCGCAATCATATCATATTTTATGTAATTTGCAAGATTTTTTCTGAAAAAGCGCTTGACAATTTCTTCTCCCGGTGCTACAATAATGCAGCAAAAGCAAGAAGGTCGGCAGCCCCGTCCTCACCTCCCGCTTCGGCAAAGAGGTTTTATATCGAAGGCTTCGCGCGTCGGCGCGATGTGGTTCGGTGCGGGTGCTGCGGCATCCGCATTTTTTGTATGTGTAATGGAGGTGCTTTACCATCGGCAAATTAGATCATCAGCTCAATGAGGAAATCCGTGACAAGGAAGTCCGCCTGATCGCTTCCGACGGCTCCATGGTCGGTATCGTTTCATCCGAGGCCGCGCTGGCTATGGCAGAGGAACAGGAGCTTGATCTCGTAAAGATCTCTCCCAACGCCGTCCCGCCCGTGTGCAAAATCATGGACTACGGCAAGTTCCGCTTTGACCAGCTCAAGAAGGAAAAGGAAGCCCGTAAGAATCAGCGTGTCGTCGAGATCAAGGAGATCCGTATGTCCCCCGGCATCGACACGAACGACCTGAACGTTAAAATGCGAAACGCGATGAAGTTCCTCAAGGAAGGCAACCGCGTCAAGGTCACTGTGCGCTTCCGCGGCCGTGAGATGGCCCACACCGAGATCGGTGAGCAGCTTTTGGTCCGGTTTGGCGAAGGATGCGCCGAAGTCGCAAACGTCGAAAAGACTCCCAAGCTCGACGGCAGACATATGTCCCTGTTTCTGTCGCCGAAAAATGCAAAATAATTACAAAGGAGAAGTACCATGCCGAAACTCAAAACCCACAGCGGTGCCAAGAAGAGATTTAACCTCACCAAGACCGGTAAGGTCAAGAGAGCACACGCATTCAAGAGCCATATCCTCACCAAGAAGGACACCAAGCGCGGCCGTCGTCTGAGAAGCACGACCTACGCAGATGTCACCAACGTCGAGAGCATCAAAAAGATGATCCCGTACAAATAATCGGATAGGAGGATTCAAACATGGCAAGAATTAAAGGCGCAATGATGACGCGCAAGAGAAGAAATAAAGTTCTGAAGCTCGCAAAGTCCTACTGGGGTTCCAAGTCCACCCACTTCAAGATGGCCAAGCAGGCTGTCAAGAAGTCCGGCGTTTATGCATATATCGGCCGTAAGCAGAAGAAGCGCGATTTCCGCCGTCTGTGGATCGCTCGTATCTCCGCTGCCGTCAAGCCCTACGACATGAACTACTCCCGTTTCATGAACGGTCTGAAGAAGGCCGGCATCGAAATGAACCGCAAGAGCCTGTCCGAGCTGGCCATCAACGACTCCGCCGCTTTCGCAGCGCTCGTCGACACCGCCAAGAAGGCCCTGTAATTCAAGTAAAAAACCGCAGCCGCCCGCTT
>ERZ773194.2604-NODE-2604-length-16834-cov-2.884320_pt1 | contig 16834 bp, 17 predicted proteins | sample MGYA00511240_ERZ773194 | MGnify/ENA primary metagenome ERZ773194 (study PRJEB29015, sample SAMEA2737774) | human gut metagenome | biome: human gut; feature: human-associated habitat; material: faeces | place: China | collected 2012 ... | reverse complement strand
GGAAAATATTGACCGTGAAATTTCCAGAAGGATCGTCGATTTTCTCAGTGGTGCGGTTTATGCCTTAGACGGCAACATCCAGAAAGTGTCGGCTGGTATTTTTTTAGTGACGCCGTATAACGTGAGCATCATGGGGGATTTCAAAGATGAACTTCGGAACAAAGGGGTTTTTCCGTGGATGACCGAGGCAAATCAATAATGATAGGAAAATAAAACAGCAGTCAAAAAACTGATTGAGTTTTCACTCACTCAGTTTTTTACAATAAAAAGGGGGTATACGCTATGATGACGCCGCTTGAAATTCAAAATAAAACCTTTAAAAAATCTGCATTTGGGTATGATAAAGCGGAAGTGGACGAATTCATGCAGCAGCTGTATAACGAATACGACCGGGTGTATATGGATAATATTGCATTAAAGGATAAAATAGGAGTGCTGTCAGATGCAGTCAAGCAGTACAAGGCAATGGAGGAAACGCTGCAGAATACATTGCTGCTGGCGCAGAAAACAGGCGATGAAATCAAGAAAAATGCGGACGAAAAAAGCGGGAATATTATCCGCGAGGCAGAGCTGAAGGCTGAAAAAATCGTGGAATCAGCTAAGAAGCAGGTAGATGAAATCAATGTAGAATACCAGCAGGTAAAACGTGATATGAGCGTATATAAAGCCAAAATGACCGGACTGCTGAAAAACCAGATAGACTTTTTGTCCGATATCGAAGATATAAAGGAAACTGAAGAAACAAAGGAATGAAAGGTGAAAGCAATGGAGAAAGTGGACTACTCAAAGACACTCAATTTACCGGTAACTGAGTTTCCCATGCGTGGAAATTTACCGCAGAGGGAGCCGGAACGCTTGAAAAAATGGGAGGAAGAGAACCTTTATCAGGAATTGATGAAGGCGAAAGAAGGCTGCCCGAAATTCGTTCTGCATGACGGGCCGCCGTTTGCAAACGGCGATATTCATATGGGCCATGCCATGAATAAAACGCTGAAGGATATTGTGATTAAATACGAGCTGATGACCGGACACCAAACGCCGGTGATTCACGGCTGGGATACCCATGGTCTGCCGATCGAACAGCAGGCAATCAAAAAAATCGGAGTGGACCGCAGCAATACCTCCATTAGCCAATTCCGAAAAATATGCGAAGATTTTGCCGTAAAATATATTAATAATCAGAAGGAACAGTTTAAACGCCTGGGCGTTTTAGGCGATTGGGACCATCCTTATATAACGCTGCAGAAGGAATTTGAAGCAGAGCAGATAAAAGTCTTTGGAGAGATGGCGAAAAAAGGCCTGATTTATAAGGGGCTGAAGCCGGTTTACTGGTGCAGCGGATGCGAGACAGCACTGGCTGAAGCTGAAATTGAATATGCAGAAGATACCACAAACTCGATTTATGTAAAATTTGCGCTGAAGGACGGCAAAGGTCATTTTGACGGCTTTGATAACGTTTATTTTGTCATTTGGACAACTACAACCTGGACGTTGCCGGCAAACCTGGCAATCTGCCTGAACGCGAATTTTGAATATTCTCTGGTGAAAAACGGAAATGAGTATTATGTTCTGGCAAGTGAACTGGTAGATGCAGTGGCGCAGGCGAACGGGCTTTCCAATCTTGAAACAGTGAAGACCTTCAAGGGTTCAGAGCTTGAATTTGTGACCTGTCAGCATCCATTTTTGGATCGTGAAAGCGTCGTTATTCTGGGTGACCATGTTACGTTAGAAGCCGGTACCGGATGCGTCCATACCGCTCCCGGACATGGTATGGAGGACTTCGTGGCCTGCCAGCAGTACAAAATACCGACGGTTGTACCGGTTGACGCAAAAGGGTATCTGACCGAGGAAGCCGGTGAATTTGCAGGATTATACTATGAAGAGTCCAATGAAAAAATCATTGAAAGGCTGAAAAGTACGAATAACTTATTGGGAATGGAGAAAATCGTTCACCAATATCCGCATTGCTGGCGCTGTAAAAAACCGATTATCTTCCGTGCGACAGAACAGTGGTTTGCGTCGATTGACAGCATCAAGGACAGTGCCATCCGGGCAATCAACGGCGTTGAGTGGATTCCTGCCTGGGGACAGGAGCGGATTACCAATATGGTAAAAGACCGAAACGACTGGTGTATTTCGCGCCAGCGTTTATGGGGAGTGCCTATCCCAATTTTCTATTGTAAAGATTGCGGAAAAGAAATCATTAATGACGAAACAATTGATGCGGTCAGCCGGCTGTTTGCAGAAAAAGGTTCTGGCAGTTGGTATGAACTGTCAGCCGATGAAATTTTGCCGCAAGGCACCAAATGTGCCTGCGGATGCAGTGAATTTACCAAAGAATCCGATATTATGGATGTTTGGTTCGATTCCGGTTCTTCTCACTTTGCAGTTCTGAAAAATCGTGATTATCTGCAATGGCCTGCGGACATGTATTTAGAAGGGAATGACCAGTACCGCGGCTGGTTCCAGTCGTCCCTGCTGACCTCCATTGCTGTAACCGATAAAGCGCCATATAAAAAGGTGCTGACTCACGGCATGGTGGTCGACGGCGATGGCAAAAAAATGTCGAAATCTCTTGGGAACGGTATCGATCCTCAGGACGTTATTAAACAATACGGCGTTGACGTTATCCGTCTTTGGGTATCCTCGGCCGACTATAAAGCCGACGTCAGATTGTCAAAAGAAATTTTGAAGCAGATGTCAGAGGTGTACCGGAAAATCAGAAATACCGCCCGCTACATTCTGGGCAATATTCACGATTTCAATCCGGACAGTAACATGGTGGCATTTGCCGATATGCTGGAAATTGATAAATGGGCGCTGATTCAGCTCAACGAACTGATTGATACAGTTCTGAATGCATATAGCAAATATGATTATCATATCGTATATCATGCAATTCATAATTTCTGTGTCGTTGAAATGTCAAACTTTTATCTGGATATTATAAAAGACCGTCTGTATACCGAAAAGGCTGATTCTGAAAAACGCCGCAGCGCGCAGAGCGCAATGTACCTCATTTTAAATAGCTTAGTGAAGCTGCTGGCACCGATTTTGACTTTTACTGCAGACGAGATTTGGGAATATTTGCCGCATAGTGTGCAGGAAGATGCAAGAGGAATTTTGTTCAATGAAATGCCGAAAAAAAATCCCGATTTTGCCGATGATACCCTGAACGCGAAATGGAGCGATTTGATTGAAATTCGGGGAGAAGTGGCAAAAGCGCTTGAAATTGCGCGCGCTGATAAAGTGATCGGACATTCCCTCAATGCAAATGTGAAGATTTATGCGAACGGCAAAACGCGTGAATTGCTGGAAAGTTATAAGGATGATCTGGCGACCATCTTCATTACTTCTAAAGTTGAGCTTTTGGATGGGGAAGGTGCATATCGTTCAGATATCTTAAAAGATTTCTCGGTAACTGTTGAGAACGCGCCGGGAGAAAAATGTGAACGCTGCTGGATGTATAGTGAAAGCGTTGGCAAAAACCACGAACATCCAGATCTGTGCGAACGCTGCAGTTCAATTGTTGATTGAAAATAATAAAAAAGCAGATTCTCCGTTATTTTTGCGGAGAATCTTTCTTTACAAATTGTAAGAAAGTACGGTAACTTCTATGAAGGTAGATTTAAAAAAAAATAGCTATGAGATTATCATAACGGATACTTTTTCAAAACTTGGAACTTATTTGCAAGAAACGCTCCGCGGCAGTAAAATCTGTATTGTGACAGAAGAAGCAATTACCGGTTATTATTTGGAGCAGGTACGAAAAGAGGCTGAAAAAGCCGGATTTTCAGTATCAATCTGTTTGATAGAGGGCGGCGAGCATCATAAAAACCTGCAAACAGTCCAGAAAATCTATCAAATACTGCTTGAGAAGGGTTTTGACAGAAAAGGAGCGGTTATAGCCTTGGGCGGCGGTATCGTGGGGGATATTGCGGGCTTTGCAGCTGCAACCTATATGCGCGGAATTGACTTTGTACAGGTGCCGACAACGCTGCTGGCACAGGTGGACAGCTCAGTTGGGGGCAAGGTCGGTGTTAATTTTCTGGATACCAAAAATATAGTAGGGAACTTTTACCAGCCTCGATTTGTCTATATTAATACAAAAACCCTCCTCACACTGACTGACAGCGATTACCGCAGCGGTCTCGGAGAGGTGGTCAAATACGCGGTGATGTATGATAAAAACTTTTTTAAATTTCTTGCAGAGCATACCGAACAAATCAACGGACGGGATGAAGCAGTTCTGCAAAATATCATTGAACGCTGCTGTTTGATAAAAAGCGAAATCGTATCGCAGGACGAGAGGGAAAACGGAATCCGAGCCATACTGAACCTTGGGCATACCTTTGCGCACGGTTTTGAAAGTATCACTGATTTTGCCGTACCGCACGGGCAGTGTGTAGCGCTTGGGACGATTTGTGCCGGGTATTTATCCAATCTGTTAGGAAAAATGCGTTCCGGTGAACTCAACGAGCTGATTACTCTTTGCGAAAAACTGCATTTTCCCGATGGGATAGGATATTCTGATTTTAACGAATTATATCGTTATATGCAAAGCGACAAAAAATCAATGAACGGTAAATTACGGTTTATTGTTCCGGAATCCATCGGCAAAGTAGAAATCGTCGATGGAATAACATGTGAGCAGGTAAAGCTTTGCTGTGAGAAAATACGAAAAGGAGCGAATGCATGATATATACCGCCCTGTTTCTTGTAATTGTACTGGCAGACCAGCTTATTAAGATGATTTGTGTAAATTCGCTGCAAAGTATCGAAACAATTCCGCTGATAGAGGGTATCCTGCATTTTACATACGTGGAAAACAGGGGAGCGGCATTTGGGATTTTCCAAAATGCGCAGGTGTTTTTCATCGTTGTGACAACAGCGGTTCTCATCGGAGCAGTCATCTTTCTAAAAATAAAAAAGCCGACTCAGCCGGTTCTGCTGACCTCCATTACTCTGATTGCGGCAGGAGCGGTCGGTAATTTGATAGACCGGATTTTCCGCGGATATGTAGTGGATTTTATTGATTTCCGGGTTTTTCCGGTTTTCAATATTGCGGATATCGCAGTTTGCTGCGGAGCAGCACTTTTTATTCTTTATATTCTGTTTTTGGAGAAAAAAGAGAATGAATGAACGCATGATAACGGTCAGGACCGGAAATATTAGAATCGATAAAGTATTAGCGGAAGAATGCGGGGATTTGACCCGGTCGTATCTGCAAAAGCTGATTGCGGACGGCAGCGTTCTTGTCAATGGCAAAAGTGTGAAAAGCAATTATAAAGCGAATGCCGGAGATGAGGTGAAGCTTATCATCCCGGAACCGGAGCTTTTGGACGCAAAACCGCAGGATATCGAGCTTGCGGTCATGTATGAGGACGAAGACCTGATTGTGGTGGATAAACCACAGGGCATGGTAGTACACCCGGCAGCAGGAAATTACGACGGGACGTTAGTGAACGCATTGCTGCACCATACAAAAGGGAACCTGTCGCAAATCAATGGAGTGATCCGTCCCGGGATCGTCCACCGAATCGACAAGGATACCAGCGGAATATTAGTGGTGGCCAAAAACAACGAAAGCCATTTGGCATTATCCAAACAAATAAAAGACCATACTGTAACAAGAAAATATATTGCAATTGTTCATGGCAATATCAAAAACGATACCGGAACAATTGACGCGCCAATCGGCAGAAGCAGGACAGACCGCAAAAAAATGGCTGTAACAGAGGAACATGCCAGAAACGCCGTCACACATTTTAAGGTCTTGGAACGGTTTGGCAACTATACCTTTGCAGAATTTCAGCTGGAAACCGGCAGAACGCATCAGATTCGGGTACATACCAAATATATGGGAAATCCGGTGCTGGGCGATCCGGTTTATGGCCCAGCCAAAAATGAATTCGGTATCAAAGGGCAGATGCTTCATGCAAAACTGCTCGGTTTTATCCATCCAGCGACCGGAGAATATATGGAATTTGAGACAGATATGCCGGAACGATTCAGGAATATTCTGGATAAACTCAAAAAAGTAGAAAGAAGCTATTGAGTTTTTTTCATAAATATGCTAACATATAGAAATACTAACTGTAAAGGAGGGCTTTTGTGTCAAAATATTTAAAAAGTATCGGATTTTATATTTTATTATTCGTACTGATTTTCTTGATTTTTCAATTGTTTACCAGCGGTACCGGAACGAATAAATTGATTTATTCCGACCTGATTAATATGATTAAAAACGGCGAGGTCACCGAAATTGAGATCGGCGACAACGACGTCAAAATCAAAGATAAGAACAATGTAGTGTCAAGCATTGAAATTACGAGTAAGGAACTGTTATATCAATCTGTTGGAAAAGAAATGGACGAACAGATCATGGCCGGCACCTTGAAAATGCAGCCAATTAAGGACAGCGGCTTTACCTGGTGGCTTTCGATTATCCCGTCTTTTATTGTCATTATCCTGCTGTTAAGCCTGATGTTCTTTATGTTCAATCAGGGCGGCCAGGGAGGCGGCGGCAAGGTCATGCAGTTTGGCAAGAGCCGCGCCAAAATGATGGGCGAGGATCGGAAAAAGACCAATTTCGGCGATGTCGCAGGTGCGGACGAAGAAAAAGCCGAGCTTGCAGAAGTAGTTGACTTTTTAAAAGAGCCGAAAAAGTATTTAGAATTGGGAGCAAGAATACCAAAAGGTATTTTATTGGTAGGCCCTCCCGGAACGGGTAAAACGTTGCTTGCCAAAGCAGTTGCCGGAGAAGCCGGTGTACCGTTTTTCTCGATTTCCGGTTCGGACTTTGTCGAAATGTTTGTCGGCGTAGGTGCTTCCCGTGTCCGCGATTTGTTTGAACAGGCGAAGAAGAACTCGCCCTGTATTGTGTTCATAGATGAAATCGACGCAGTCGGACGCCAAAGAGGCGCTGGGCTTGGCGGCGGTCACGACGAGCGTGAGCAGACCCTGAACCAGATGCTGGTGGAGATGGATGGATTTTCAGTGAATGAAGGTGTTATCATCATAGCCGCTACCAACCGTCCTGATATTTTGGACCCGGCATTACTCCGGCCGGGACGATTCGACCGTCAGATTTATGTTGGTACACCTGACGTAAAGGGACGAGAAGAAATTCTAAAAATCCATGCCCGCGGAAAGCCTCTGTCAGACGACGTTGACCTGAAGGTCGTGGCAAAATCGACTGTCGGCTTTACCGGCGCAGACCTTGAAAATATCATGAACGAAGCGGCGCTTCTGACAGCGAGATTCAATCGCAAGGTCATCAACATGGAAACGATGAACGAGGCTATCATGAAAGTCATGATGGGGCCTGAAAAGAAATCCCGCGTTTATACTGAGAAAGAAAAGCAGCTGACGGCATATCATGAAGCTGGTCACGCTGTACTTGCCAAGGTTTTGCCGCATTGTGATGAAGTGCACCATGTATCGATCGTATCACGCGGTATGGCAGGCGGATTCACGGCAACGTTACCCAAAGAAGATAAACATTATGTTTCAAAAGGTGAAATGCTGGATAACATCACAATGTGTCTTGGCGGCCGTGTTGCAGAAAAATTATTATTAGATGATATTAGTACAGGGGCTTCAAACGACTTAGAGAAGGCAACTAAAATTGCCCGGAATATGGTTACCCAATATGGCATGAGCGATGTAATCGGAACCATATCTTATAAAAATGAAAATGACGAAGTCTTTATCGGGCGTGATTTTGCGCACAGCAAAAACTATAGCGAAAAGATAGCTGCCGAAATTGACGAAGAAGTGAAAAAAATTATGGATTCCTGTTATACCAGAGCGGTTGACTTAATTTCTGAGCATATGGAATTTATGCATATGCTGGCAGACGAGCTTCTGGAAAAAGAAAACATCGACGGCGGAGAATTCGAAGCACTGTATGAGCAGTATCAGAATAAAGGCTGTTCTGAACAGCAGGAAAATAAGAATGATAACGAGGTGGAAGAATGAAAAAGATAGTTATTTTAGCATTAACAGTTGTTTTAGCTTTGTCTTTTGCCGGATGCGGCAAAAAAGACGGTGGAAATACTCCGGATATTGATTCCATCAAACCAAACCCGGAAGCGTCAGTATCTCCATCCAGCGCAACGCCTAACCCAAATGTAGTACAGAACGATACGACCAATCAAAAATCCCTGAACGATATTGTAAAATATTTCGAAAGCAAAGGCTACAAGCTGGAAAAGGCAAAAGAAAAACCGGATTACGAAATGTTTATGGCCAAAGATGGAATCGAATTTACCCTTGAAAAGGACGGCGAATGGGTCAAAATCTATGAATATGAAAGTGTTGACGAACTGAAAAAAGTTCGTGAAATCCACACAGCATTAGTGGATATGCCTCAAAAAGGCGTGTTTGTTTTAAATACCCGGAGCCAGATTGCTAAAGAAGTATTCCAAACAATGGATTAAACAAAAATGTATGCGCAGGGTAATTTTACCTTGCGCATCTTTTATGAAAAGAGAAATATGGGGGAGTGCAGTTGTATTTACCGATTTTATTGCTGATGGTGTCCAATATCTTTATGACCTTTGCATGGTACGGACACCTGAAATTCAAATCAGCGCCGCTGCTGATCGTTATTTTGGTGAGTTGGGGGCTTGCCTTTTTTGAATACATATTTCAGGTTCCGGCTAACCGGATCGGTTCCAATTATTTTTCGGCAGCACAGCTGAAAATTATACAGGAGGTCATAACACTTACGGTTTTTGCAGTGTTTTCCGTTCTGTATTTAAAAGAGGAATTCAAATGGAACTATCTGCTTGCCTTTCTCTGCATGGTGGCAGCTGTGTTTTTTGTATTTAAAAAGTAGCAGATAAAAAATAATTTCAGCTTGACAGGAAGAACAGGCTATGTTATACTTTATCTTAATAAAGTATTAAAGTATATTTGAGGTGAAAGAATGTCTAAATGGAAAAATCATACACCGGACGGAACGCAGGATACATTGATAGATGAAACAAAAGCAATACGGCGGATTCAGAAAAGTATTATGGAGGTGTTTGAAAGCTTTGGATATGGTGAGCTGAAAACACCTGCATTTGAATTTTACGATGTGTTTGAAGGGGATATCGACCAGGAGCAGATGCTGAAATTTTTTGATGCGCAGGGAAGAATACTGGTTTTAAGGCCGGATATTACGACCCCCATGGCAAGATTGTACGCAAATAAATTGGCGGGAGATTTGCCGCAGCGGGTTTGCTACAGCGGGAACGCATATCGGAACCGCAAAATGAACGCTGGGCTAAAGCTGACTGAGTTTACCCAGAGCGGCGTGGAGCTGGTTAATGCGGGCGGAAGCGAAGCGGACGCTGAGGTGATTGCCGTATGTATCAAGGCCTTGCTGGCAGCTGGATTGGATGATTTTTTAATTGAAATCGGACAGGTGGAATTTTTTAAGGAAATTATGAAACAGTCGGGCCTTAGTGAAGAGAAGGCGGAACAAATCCGTGTCTTAATTGACCAGAAAAATACGCTGGGCGTCTATGAAACCCTGTCCGAAATTTCCATGGACGAGGAACTGAAACAGGTGATAAACGACCTGCCGCAGATGTTTGGAGATATTTCCATTATTGAAAAAGCGGAACGGCTAAATGTCTCCGAAAAAGCGAAAGCGGCGCTGGCAAATTTAAAAGAGGTCTATGAAATTCTGGAGGATTTTGGACTTTCCCAATATATTTCAATCGACCTTGGAATGGTAAAAGGTCTGGATTATTACACCGGTATTATTTTCAAAGGCTATACGCGCGGCCTTGGTTTTCATGTCTGCGGCGGCGGCCGTTATGATAAGCTAATTGGCAAATTCGGCGCGGAAGCACCGGCGACCGGTGTTGCAATCGGAATCGAAATGCTGCTGTCCGCCCTGTACCGGCAGGGAAAGATTAAAGATACCTTTCAAATCGATACTCTGGTATGCTATGCAGACGGTTTTAGAAAGGAAGCGTTTTCCCTGGCGGAACAGCTCAGAGGCAGCGGCAAAGTGGTTGAAATGCAGTCCATGGCGTTAGAGCCCGCCCTGCGGTATGCGTCAAAAAAATCAATCCAAAAAATCTGCTATTGCGCGGACGGCAAGGTACAGGAGGTGTCTGCATTATGAAATATATTACAGTAGCATTGGCAAAGGGACGGCTTGGCGATTTTGCAGTCGATATTTTCAAGCGGGCCGGGTATGATGTTGCGGAGATGCAGACTGATACCCGCAAGCTTATTTTTACCGATGAAACCAAAAAATTCCGGTTCATCAACGTGAAAGCAACGGATGTCCCGGTTTATGTAGAATATGGCGCGGCTGATATTGGAATTGTCGGCAAGGACACGCTGCTGGAAAGCGGTGCGGATCTTTATGAAACGCTGGATCTTAATTTTGGCGCGTGCAAAATGGCGGTAGCCGGCCTGCCGGAAATGAAAGAAAAGTTAAACGGCATGAACCAGATGAGGGTGGCCACGAAGTATCCAAACATCGCGCGGAACTATTTTGAATTTAAGAAGGGGCAGACCATAGAAATCATTAAACTGAACGGCTCGGTGGAACTGGCTCCCTTAGTGGGGCTGAGCGAGGTCATTGTCGATATTGTGGAGAGCGGAAAGACATTAAAGGAAAACGGCCTTGTTGTTCTGGAGGATGTTTGCCCAATCAGCGCAAGACTGGTAATTAACAGGGTCAGCATGAAGATAGAACGGGAACGGATTATGGAAACGATTCAGATGATAAAAAACAGTATTTGAGGTGACAGGCATGATCGGCATAATAGATTACGGCATGGGTAACCTGGCCAGCGTCAAAAAAGCATTCGCATATATCGGTGCGGAGGCGGTTATAACGGATGATAAAACAGTTTTAAAAAGCTGTGACGGTTTGGTTTTGCCGGGTGTGGGAGCTTTTGCAGATGCAATGGGAAATTTAAATCAAAAAGGTCTTGCATCTCTGATAAAAGAGGCGCAAAACACGCCGCTGCTTGGGATTTGCCTCGGGATGCAGCTGTTATTTGAAAGCAGCGAGGAAAGCCCGGGTGTTCCGGGTCTTGGTATATTGCAGGGAACAGTCAAACGATTCAGCGGCAGTATGGGTCTTAAAATCCCCCAAATGGGCTGGAACAAGCTTTTTATCAAAGAGGATAAACGGCTTTACCGCAATATACAACAGGAATGTGACGTTTACTTTATCCATTCCTACTATGTAGACGCGGCAGACCGGAAGGCAGTTGCAGCAGAATGTGAATATGGCATCACATATGACGCTTCCATTGAAACCGGCAGCCTGTTTGCAACCCAATTTCATCCGGAAAAAAGCGGTATAGTCGGTTTACAGATACTGCGGAATTTTTATGCGGAGGTAACAAAATGATACTATATCCGGCAATTGATATTAAAAACGGAAAATGTGTGCGGCTCCGGCAGGGGAAATTTGATGATGTGACGGTTTATGGCGATGACCCTGTTATGGTTGCGGAACAATGGGCAAGCCAGGGCGGAGAATTTCTGCATATTGTTGATTTAGACGGTGCGCTGGAGGGAGAAACTGCCAATAAGCGGGTCATTTCTAAAATTGCGTCAAGCGTGAAGGTACCCATTGAGGTGGGCGGCGGAATCAGGACAATGGAAACAATAGAGAATTATCTGAAATCCGGAATTGCGCGGGTCATTTTGGGAACTGCTGCGCTGCAGAATGAATCATTTTTAAAGGAAGCATTACAGGAATTCCAGCATCATATTGCAGTGGGAATCGACGCGAAAGACGGTTATGCGGCGACGCACGGCTGGGAAACTGTGTCCCGTGTAAAGGGAACGGAATTTGGCGAAAAAGTAGCTGATATGGGGGCTGAAACGATTATATATACCGATATTGCCACAGACGGAATGCTGACCGGTCCGAATTTAGACGGCCTGACCGAAATGATATATGCTTCCGGAATCAATGTTATCGCGTCTGGCGGCATTAGCTCGGTGGAGGATATTTTAAATGTCCAAAACTGCGGGGCAGCCGGCGTAATCATCGGCAAAGCGCTTTATACCAAACAGGTGGATTTACCGGAAGCGCTGCGAAAGGTGAGTGAAAACGATGCTGTGTAAAAGGATTATTCCCTGCTTGGACGTCCATGGCGGGCGGGTTGTAAAGGGCGTAAACTTTGTCAATCTGAAGGATGCCGGGGATCCGGTGGAAATCGCCAAGGAATATGACAGGGCAGGGGCGGACGAACTTGTTTTCCTGGACATTACAGCTACCAGCGACGCACGAAACATCGTACTTGACATGGTGCGGCGGGTCGCGGACGAAGTGTTCATTCCCTTTACTGTAGGCGGCGGAATCCGGTCGGTGGAGGATTTCAGGGCAATTTTAAAAGAAGGCGCGGATAAAATATCTATTAATTCCAGCGCAGTCAAAGATCCGGATTTGATTCGGGACGCAGCGCTGAAATTCGGTTCTCAGTGCGTCGTTGTGGCAATTGACGCCAAACGCCGCGAGGGCGGCGGCTGGGACGTTTATGTAGCCGGCGGGAGAAAGAATACAGGCCTTGACGCTGTTGAGTGGGCCAAACGCGCTTGTTCACTGGGCGCCGGCGAAATCCTGCTGACCAGCATGGACTGTGACGGTACAAAGGCTGGTTATGACATTGAATTGACCCGCGAAATCAGCGAAAGTGTGAATATTCCGGTGATTGCATCGGGCGGGGCCGGAACCATGGAGCATTTTTATGACGCGCTGACGCTTGGAAAAGCTGACGCGGTTTTAGCGGCTTCTTTATTTCATTATAAAGAGATGGAAATCAAAAATCTAAAACAATATTTAAAAAATAAAAATATTCCGATCAGGGAGGACTTTTCATATGCTGAAATTTGATCAAAACGGCTTGATTCCGGCCGTAATACAGGACTATCAAACCGGCGAGGTGCTGATGGTTGCCTACATGAATGAGGAAAGCTTTGAGGAAACGTTAAAAACCGGAAGAACAGTGTTTTACAGCCGCAGCCGGCAGGAGATTTGGAGAAAAGGGGAAACGTCGGGTAATGTGCAGACAGTAAAGGAAATCAGCGTTGACTGTGACGCAGACTGCCTGTTAATCAAGGTAGATATCGGCAATGGCGCTGCATGCCATACCGGAAACAGAAGCTGTTTTTACCGCGTACTGGAGGACGGCAAGCTGAAAGAGCAAAAACAGCAGGGCTTTGGAAAGGCTAATGTCCTTTATGAAGTGACAGACGTCATTAAAGACCGCCGCAAGAATCCCAAGGAGGGTTCTTATACCAATTATTTATTTGATAAGGGAATTGACAAAATTCTCAAAAAAGTCGGTGAAGAGGCGTCAGAGGTGATTATCGGCGCGAAAAACGCTTCCAAAGAAGAAGTTCAGTACGAGGTTGCGGACCTGCTGTATCACCTGATGGTTATGCTGGTAGAACGCGGTGTGGAGCTGGACGATATTTTTACAGAATTAGAAAACAGAAAATAGTAATAAAAAACCGGAACAAATCTCTGTTCCGGTTTTTGCTATCTGCTTTTAATTTGCCAGTCGATTGGCTTTCGGTCAAGCTGTTCTAAAATAGCATTTGCTTTGGAGAAATGCCGGCATCCAAAAAATCCGCGGCTGGCAGAAAAAGGACTTGGATGAGGGGCTCTTAAAACAGCATGCCGCTTATTTGTGATAAGGGGCTGCTTGGATAATGCATTGTTGCCCCAAAGCAGAAAGATAACAGGTTCCTGCCGGTCGTTGAGCAGTGAAATGATTTTATCCGTAAAGATTTCCCAGCCCATCCCTTTATGTGAATTGGCCTGTCCCGCCCGGACGGTGAGAACGGTGTTCAAAAGAAGAACACCTTGTTCCGCCCACGAGAGAAGGTAACCGTTGTTGGGAATATAACAGCCGACATCGTCATGCAGTTCCTGATAAATATTTTGCAGGGAAGGAGGAACCGGAACATTCGGCTGAACCGAAAAAGCAAATCCGTGCGCCTGGTTTGGGCCATGATAGGGGTCCTGTCCCAAAATAACAACAGAGACGTCCGGATAATCCGTTGTCTTGACAGCGTTAAAGATATCATCCATTTTTGGATAAATTCTTCTGTTGGCATATTCCTGCTTTAAAAAGTGCCGCAGCCGAAGATAATATTCTTTGTGAAACTCGTCCTGTAATAATGCGTCCCAGTGATTTCCTAATGTAATCATCTATTGATTTCCTCCATGCAGCAGTTTTTTGGTGCGAATATCCGAACCGATAATCCGCATAACAGTGTACTCGCCAAACAGCCTGGACACGATTCTGGAGGAGTAGGTGCGGTTCAGCTCATCCATAGAGAGATTGGTGTTGATAATAGTGCTTTTGCTGTTTAAAATCCGGGTGTTGATAATATCAAACAGAACCGCAGCAGAATAAGACGAAATGAATTCACTGCCAAGATCGTCAATGATAAGCAGGGGAGCATTGTATATTTTATCTGCAATCTGTTGATTTGTGCCGGTTTGATCGCCTTTGAATTTTAATTCCTCCAAAACAGAAAAAATTTTAAAGGCGGACTGGTAAAATACTTCAAAACCCTTCAGTGTGATTTCTTTGGCGATACAGCCGGAAAGGTAGGTTTTTCCAAGGCCGGTTTTACCAAACAAAAGAATATTTTCGCCATTGGGAAAGGAGGAAACAAACCGTTTGAGAGATTTTATTACGGCTTCAATATTTTCTTTTGGGGAAATTGAGTTAGCGGAATTTTTCTGAGTATCATAAAGGTCGTAGCGAAAGTTATCAAAGGATTCAAAATGCAGGTTTTCGGGTAAATTGGATTTTTCCAGCAGAAGTTTACTTTTAATAGCCGCGCGGCAGGAGCAAGGCTCTGTTTTAATAAAGCCGGTATCTTTACACCTTTCGCATAAATACTGCATATCGGTGTAATTTTCCGGATATCCCTGTCCGGCAAGCAATTGTGCGCGCTGATGATAGAGCAGATGAATCTTTTTTCTCGCCTGTTCTATATCCGCTTCCTGGTGCAGTACAGAGGAAATAGCGGAATAACCGGTATTTTTGATTTCCTCATCGATCTGCCTGACCGCCGGTATTTTGGCATAGACCTCATCTAAGCGATTTTGGCGTGCTTGCTTTTGCTGCTGCTGTACCTGTTCATAATATTGTGAAATGGTTTCATATGTAAGCATACTCAATCCTCTTTTACACTATCGAATAATTTTTGCATGGCAGCTTTTTCAAGCTGGTCAAAATCATAATTTTCCTGCTCTTTTTGAAAATTGTTAAAGGAAGACTTGGTTTTCCCTTTATGTGACAGATTATCCTCTTCTGCCTCCTGAACGGTTTTGATTCCCTTTTTAAACCAATTTTTTAAAATAGAGTTCATATAAGCAAAGGAGACCTTTCCGGTGTTCAGGACAGTCATTTCATATGCCTTTTTGATCAATTCATCCGGCATCTGAAATTCGATTGACCAGGAGGTGATATATTTTCGTTCCGGATCAGTGAGTTCCCGGCCGCTGATTTGAAGTATTTTTTTAATGCGGCTGTAGAGCGCCTTTTTATCCTCTTCTTCTTTGAGAAACTGTTCGGCCAGCTCGATGGTGTTGATACCATTGTTACACCAGTTGACGGCGATTTTTTCAATATAGCGCATATTTAATTTGTGAATGCTTTCCGCGTAGGTGAACAACAAAATAATGACGTCAATCGGAAGGCAAAGCCAGTCGTAAAAAGAGAAAAGGATACCGACCTCTGACGGGCTTAATACCTTACCCAGCTTCTGTTCCACAAAGCTGTAAAGACTTTTGAGTTCCTCGTTGCTGCTCATAAAATCAAATATTTCACGGCTGACATAGGAAGGCTTGTCCTTCAATACCGCTTTTTTTGGTTTTTCCGGCTGAGTAATAGCAGGTGCCTGCAAAAATTCTACATCGGAGCCGCTGTAAGACAGCAGACCGGTATCGTTCCAGTATTTGAGCGCACTGACTACATCGCTTTCTAAAATATTCATTTCTTTTGCAATATGGCTGGGTTCGATCTCGCAGCCCGCATATCGCAGGACATATAAATAAACCTTGACAAAGGTACCGTTTGCTTTTGGCATAAACTGATCCAAAAAACGATTGCTGACAAGGGTAAAATCCGATCCGCCGGAAACTTTCATATAGACCTCCCAATTTAGTTCAAAGTATCATAACCACGCAGTATTTATTATACCATAGTTTCGGACTGAATTGCAAGTTTATTTCCCTTGACAAAGAAACTGTTTAAAATTATAATAAGAAGAAGTAAACACGAGAGAAAGGTGCAAATTAAGATGATAACGATTACCTTAAAAGACGGAACAAAAATGGAGTGCGAAAAAGGCACTAAAATATTTGAGCTGGCGTGCGCTGTTTCGGAAGAGTTGGGAAAAAAAGTGCTGGGCGCAAAAATCGGGAATAAAATCGTCGAGGCCGGCTATGAGTTGAACGCGGATGAAAGCGTCGAGCTTTTGACCTTTGACGATATGGATGGAAAACATATTTATTGGCATACGACCTCTCATATTATGGCCCAGGCCGTCAAACGCCTGTATCCGGAGACAAAGCTCGCAATCGGGCCGGCAATCGATACCGGATTTTATTATGATTTTGAGTCAGATACCGCCTTTACGCCGGAAGACCTTGAAAAGATTGAAAAAGAGATGAAAAAAATCGTCAAGGAACGATTAAAGCTGGAACGCTTCACCCTGCCGCGAAAAGAAGCGCTTGCGCTCATGGAGGAAAAAGGCGAACCATATAAAGTGGAGCTGATCAATGACCTGCCGGAGGACGCCGTTATCTCGTTTTACCGTCAGGGTGAATTCG
>ERZ773194.2601-NODE-2601-length-16853-cov-3.405048_pt1 | contig 16853 bp, 15 predicted proteins | sample MGYA00511240_ERZ773194 | MGnify/ENA primary metagenome ERZ773194 (study PRJEB29015, sample SAMEA2737774) | human gut metagenome | biome: human gut; feature: human-associated habitat; material: faeces | place: China | collected 2012 ... | reverse complement strand
CTTAAATCTATAAAATTATATAATAATATTTAATTATTGTCCATAGTTTTAGCAAATTTTGTCGAATAAATCGATCCTTTTTGTACGATTTTAGACAAAATAATTATTTTAAAAGCCTTGTCCTGAAATGAAACAAGCTGTCATAACCTGTCCCGATTTTGAATACAATGGTATAGGCATAAGAGAGTTAAAACCACATGGTGTTCAACTCTCTTATGCCTAAAGATTACTGAAGGAGTGACGGATTTATGGCATTTGAGCGGCCGGATATGGGGCTTGACAGCCGTGGGGTTGAGGCATCACGCGAAAAATATGGGTCAAACCAGCTGACTCAGAAAAAACGAAAGGGGTTTTTCCGCCAGTTTTTGGAGAGCTTTGGAGATCCTATTATTAAGATACTTCTGATTGCTTTGGCTATCAATGTTATTTTTTTGTTCCGGGACGCTGACTGGTTTGAGGCGGCAGGTATTGCAATTGCTGTTTTTTTAGCTACCTTTGTTTCCACTCTATCCGAATATGGAAGCGAATCGGCCTTTATCAAGCTGCAGGAGGATGCTGAAAAAACGATGTGCCGGGTCAAAAGGGCGGGCAATGTTCTATCCCTGCCGGTTGCCGATGTCGTTGTTGATGATATTGTTCTGCTTCAGGCGGGGGAGCGGGCACCCGCGGACGGAATTGTCCTTTCAGGCGAGCTTCAGGTCGACCAGTCCGCGCTCAATGGGGAAAGCAAGGAAGCGGCTAAAAAGCCAGGTATTTTAGATGATTCTGACTGGGATTTGATGCATCAAAATCAAATATTCAGGGGCAGCGTCGTTTCAAGCGGTGAAGCTGTTGTTAAAATAAAAAGGGTTGGTGACAAGACTTTTTACGGCAGCATGGCCAGGGAAATGCAGCAGGAATCGAGGGAAAGTCCATTAAAGGTTAAGCTGAACGGCTTGGCAAAGCTATTAAGCCGTATGGGGTATATTGCCGCTGTCCTCATTATGCTCTGTGACCTTTTTGACGCTGTTGTTTTGGATAAGGGGTTTCAAATGCCGCTGATGATGGCAGAGCTGACCAATTTTCATGCCATGTTCGGCCACATTCTGCATGCTGTTACCCTGGGTATCACTGTCGTTGTGGTTGCGGTACCCGAAGGGCTTCCCATGATGATTACCCTGGTTTTGTCCAGTAACATGTTTCGTATGCTGAAGGATCATGTTATGGTACGGAAGTTAGTCGGTATTGAAACGTCAGGCAGTCTCAATATTCTGTTCACCGATAAAACCGGGACGCTGACCCGTGGAAAATTATCGGTCAGCAGGCTGATTCTGGGGGACGGGAGTTCCGCTGTTTCCATTAAAAACATGAAAAAGGGGATTTCCGAACTGGTTCGGCTAAGCGGCTATTATAACACCGCAAGTATGGTATCGAATGGTAAAACAGCCATCGGCGGGAATGCAACTGACCGTGCTCTGCTGGAGTTTGCCATGCCAGGGAAAAAAGAGATGCCCGAATACAAGATTTTAGAGAAAATTGCCTTTGACAGCGCCAGAAAATTTTCGGCGGTACATATCAAAGGGGACAGGGATTTGATATTTGTTAAGGGAGCGCCGGAAAAGCTATTGCATCAATGTACCCATTATTTTGATGAAAAGGCTCAGGTTTGTCCGCTCACCAATAAATTGCACCTGAAAAGGGAATGGGAGGAAATGACGAAAAATTCTGTCCGAGTCATTGTACTGGCAGTTTCCAAAAAGCCGGTTAGTGAAAAGGGGGATTTCTCAGATTTGATTTTGATTGGGCTGGTTGGGATTCGGGACGAGATCAGGCCGGAGGCGCGTTCCGCTGTCCGGCAGGTATTGGGCGCAGGCGTGCAGGTTGTTATGATTACAGGAGACAATAAAAATACCGCGGCGGCTATTGCAAAGGAAGTCGGGCTTATTGGCCCGTTTGAAACAGAGGGGATATTGACCAGCGCCGAAATGGCAAAGCTGAATGACGCGGAACTCAAAGAAAAGATTCCCGCTTTAAGAGTTGTGGCGCGCGCTCTGCCCACTGACAAAAGCCGTCTGGTTCGTCTTTCGCAGGAAATGGGCCTGGTTGCCGGTATGACGGGTGACGGTATCAACGATGCGCCCGCGTTGAAGCTGGCTGACGTCGGCTTTGCTATGGGAAGCGGGACAGAGGTTGCCAAGGAAGCCGGGGATATCGTCATTTTAGATGATAATTTTTCTTCTATTGGCAAAGCGATTCTATATGGCAGAACTATTTTTAAGAGTATCCGGAAATTTATTGTTTTTCAGCTCACGATGAATCTGTGTGCAGTGGGGGTCTCTCTAATAGGACCATTTATTGGTATTGACACGCCTGTCACAGTGATTCAGATGCTGTGGATCAATATTATTATGGACACCCTGGCCGGACTTGCCTTTGCGGGAGAGCCGCCGCTGCCGGAATACATGCATGAAAAGCCGAAACGGCGGGAGGAACCGGTTATCAACAAGTACATGATGAACCAAATTGTCTGTACCGGATTGTTCACTGTCGTCCTGTGCGTTTTGTTCCTCCGGCTGGACTTTTTCAAAGAAGTCTTTGGTTATGACCAAAACCCAATTTATTTTTTAACTGCTTTTTTTGCACTCTTTATTTTTTCAGGCGTCTTCAACAGCTTCAACGCCCGTACCCACCGGCTGAATCTGTTTTCGCACCTGCTTAAAAATCCCTCTTTTGTTATTATTATGGCGGCGGTCATGGCGGTACAGATTCTGCTTATTTATTATGGGGGAACCCTGTTCCGCACTGCTGCACTCCTGTGGATTGCCTTTTTGGTGATTCCGGCTGACCTGGCCCGCAAAATGATTATCCGTATGAACCACCGGAAGGGCACGCTGTGATTGACAAACAGCTGATTTTGTGCTATACTTTTTTTACTGAATTGAAAAGGAGTGGAAAGATGCGCAATTAACTTGTTTTTGGAGTAAAAAAACAAAACCGGGAAGGGTTTGTTTTGGATGCCATAAACAAGGGTTGGGTCATCTTTCACTGTTTATCTGCTTGGCAGTTTAAGCCGCGGGAGTTTGTCCTCCTGCGGTTTTTTTGCTGTAGGAGATTTTGACAGGCCGCCTTTGTGCATCAACCCTTCACCGATCATGGGAAGGTGATAAAAATGTCATTAATTAGTGTGCAGAATTTGAGCTTTGCATATGGAAATGATTTTATTTTTCAAAATGCTTCTTTTCGCATTGACACGAACTGGAAGATCGGATTTGTGGGAAGGAACGGCAGGGGGAAGACCACCTTTCTCCGGTTATTGATGGGGGAAATGGCAAATGGCGGGACGATTGAAACATCAGAAAGCTTTGATTATTTCCCTTTTTCTATGCCTGACGGTATTGCCATGGAAGTGATTAAGAACCGTGTTGCGCCCTTTTCCCAATGGGAATCCGATATGGAGCATGCGCTGTCTATCGGGGATTTGGAACAGTTTGGGGAAATACAGGAGCTGTATCAGGCAAATGACGGTTATTGTATTGAGGAATTGATTATAAAAGAAGCGAATAAGCTTGGCCTGCCGGAGTCTATATTAAAAAGGGAATTTGATACGCTGAGCTATGGCGAACAGACAAAGCTGATGCTGGCTGCTCTGTTCCTGAGAAAAAACAGGTTTTTGCTGATTGATGAGCCGACCAACCATTTGGATATGGAGGGGCGCCGGATTGTGGCTAAGTATCTTTCCGGCAAACAGGGATTTATATTAGTCTCTCATGACAGGAAGTTTCTGGATAATTGTGTGGATCATATTTTGTCTATCAATAAAAACACCATTGAAGTCATAGCAGGGAATTATTCTCTCTGGCAGGGAAACAAGGACAGGCAGGACCGTTATGAACTGGAGCAGGAAGGACAGCTCAAAAAAGAAATTAGGCGGCTGGAAAAAACGAAAAGAGAAAAGGCTGCGTGGTCTGATGCGGCAGAAAGAAGAAAAATTGGATTCGATCCGGTCAAAACGGAAAAAAGCTTGACCCGGCGTCCCAATGAGGGGGCAAAAGCCAAAAAACTCATGAAACGCGCTAAGGCAGTACAGGCCCGACAAGATGCTGCCATTGAAGAAAAAACGAAACTGCTGCATAATATCGAATCGGCAGAAGACCTCAAAATCCATGTCCTGCCGGCGAAACAGTCAAAATTGCTTCAGCTGAAGGAGGTTTGTATCAATTACGGCGCCCGTCCGCTTTTTCTGCCTCTTGACCTGACGGTTCTGGAAGGAGACCGCATTGCCCTCTCTGGGCCGAATGGCTGCGGAAAATCCAGTCTGCTGAGACTAATACTCGGTCATACGATTCCGCATACCGGACAGGTACAGATAACAAATGGGACAATTGTGTCCTATGTTCCGCAGAGTACGTCTCATCTGGCCGGGACTCTGAAAGAGTATGCCGGCCAGATGGGAATCGACGAAACCCTCTTTAAGACGATTCTGCGTAAGCTGGATTTTTCCCGGGAACTGTTTGATAAAAAGATAGAATTATTCAGTGCCGGACAAAAGAAAAAGGTACTGCTTGCCGGAAGCCTTGCGCAGCCAGCTCATCTGTTTATCTGGGACGAACCGCTCAATTATATCGACGTATTATCCAGAATCCAGATTGAAAACCTGCTGCGTGAGTTTCAGCCAACCATGATTTTTGTAGAACATGATGAAGTCTTTTGCCAAAATACCGCTAACCGGATGATTCTTTTAAGCAATAAGAAAGACGCCTAAATAGGCGTCTTTTTTATCCATTCGGTTATACTGCAAATCCGCAAAGCCGCATAATAAGTTCTGTCACAAAGACGGCGGCTGTTGCACCTAATGCAACAATCAGCAGTCCGCGGTTTTTGTAGGAGAGCAGAAAAGCAACGGTTGTCCCGATAACAGAAGATATGAAATTAGATGTGGAATACAGGATTTCCGGAAAAACCATAGCGGCTAAAATTCCATAGGGCATGTACAGCAAAAAGGACTGAACATACTTGTTCTTTATTTTTTTTCGGAACAGCGCAAGCGGAAGCACCCTTGGCAGGTAAGACATCAGCGCCATTACCAAAATAATCAGGAGGATTTTACTGTAATTCATCTTCGCCCTCCTTGGCTTCCATAGGATATCGCAGGGCTCCGTACCCGGACGAAATGATTCCGCAGATAATAATGACCCAGCCGGAACTCAATTGGTTCAGGACCGGAAGATACCGGAACAGGCAGCTTAGAACGATTGCTATCAGGATGATTTTAACCAGCGGCTTGCTTTTGCGGGCAGGGGGCACGATAATGGCGATAAACATAGCGTAAATGGCTATGCCAAGCGCCATTCTGACCGACAGCGGCAAAGCGTCGCTTGCAAACGCACCCAATGCTGTTCCCGCATTCCAGCCAAGAAAGGACGACAAAATCAGTCCGGACATATACTTAAAATTCAGCAGCTCGTTTTGCCGCATAGCTACGGCGAAAATTTCATCGGTGTTGCCAAAGGCAATTGCCAGACGCTGCCAAAGGGAAACTGTAGGCGCCAACTGCTGTGACAGGGAAAGCGACATTAATAAATACCGCATATTGATAATCAGCAGGGTAAAGGCAATTTCAAACAGAGCGGCTCCTTTACTGATTAAGTCTATTCCGACAAACTGGCCTGTGCCGGTAAAGTTTGTAAAGGATATCAGCATGGGGGACCATAGGGGAAGCCCATATTCAATTGCCAGCATGCCAAATGCAAAGGATACCGACAAATATCCGACTGCAATTGGTACACCATCCTTCAGCCCTTTTTGAAATGACAACGACATATTGCCCCTTTTCCTTTCTTTGTGTTCTGTAATGTCATATTGTAACATAATTAGGGCGGGAAAACAACGGGATTGCTTTTTTTCTACAATACGTTAAAAAAAACGATACAGCTAAGCCTTTTCTGCAGCAGACTGGTACAAAAAGTGCAGGGAAGAAGTTTATAGAAATACATAAAAGAACAGTACCAAAGCTTTGGTACTGTTCTTTGTCATCTGATTTAAAGTTTGACGGTCCAGCCCATGGTATCCGGTACAGTTCCGTTCTGGATTCCAGTTATGGTATCGTAGATTCTCTGAGAGATTTCTCCGATTTTGCCATCATTGATAATTGCCTTTTTGCCCTCCCATGCAAGCTCGCCGATTGGAGAAATGACCGCTGCCGTTCCGGTCCCGAACGCTTCCTCCAGCTGGCCTTTTTCCGCAGCTTCAAAGAGTTCGTCAACGGATATCTTCCGTTCTGTCATCGGAATTCCCCAAGATTTTACCAGCTCAATGGTGGACATGCGGGTAATACCGCTCAATATACTTCCGTTGAGCTGAGGCGTTACCACTTCGCCGTTGATTTTAAAGAATACGTTCATAGCGCCGATTTCTTCGATGTATTTCTGCTCTACACCGTCCAGCCACAGCACCTGTTCATAGCCTTTTTCCTGCGCTACCTGCTGTGCTTTCAGGCTGGCTGCATAGTTGCCTGCTGTTTTGGTAAAGCCCATGCCTCCTCTGACGGCACGCACATATGCGTCCTCTACATAAATTTTGACCGGGCTGATTCCATGCTTGTAATATGAACCAACCGGGGACAGGATAATGATAAATTGGTATGTATTGGACGGATGTACTCCCAGCATGGCATCGGTTGCAATAATAAACGGACGGATATACAGGGAGGTTCCCGGTTTTGTCGGGATCCAGTCAGCGTCCAGGCGAACCAGCTCTTTGACTGCCTCTACTGCAAATTTTTCGTCAATCTGCGGTATACACAGCCGTTCGTTCGATACGTTCAGCCGTTCCATATTCTTTTCCGGACGGAACAGCTGTATTTCTCCTTCCGGCGTTTTATATGCTTTCATTCCTTCGAACACCGACTGGCCGTAATGGAAGGTCATGCAGGCCGGGGAATAGGGCAGGTCACCATATGGTATAATACGCGGCGAATGCCAGCCTTTTCCGTTTTCATAGTCCATAATGAACATATGGTCGGTAAAATATTTGCCGAAACCCAAGTTGTTTTCATCGGGTTTTTGCTTTTTTTGTGTTGTTTTTTGAATTTCAATCTTCATTTCAACAACCTCCGTGACATTTTGTTTTTTATTATAAACCTTAAATAATAAAAATGCAAATTTTTTTGAAGGATTCAAATATTTTTAATTCATTTTACTAAATTTGCGGCAGAATAGAATTTGTTGTTTGGTAAATACTAAATTCGGAGGTGATAAATATGTCTGAAGCCAGTTCGGTTTTATTACAGGAAACTTATAAAAACACCAATATGGGAATTGATTCTATTGAACAGCTTATGCCAAAGGTAAATGACGGCGAACTGCTCAAGGAACTCAACACTTGTAAAAATGACTATTCGGAATTTAAAAATATTCTCCTTACTGAACTCAACGGCAGAGGGATTCCGCCAAAGGAGACTTCTTTTGCGGCAAAGATTCCCGCCTATGCGTCTATCAACATGAATATGATGATGGACAATTCTGACTCCCACGCAGCTGAAATGATGATTCAAGGCCTTACAATGGGGATTGTCAATACGACCAAGGCGCTCAATGATAATAAAAACGCTGATCCAATCTCCATTGATCTTGCAAACAAGCTCGTCCAGATGCAGCAGAAACATATCGAAACATTAAAAGCATATCTTTAAAATATTCGGCAGCCCTCCCGGACTTTTGGGAGGGCTGTTTTTCATGATTGACTTTATTTTCTGTATTTTATATAATAGGATTATCTTTTGACAGGAGACACCTATTATGGTATTTATGAAATATTTAAACCAGTATGGTGAAATTTTCATTGCTTTGGCTGGGATTGCAGCTCTGATTATAGCTTTTTTCACTGCCCGGAACGAAAAAAATAAAATATCTAAGCCGGAACAATGGGTGGAAAGATATCAGTATTACATAGCAGGGGCACTTATTTTAATCGGTGTTTTGCTTCGGTTTTACCGGTTGGGCAGCCTGCCGGCAGGATTGAACCAGGATGAAGCATCCATGGGATATGACGCATTTGCGCTTGCCAATTACGGTGTTGACCGAAATGGGTACCATTTTCCGGTCTATCCGGTTGCATGGGGTGCCGGGCATGGACCGCTGTATGTGTATTTTTCATCCATTTTTATCAAGCTGTTTGGGTTAAGCGTCTTTTCTTACCGTTTTGGAATGGCCCTTTTGGGCGGGGGGACGCTTGTCCTGTTTTTCTTTCTGTTAAAACGGCTCAGCTCTGCAAAAGCTGCTTTAACGGGTCTTTTTCTGCTTGCAATCAGCCCATGGCATATACTGTTATCCAGATGGGGCCTGGATTCTAACCCGGTCCCTTTCTTTGTGCTGCTTGCCGTTTTTCTTTATGTTCTTGCAATTGAAAAGCAAAAAGCCCGCTATTTTGCTTTTGCCGGCGCGGCATTTTCTCTTTCTCTGTATTGCTATGCAAATACATATTTTGCGGTTCCGATTATGCTTCTGATTGCCGGAATTTACGCAATCATACATAAAAAAATAAATTTGAAATGTGCGCTAAGCGCGCTTGGGGCGATGATTATTGTTGCTTTGCCGCTGGGGATTTTCTGGGTAATCAATGTTTTTGACTTGCCGGAAATTGCGACGCGTTTTATCTCTTTTCCGAAAATGACCGCACTTCGCTCACAGTCGGCATTGATTGCTTTTGATTCCCATTTTTGGGAAAACTTTGTTCATAATTGTAGGGAATATCTGCCTTATCTTTACCGTCAAAAAGAATCTTATCTATATAACGCTGTTCCGCAGTTCGGTACGTTATATCTGTTTGCGTCGCCCCTGCTGATTTTTGGCCTGATTGAAATCATTATGCGGTATATCAAACAGCGGGGCAAATACCAGAGGGATATCATTATGGTTGCCTGGCTGGCCGGAGCTATGGTGGTTACCCTGCTGTATACGATTTTAAATGTGAACCGGCTGAGTATTTTATTTATACCGATGATTTATCTGTGCCTGCGCGGCATCATTCTGATCTATCATTCCATAAAACCAGCTGCAGGTGTTATTTTACTGATATTTGTTCTGGGTTTTTCCCAGTTCTGCGTCTATTATTTCGGCGGGACCTATGAGCAGCAATTCGGTAATTATTTTTATGATTCCTTTGAGGAAGCGGTAGAATTTTCGCAGGGGATTCCGGCTGATAAGGTATATGTCACCAACGAAGTCAGCGGTTCATATCTGGAACTTCTGTTTTTCCTGAAGGAAGACCCGCACGTATTCCATGATTCGGTTGAATATATCAATGATAAGGTAGAATTCCGTAAAGCAATTTCTTATGGGAAATATCAGTTTGGGATTCCTTCCAAAAAGCAGGATAATGCGGTCTATATTGTGGATAACGCTTCAGAACTGCCGGAATTTCGGAACGGTCAGTTCCAGATCAAACAATTTCGATATTATTCTGTCGTATGGAAATAGCAGAAACTGTGCACAGCCGGATTCCGGCGGAAATGAGGTTATGTAGTATGGAACAGAAAAAAGCAATTATAATCGGCGCGGGCCCGGCGGGGCTGACGGCAGCTTACTTGTTGTTAAAGGAAACCGATATTTTACCGGTCATTTATGAGGAATCTGACGCGATCGGCGGTATCTCGCAGACGGTGCAGTACAAAGGAAACCGGATGGATTTGGGCGGACACCGCTTCTTTTCTAAATCTCCGGAAGTGAACCGGATTTGGCAGGAATTGATGCCCATGCAGGGATCGGACGCCAAAGATGACAAAATGCTGGGACGTGAGAAAAAGCTGCTGCCAGGCGGCCCTGACCCAGATTCGGACGACCGCGTCATGCTTCTGCGCGACAGGGTTTCGAGGATTCTGTATAACCGCAAATTCTTTGATTACCCGATATCCCTCAAAATGAGCACCCTCACCAACATGGGATTTTCCAAGACCATGTCAGCCGGCTTTGGGTACCTGAAATCAGCTATGAACAAACGCGAAGAGGTCACGCTGGAGGATTTTATGATCAACCGGTTCGGCACACCTCTTTATAAGATGTTTTTTGAGGATTACACCGAAAAGCTATGGGGCAGAAATCCGAAAGATATCTCGGCTGACTGGGGCGCGCAGCGTATCAAGGGGCTGTCTATCAAAAAAGCAGTCGCGGAAATGCTGAAAAAGCCGTTTGTTAAAAATAGTAAAAATGTTGAGACCTCGCTGATTGAACAGTTCTCCTATCCGAAATTTGGCCCGGGTCAGTTCTGGGAAACTATGGCGGACGAGATTGTGAAGATGGGCGGTGAAATCCATAAAAACACTAAGATAACTGCCGTCAATACGCAGGAGAATAAAATTGTATCTGTCACAGCAGAACAAAACGGGCAGCAAATTTCTGTTGACGGCGGCTATTTTGTATCCACCATGCCGATCAAGGATTTGATTGCCGGTATGGGAGTCTCTGTTCCCGAACCGGTTAAAAAGATTGCCCTCGAGCTGCCCTACCGCGATTTTATGACAGTTGGCCTATTAGTCAAAAAGCTCAACCTGCAAAACAAGACCAAGATGAAAACCGTTTCTGACATTGTGCCTGACTGTTGGATCTACGTACAGGAAAGCGACGTCAAAATCGGACGGCTCCAGATTTTCAACAACTGGTCCCCCTATATGGTAAAAGACCTCGAAAACACTATTTTTATCGGTCTGGAATATTTTTGCAACGAGGGCGACGACATGTGGAACATGGCTGACAATGATTTTATTCAATTTGCTGTTTCTGAATTAGAGAAAATCGGAATCCTCAGCAAAGACGATGTTTTGGACGCCACCCGTCTGCGCGTCAAAAAGGCGTATCCGGCCTATTTTGGCTCCTACCAGCAATTTGACCAGGTCAAGGATTATCTCAACACCTTTGAAAATCTATTCTGCCTTGGCAGAAACGGCCAGCACCGCTACAACAATATGGATCACTCTATGATGACCGCTATGGAATTTGTTAAAAATGTAAAGAACGGCATTGCATCTAAGGACAACATCTGGAATGTCAACACCGAAGAAGAGTATCACGAGGAATAGCATGTGTTCTTTTGCGGCGGCAAAAGAACCAAAAACGCCCGGGGGTTTCGATTCCCCCGGACCCCTAAAACGACCCTCCGGGCGCAGCGGGGCACTGGGGGTTATTATGTAACATGTCGCTGCGACGTATAATATAAACATTTAGTGTTTTTGAAAATAAAGAAAGACGGCTTATGCCGTCTTTTATTTTGGTTCGATTAATTTATAAACTGGAACATTAAGAGCATTTGCAATAGTAATTAGCATGTCCATTGAACAGAATTTGTCATAATTTTTAGCTTCAATCTGACTTAAATAGCCCTGACTCATATTAGCACGCATAGCTAATCCTTGCTGAGTTAATCCAGCTTTTTTGCGGTATTTCTTTATATTATCAATAATGTTATCGTATACTTCCTTATTTTCCATTACATCACCTAGTTTTTAGTATAAAGAAAATAAGGAGATAAAATACTAGCTATTTACTAGTAAATATGCTATGATTAATGGGGAGGTGATGAAATTTGTTCAAATGGAAAACCAAAGTGATAAAATGTGAAAATTGTATGTGCATATTTTGGGCGGGAGACAAGTGTTCTTTAGAAAAAATAGAGATGAACTCAGCAGGAATGTGCAGGAATTGTATCTACTGTGATACAAATTTTGGTAATCCTGCAATTTCAGAGTCTACAGAAGTAGGAAAGGAATTTAAATAATATAAGAATATTGTGTTGGAAAAAAGGAAAAATATAGAGGGATGAATTTCAATAGGCGTCTATGTATAAACTTTTGGTTTGAAAAGGTGCGTAGCACATAGAAAGTCTTTTGCCAAGTTTTTCTTCAGAAAAGCGGAGGTGCGTAGCACATAGAAAGTTTTTCGCCCAGCCTTTTTACAAAAAGGCTGGTGCCAAGCTTTTTCGAGAAAAAGCGCAAAAGGGTTTACAAATGGAAAAAAGTGTGGTAATATATCCAAGTACGCTTTCATAATTGAGGCGTAATAGAACCCTGTGCCCGGAATATCGGAGATATGCCGTTAGCAGCCAAACGGTTTGTTTTTGGCTCGAAGCGGAGTTTCACCCGCCGTATCCTGAGCGCTGAGGTGAAAAATTTGGAGGTGAAATCATGTTAAAAGAAGTCAAACAGGAGATTATTGCAAACAATAAAATCCACGAAAGCGACACCGGGTCTCCGGAAGTTCAGATTGCGATTCTCACTGAGAGAATCAACCACCTGAACGAACATCTGAAAATCCATAAAAAAGACCATCACAGCCGCCGCGGCTTGCTGAAAATGGTTGGTCAGAGACGTGGTCTGCTCAATTATCTGATGAAAAAAGATATCGAGCGGTACCGTGCTATTATTGCAAAACTGAATCTGAGAAAGTAAGGGCAGCTGGGCGGATTTTGATATCCGCCCAGACCTATATTACCGCTGTACCGGTTGTTGTTCGGCCCGGGTGAAGGCAGAAAAACGGTTGGTTGGCATTGACGGAGACTGTTGTGTATTTAGCAGTTAGATTTGCATTTTTTCGGCGAAAGAGTTCAAATCTAAGTGCTAATGCCGGCAGTGTCCCAAATAAATGGAGGTTAACTCATGGAAAAAATATTTCAATTTGAATTTGCCGGACGTCCTCTGATTGTGGAAACCGGTAAGCTGGCACAGCTGGCAAACGGCTCTGCGCTGATTCGATACGGCGACACCGTGGTAATGTGTACCGCGACGATGTCTGCTAAACCAAGGGAAGGGATTGACTTTTTCCCGCTGTCGGTTGATTATGAGGAAAAATTGTATTCTGTTGGGAAAATTCCGGGCAGTTTCCAAAAACGGGAAGGGAAGCCTTCAGAAAAGGCGATTTTGACCTCGCGTGTAATTGACAGGCCGATTCGCCCCTTGTTTCCAAAGGATTTGAGAAATGATGTTACTGTTATTTCAACGGTTATGTCGGTTGACCAGGACAATCAGCCGGAATTTGCTGCTATGTTCGGGTCAGCGGTTTCTATCGGTATTTCCAATATTCCGTTCAACGGCCCGATTGCGTCTGTTATCGTTGGTATGGTGGATGGGGAGTTCGTTCTCAATCCGAACGCGGAACAGAGGGAAAAATCCATTTTGAACCTGACAGTTGCCGGTACGAAAGAAAAAGTGGTTATGATCGAGGCCGGGGCAAAGGAAGTCAATGATGATGATATGTATAATGCAATTCTGTTCGGTCACGAGCATGTGAAAACGTTATGCGGGTTCATTGACCAGATTGTCAGCGAAATCGGTAAGGAAAAGATTCCTTATGAATCCCATCAGGTGAATGAAGAGATTTACAATGATATTAAAGAAAATTTTACAGACGCATTGAAGAAGGCGCTGGACACCGATGACAAAAAGGTGCGCGATGAAGCGCTGGCGGTGATTTATGCAGAGTTTGCCGAGAAATTCGGTGAAAAGTATCCGGAAATGGAAGACGATATCTCCGAAGCGTTTGAAAAATATCAGAAATACATTGTGCGCCGCTGGATTTTAGATGAGGGAAAGCGTGTTGACGGCAGAAAAATTGATCAGATCAGGCCTCTTGCCTCTGAAGTCGGTATTCTGCCGAGAGTACACGGCAGCGGTTTGTTCACCCGCGGTCAGACGCAGGTTTTGACGGCTGCAACGCTGGGTGCGCTGGGTGATGTACAGAAGCTTGATGGTATTGACGATGACGAAATGAAGCGGTATATGCATCATTATAATTTCCCGTCCTATTCGGTCGGTGAAACACGTCCGTCCCGTGGGCCGGGACGCCGCGAAATCGGTCATGGCGCCCTTGCAGAGCGTGCGCTGGAACCGGTTATTCCGTCTGAGGACGAATTCCCATACGCAATCCGGCTTGTTTCCGAAGTTTTGAGCTCTAACGGTTCGACTTCACAGGGCAGTATCTGCGGTTCCACTTTAGCTCTTATGGACGCTGGCGTTCCGATTAAGGCGCCGGTTGCCGGTATTTCAGTTGGTCTGGTTTCCGAGGAAGACCGGTTTATCACCATGTTGGATATCCAGGGGCTGGAGGATTTCTATGGCGACATGGACTTCAAGGTTGCCGGCACAAAAAAGGGTATTACAGCGATTCAGGTCGATATTAAAACGGACGGATTGTCCAATGAAGTAATTCGGGAAGCGCTTGATAAAACAAGAGTTGCAAGATATTATATTTTGGACGAGGTTATGCTCAAAGCGATTGCCAAACCGCGCGAACAGCTGTCGCCTTATGCTCCGAAAGTCCTGATGACCATGATCGATACCGAAAAAATCAGAGATGTCATCGGGCCTGGCGGTAAAGTTATTCAGAAAATCATTGCGGACACCGGCGTTAAAATTGACGTTTCTGAGGATGGACGGGTTTGCATCCTGACTACTGACCAGGAAATGGGCGAAAAGGCACTCAGTATCATTGAAGGTATTGTCAAAGAGCCGGAAGTAGGCGAAATCTATACCGGTAAAGTAACCCGCCTGATGAATTTTGGTGCGTTTGTTGAATTCCTGCCCGGCAAGGAAGGGCTGGTCCATATCAGCAAACTGGACACCAAGCGGGTTGAAAAAGTTGAGGATATCGTCAATGTCGGTGATGAAATTTTAGTTAAGCTGATTGAAATCGACAAACAGGGCAGAATCAATCTGTCCAGAAAAGACGCTATCATGCAGACAAATAAAAAATAAACAGAATATGATTTTGCGGGGGATTGTGATGCGTTGATTTACTCATCGTTCACCATTCCCCGTTTTTTAGATATTGTGCGGACTGGTATTTTTGTTTGGATTGATATTGATTTATGGAACAAAATCCGTTACAATAGGAGTACTATCAATTTTGATGCAGGAAAGGCAACTATATGTACCAATTTTCAAAATTAAGCAATGGGATACGCATTGTTTCAGAACAGATTCCCTACCTCAAATCGGTTTGTGTGGGCGTCTGGGTGAAAAACGCGGTTGAACTGGAAAACGAGCTGGGTTATGCCCATTTTATAGAGCATATGCTGTTTAAAGGGACAGAAAATAAAAACGCGGCGGAAATTGCCCTCTCCATTGACGAAATCGGCGGGCAGATGAACGCGTTTACCTCGAAAGAATGTACTTGTTTTTATACCAAAACCATGGACCGTCATCTTGAAACGGCTGTTTCGGTGCTGGGGGATATTATCAATCATTCTTTGTTTTCCAAAGAAAATATTGAAACTGAAAAAAATGTAGTTTTAGAAGAAATCCAGATGTATGAGGATTCGCCCGACGAGCTGGTGCACGACCTCGCAGTTGAAAAGAGTTTTTCCGGCGATCCTTACGGAATGCCTATTCTCGGTACCCGGCAGACAATCGAAAATCTGGACCGGGACAGCCTTCTCCGATACAAAGACAGATGCTACTGCGGCAGCAATATTGTCATTGCGGCAGCGGGCAATTTTTCACAGAAGGAATTAACGTCTCTGCTGGAACAATATTTTGGAGAACTGGCTCCGGGAGACAGTGTAGGCGAAGCTATTTCTGCGGCACAGTTCCATGCCGGTTCTATTGTGCGGGAAAAGGAGATTGGCCAGACGCATCTTGTTTTATCGGTGGAAGGCTATCCGCTGGGGTCGGAGGAACTGTATTCGCTGGCAGTCATCAATAATATTTTCGGAAGTGGGATGAGTTCCAGGCTGTTTCAGGAAATTCGGGAAAAGAATGGTCTCGCCTACAGTGTATTTGCCTATCCAACCTCTCATAAGCGGGGCGGCCTATTCAGTATTTATGCAGGGACCAGTCCGAAATCGGCTTCTCTGGTAGTGGATAAGATTGTATCAGAAATGGAGCGGATCTATCAAGAGGGATTAACCGATGAAGAATTAAAGCGAGGCAAAACGCAATTGGCTGCCGGATATGTTCTCTCCGGCGAGGCGGCGTCCTCTAAAATGAACCATATCGGGAAATCAGAATTGCTGCTCGGCCGTATTTTAACGGAGCAGGAATCGCTTTCACGTATCGAAAAAGTAGACCAGGCATCAGTCCGCCGGGTTTTGGATAAAGTGTTTCATAATGATCAGTGGAATCTCTCTGTTGTTGGTAAAATAGAACCTGATTTAAAGGATAAACTCTTATGACGATAGGAAAACGGATTTTAGCTTCTATTTTGATTTTTACTGCGGTTGCAGCTGCCTGCGGTCTATTTGCTCTGGAAAAAATGATGCCGGAAGCAGCGCATATATCAGGTATCCGGATTCATGCAGGCCGGCTGCCGGTTATCCGCAACGACAACCGTGTAAATGACCATTCCATGCCGGAAATGCAGGCCTGCAGCACGAATGTTTTTTACCTGAACGAGCATCGGGATTTTTATCATGCCGTACCTGTGGCCGACTGGAAAACGGTACCTCACCGCAGGACCTTTGACGTAATGCTGAATTAATCTTCAATGGAAAAATCGTCAGGGGAAAACTGCTGCAGTTTCCTTTTTGCTCTGCGTTTCGGCTCGATTTTGAGATAATCAATTGCAAAATTTTCGCAGGTTGCGTCATAGTCGACCAGCACGTGATAAGGGCAGACAAAGGAACGCTTATCTTTGGTTTTTTTGGCAAATTTACAGAGTCCGCAGACGGATGGGTATTCGCTCATGAGGATTCCTCCTGTTTGATCTATAACTTGATTATATCTCTGTTCTGCCAAAGAGTCAATGTATTTTAGAGAGGTGAATAATTTGTTTAAAAATATTGTTGAGAAAATTATCGGGAGCTATTCGGCGCGTGCTGTCAAAGAAATCCGGCCGATTGTCGAGAAAATCAACTCCTATGAAGAAGAATATAAAAAATTAACCGACGAGGAA
>ERZ773194.2595-NODE-2595-length-16888-cov-2.939880_pt1 | contig 16888 bp, 9 predicted proteins | sample MGYA00511240_ERZ773194 | MGnify/ENA primary metagenome ERZ773194 (study PRJEB29015, sample SAMEA2737774) | human gut metagenome | biome: human gut; feature: human-associated habitat; material: faeces | place: China | collected 2012 ... | reverse complement strand
GAACAACTGGCACACCTACACCTTTTCAAACCTTGACCCTGATACCGCCGAAAATGTATGCGACGAGATATTCGGTCACTGGGCGGACGGACTGTTCCGCATAGGAGCGGAAAGCGATAACGCGGCGGATCAGCCGAGTAACGAAAACCCTGTGACGGTGGATATACGCGGAATGAGCCTTGTACTTCGCGAGTCTTACAGACTTGAAATCAATCAATACTTAGCCGACAGCGGCTATACACCTAACGGCAGCTACGACTGGAACACGGCATGTGAATCCGTAGGTGAGGACGCGAACGGCAACAAGGATTACTTTGAACTGCTTGCAGCCTTTGACGTTAAAAGTGCGTACAGCAGCAATTATTCGGATCATACCGTAACAAACGGTACTGAGCCTTGCGAGGGCGGAAGTATTACCTTAAGCAAAAGAATTGCAAAGCCGAATATGCAGATAACTGTTAATCTTAACATAGCCGAAGGTTACCGCTTAAGTCAGATATTTATAGTAAAATCGGACGGAAGCCGTACCGCGGTGGACGATGTGCGTGGTGACAAGGCGTATTTCAATATGCCCGACGGTGACATTACCGTAACGGCATCCTTTGTAAAGAAAAGCGATAAAATGCAGGTCTTATTCCAAGCGGAGCCGATTACTGCGGAGCATATGGAAACCCCGCCTGCTTTTTCGGGCAAGACCGAGATTGTATCGGCAGATGGCAAGTGCGCCGCGTGGAAGTTCACCTTCGACGAAAATATCGGAAATATTACTGTTTACGGAAATCCCAACAGACTGTATACCGATATTTCAAATGACAGCGAGCTTACGTTTTGTGCAAAATCCGATTCAGCCGCCGAACGAAAGCTTGAAATACTTTCCTCGGACGGCAGTGCGATAAAAACCGTCACGCTAAGCAATAAATGGAGCTTCTACCGAGTACAGGTAAGCAGTCTCTTTGAAAAAGCGCCTGACCGAATCACATTCCGTTTGAAGGATGCGGCGAAGGACGATGTTGTTTATATTTCGCAATGTGAAATATGGAGCAAATCTACCGCTCAAAAGAGCTTTACTGAGCTTTTTGAGGAGGCATGGGATATAAGCGATTACACGATGGGAGAATCGCACAAGCAGATAGGAATTATAGGCGACCCTGACGGAGACGTTAGCCCGTGGGAGGAAATATATGACGAAAACGAAAAGAGCAAGGTAGGCTGGTCGCTTGCTTGGTTTGAACAGTTTAAGGGTGAATCGCCTTGGTTTATCGGTTTTAAATCGGAAAATTTCGGTGATGAGTATTCTCTCGGCTTTTACCATCGTAATGACCATACCTTAGCACAGGACGATATGAGCGAATGGATGGAAACAGGGTATCTTGAGTTTTATATCAAGTCAGAAACCGACGGTCTGTGTATACCGTTTAATGTGGAATCTACGGGTAATTCCCGCAAGTGCATTCCGCTTAAGGTTGTGTATCACGCTGATAAGGCGCGGCCCGACGGATATATGAAGGTTCAGATTCCGCTTTCGTATCTGTATGCTATGGGGCTTGATTTAAGTAAAATCCAATATATACAGATTCGCGGTATTCAAGAGGTAAACGATGATATTTATCTTTCCGCCTTCCGTTTCTATTCCAATTTAGCACCCGACGAGCCCGATCCTGTTGTTGAGCCCGATGAAACCGTAATCTATTCCTTCCAAATAGATGAAAAGCTGTTTAAAGGCACCGTTGATCATAAAAATCTTACACTCACCGTTCCGTACAGAACCTATCTGTGGGAACTGTTGGCAGGCTTAAAATTTGACGCGCTTGATATGAGCGTCATCGTTAAGGACGCGGACGGACGTTCACAAACCGAAGATGTGATTCTGACTGCGGATATGACATTAACCCTTATGCAGGACGGATATATTGTAGACGAATACAAAATTGTAATAATCGGCGAGCCTTACGATAATCCGTTAAACGTTTCGCAAGAAGGCAATACGAATCTCAGCAATAACAAAAATCTAAATTCCAATTCGGACGGTAACTCCGCTGATGATGAAACCGAAACACAAACGGTTATTATCAAAAAGAAGCGTCTTGTAAAGAAACCGGGGACTTCGGCAGAGGAAGGCTTTAACTTTGTTCCGATAGTTATTGCGGTTTGTGCTGTTGTTACGGTTGCCGCCGTGATACTTGTTATTTTAGTTATTAATAAAAAGAAGAAAAATCAGAATAGGAGTGGTTTGTAATGAAAATATTAAGAAAAACCTTTGCTGTAGTATCGGTGCTTGCGATTATTGCAGGCTGTGTCGGATGTAAGAAAAAACCGTCGGATGATACAAGCAGCGAATACTGGGTTTACGAATCCGAGGTTGTTACCGTTGGAAAGGATAAGGACAATTCCTCCGTGGCTGATAAAACCTCTTCGTCAGGTACGGTTTCGGGCAATTCTTCGACTACTCCGTCAGGCTCTATTGCAGGTCAGAATTTGAAAAGCAAATATAAAAACCTCAAGGGCAGAAAGATTACGGTTGTCGGCTGGTGGGACGCGACACAGGCGGGAACCGAGGAGGATAAGCTGATTTTAGAGGTAGAAAAGCTCTTTAACTGCAATATGGTAGAGAAAAAGCTTACCGACTATAAGCCGCTTTATACCTCAATACTGTCGGGTAATCCTATATGCGACCTTTTTGTACCGAGAGACACCGATACTCTCTCGCTTGCAAATAAGAATATGCTTACTGCGCTTGATACTCTTTCTACCTTTGACAGTAAAGACAGCATCTGGAATCCCGCGGCAATAGCAGAGTCCACCCTAAACGGTCATATTTACGGTATGACCGCGCAGGCTTCCCGCCGTGATATGCTTGTATACAACAAGGATATGTTTACAAAGAACGGCTGGACAGATCTTTATTCCTTAAGCCGGCAGGGAAAGCTTACCTGGGATTCAATTTATGATGTTATAACAAAGGCGGCTAAGGTCGACGCGGGCGGAAACGTTCTGCGCTACGGCTTAGCTCCGAAATATGATTTAGGCGGTCTTGCGGAGCTTCTTATTAATATGAACGGAGTAGCTATTATCAGCCGTGAAGGCGACACAAAGACGCTTAAAAACACGCTTACCAGTGCTCCTGCGGTAAACGCTTTGCAGACGCTGAGAAAATGGAACACCGAAAACGGATATATGTATGACTGCACCAAATATTCCTGGACAGAGGGCGTGAATGTCTTCAAGGAAGGCAAGGCGGCAATGGCAATCGTAGACGAAAGCCAGATGTCCACACTTAAAACCGCAAACTTTACCGTCGGTGCTGTCGTTTTCCCGCACGGACCCGACACAACAAAGCAGACCGTTTCCTACACTTCATCAGCAACAGTTATGCCCGCGGGAGTAAAGAATCCTGAGGACGTAATTCTCTTCTGGTCGGTAAGAGAGGCATACAATGTTCAGCACAGAAAGCAGTCCATATTTGATACATTAAGCGACCCGAGCGTTAAAGCAACCTATGACGCTGTAAAAAAGCACCTGTGGAATAAAGAGTATACCCGCGATTTTGCCATTGCTTGTGATATAGATACAGAGGACTTCCGCAAGGTTGCGGCGGGCAGCAAGACTCCGCAGGAGGCTATTCATTCGGTTCAGAATGTTATTAACGGTAAAATCAAGGATTTCTGGAAATAAACGCGGAGGAAATGCAATGAATAAATATTTAAAGCTTACTGCTTCATTTTTAAGCTTAATCCTATTATTCTCACTCTGCGGCTGCGGTGATGAGCGGCAGACTGCCTCTAAATCGAAAAAAATTACGTCTTCAAATATTAGTTCCTCATCGGAAAGTAGCGGGGAGGATACTTCCTCTGACGAGGAGGTATCTTCCGCACAGAGTACACAGCAGATAAGCTCGGATATATCCTATACGCCGAGTGACACAGCGAGCTCTGACGTTACTTCGGTTGAGTTTAAAGCTATGACGGCGGCTCAGGGAGTGAATTATCTGATGTTAAGACCTAAGCAGAATCATCCCGGCGTTGCCGAAATGGACGCGACATATGAGTTTATCTTAACCGATAAGTTGGGCAACAATATTTTTGACGGAAATTATACGCTTAGCACAAACGACAGCTCCGTAAAGATAAACGGAAATAAGATTACTGTTCCGTGGGCGCTTCGCAAATCGGGCAAGGCACTTACCGTGACGGCGACTCTTAAAAGCAACAAGCTTAAAAAGGGAGCATATACCTTTAATTTTAAGCAGTATACCGATAACCCTACCTTTTTTGACGATTTTAACACGCTTAATACCGATGGCTGGATTCCTGCGAGCGATAAAGATGTTATGGGTGTTGTTGAAAACGGAAACCTTGTATTCACGGTAAACGGCGAGGGTCAGAAACGCTATGAAATGATGACCAAGGAGTTCAAGCAGGCTTACGGTTGTTTTACGGCGCGTATCGATATGCCGAAAAACGGTAACGGAAACGCCGCCTTCTGGATGATGACAACCGACGGCGACCGTTACATTAAAAACCCTGCAATGCCTTCTCAAAGCAACGGTGAAATAGATATTGTCGAGTATTTCGGAACCTGGAAAAACCGCTGGTCGGCGGCGCTTCACTGGTTCGCGTGGAATCCGAACTACCTTTGCTCCTCGGGCGACGATAAGCTTCCTGCCGAGGATATTCAAAAGGGTTATCATAACTTTTCGGCTGTTTGGACCGACAGCGCGATTTATTGGTATTATGACGGCGAGCTGGCGCGCGTCTACGAGGGCGACGGAGTTGCAAAAGGCTCTGCGGGAATGAGACTGCTTATACAGCTGGCTCCCGAATATAAGGACGGCTGGGGAGGAACCTACGATCCTACGGATTATCCATATCAAATGAAAACTGATTATATCAAGGCATATCAGTTTAAGTAATCGGATTTTAATATTTGAGGTGTAAAAGCTATGAGATTTGCAAATCGGAAAAGTAAAAGTGTGTTAGCGACAAGGCGCGACAACAAGGGGTATCTTTATGTAGCTCCCTTTGCCTTGGGATTTATTTTCCTTGTGCTTTTTCCGATGATACAGTCTTTTATTTACAGCTTTAACGATCTTTTGTTCGACGGACAGGTGCATCTGAACTTTTCAGGGCTTGCAAATTACCGACGCGCCCTCTTTGAAGACGTAGAGTACCGACAGCTGCTCCTGTCCGCGGTTAGGGATATGGCGCTTTCGGTTCCCGTTATACTTGTTTTCAGTATGATAGTCGCCGTATTCCTAAACAAAAATTTCCCCGGGCGCGCGGTTTTTCAGATAATATTTTTTATTCCCGTAATAGTCTCATCGGGAATAATACCCGAGCTTTTTAAAAACGACCTTGTCCGCACAGCAATAGTAAGCGCTCCAACGGTCTCTGAAGAAGCTGTCAGCTCCTTTGATACCTCGAGTATGAGCGCACTGCTTATTAGTCTTAATATTCCCGTGGCTTTGGTCAACTATATTATGCAGGCGATAGAAAATATTCTCGAAATTGTAAATTCCTCGGGTATTCAGATTTTGGTGTTTACAATGGGGCTTAAGTCGATTTCTCCTTCGCTTTACGAGGCTTCGTCTATTGAGGGTGCGACCGCGTGGGAGAGTTTTTGGAAAATAACCTTACCTATGATTTTGCCGCAATTCGTAGTTAATCTTACATATACGGTTATAGATTCTTTTGTAAACAACAACAATAAAATTATGCAAAGCATAAATGCCTACAACTATTCTAAGTTTGACTTCGGATACGCCGCGTCGCTCGCGTGGATGTATTTTGCGATTATTCTGGTTATTCTCGGAGTTTTTGTCGGGCTTGTGAATCTGTTTTCACGGCACTATAAGTGAGGGGGAGTAAACGATGAAAATTAAACAATTGAAAAATGTACCCTCTGCCTTATTCCGTTATTTTATACTTATAGGACTTAGTTTTTTAATCCTTTATCCTATTTTTGTTACCGTAATGATTTCGCTTATGCAGACCTCGGATTTTACCAATTCCGCAGTACGGTATTTATCCCTTTCACCCACCCTTGAAAACTATAAAACGGCGGCTATCTTTCTGCAATACTGGCAGACGCTTCTGCGTTCGCTTGCGCTTAATATACCGCTGTGCCTTTTGGAAATTGTGTCGTGTATGCTTGTGGCATACGGCTTTGCCCGTTTTAAATTTAAGGGAAACGGGATTTTATTCGGCTGCGTCATTATGACGCTCCTTATTCCGAGCAGTATTTATTTCACGCCGTTTTACCTTTCCTTGCAGGATTACGGTCCCTTTCATTGGAATCTCTTGGGCACTCCGCTACCCTTGTTTTTAATGTCGGTTTGTGCGCTGGGAGTTAAAAACGGCTTGGTTATTTATATATTAAGACAGCATTTTAAAGCATACCCCAAGGAGCTTGAGGAAGCCGCCGAAATAGACGGCGCGGGTAGCTTTCGCGTATTTGTTTCCATAATGCTACCGGGTGCTATGTCGATTGCCGCAACCTGTTTTTTATTTATATTTGTTTTCCGCTGGACCGATCCTACACATACCAACATTTTTCTTCCTGACACCGAGTTTATATGGACGCGCCTTTCAAATATCCAGACCGATATGTCCCTCTTACCGGGTGTAGAACAATCGGATTTTTATTTCAGGTCAATTCTTAAAAACACAAGCATTGTTTTATATGCCATACCTCTTGTTGTTCTGTTTATTTTCACAAAGCGCAGTCTTGTTGAAAGCGTTGAAACAAGCGGACTTGTCGGCTGATACGGAGGAAACGCGATGAATAAGAAAAAAAGAGTTATATCCGTCACGGCGGTCATTCTGGCGATAGCGGCGGTTATAACCTGCATTAATTTTCCTAAAAAAGATAAAACAGTAAGCGCCGTTCAAAGCGTAGACGAGCTGTATGAAAAGATAGTCTATAAGAAAAGTGAAAGCAATTATGACGCTTATTTGAAGGATAATTCTACCCTTGAAGCCATAAAAGAAAAAATCACTTTTTCAGCAGGGAAGGCTTATACGGCTGGAGATACCTTCACCGCAGTATTTGAAGCGGAAAAGGGCTTGTATGAAATTGAGCTTAATTACCGCGCCGATAAAAGCGGCTCTTCCGCGCCTGAAATTACCGTTCTTTTGGACGGCGAGATTCCCTATAACGAGGCGTTCGGGATTTCTTTGCCTCTTTATTATGAGAGCGGAGAGCCCGAGACGGACGAGCGCGGTAATCAGTACACACCCGAGCTTTCTCTTTCTACGGCGGAAATAACCGCAAGGCTTTACGATGCCACAGGCTACCACAGGCAGGCGCTTGCATTTGCGGCGAGGGACGGAAAGAACACACTTTCTATTCGGTTTAATGAGGGCGGTGCGGAGCTTATAAGCGTTGCTATTATTCCAAAGGACAGTACCGAAGATGTTAAGTCAAACGAAAGCGCGGAAGGCGAAGTCTCTGCCTTTAAGGTTCAGGCGGAATATCCGCTTTACCGCAGTGATACCTCTGTTGCGGAGGTATGCGACCGCACCTCTTCGGCGACGGAGCCTGCCTTTGACGGTATTCAGGTATGGAACGCCTTGGGCGGAAACGGTTGGTCACGCATAGGTCAAAGGGTTGTATGGCAGTTTGAGGTCAAAAAGAGCGGTAACTATTCCTTTGCCGTGCGCTACCGTCAGAATTACCTGAGCGGCAGGGCTTCACACAGAACACTTTTGATAGACGGCAAGGTACCAGACCAAACTCTTGCCGATTTAAGATTTGATTACGATAAGGATTGGCAGATTTTAAATCTGCGGGAAGGGGACGGAACTCCCGTCACGGTTTATCTTGAAGAGGGAATACACACTATTTCGCTTGATGTCACCTTGGGAGAGGATTCTGAGATAGTCAATTTGGCACAGCAGGCGCTTTATGAGCTTAACGCAATTTACCGCAAGCTGATTATGCAGACGGGCGCTAATCCCGATAAATACCGTGATTACCAGATTGAAAAGAAAATGCCCGATGTGCTTGAGGTTATGAAAAGCGAAACAGAGGTCTTGGAGGGGATTTTCAGCCTTTTATACGGTCAAAGCTCAGGCGAGGATTCCGCCTCTATCACCAAGCTTATCTGGCAGTTAAAGGAATTTTTAAAGGAACCCGAGTCAATTCCCGCGTCAATGTCGGTTTTCCAGAGCAATATTACAGCTTTTGGCTCTTGGTTACAGGAAAAAACCTCTCAGCCGCTGTGTATAGATTATTTTGAATTTTTGCCTGCTAATCAAAGTCCATCTAAAGCAAACAACGGCTTTTTGTCCCGCCTTTCTTTCTCTGCAAAACAGTTTTTAAGCTCCTTTGCAGAGGATTACGGCGTAATCGGCTCGGTTTACTCCTCGGACGAGGCAATGACAGTATGGCTTACGCAGGGACGTGATCAATACCAAATTTTAAAGGGACAAATTGACAACGGCTTTACCGCTAAAACAGGTATTCCCGTTAACCTGAAGCTTGTCGCGGGAGGACTTCTTGAATCGATTTCCGCAGGTATAGCCCCTGACGTTTATTTGTTCGGCAGTGAAACCGACCCTGTAAACTTTGCCTCGCGCGGAGCGCTTGTTAACTTAAGCGATTTCGATGACTACGAAACGGTTTCTAAGCGCTTTAGTGAGGGTGCGCTTGTTCCGTTTCGATACAGCGGCGGTTCATACGCTCTTCCTGTTACCCAAACCTTTTTAATGATGTATGTAAGGGAAGACGTTTTTGAAGAGCTGGGCTTTGAAATCCCGAAAACCTGGGAAGGGGTTTACCGCATTTTGCCGTTCTTACAGCAAAACAATATGGAATTCGGTTTCCCGGTTCCGTCCAATGCTAATGTATACAGCTTTGCGCTGATCCTTTTCCAAAATCAGCGGGAGCTTTACAGAGATGGCGGAAAAACCGTTATGCTTGATACCGACGAGGCGTTGGGCGCCTTTGAAAGCTGGACTAAGCTTTATACCGATTATTCCTGCATTGTTGATTATAACTTTGTAAACCGTTTCAGAATCGGAGATATTCCGATAGGAATTGCCGATTTCACCGTTTATAACACGCTTCAGGTCTCCGCGCCCGAAATTAACGGAATGTGGAATATGTATCCTGTTCCGTCGGGCGACAATACAGACGGCTGCGGATACAGTGTAAGCGCCGTCAACTCCGCGTTTATATTAAATCAGAGCGAGCGACCCGACGAGGCGTGGGAGTTTTTGAAATGGTTTACAGACGAGGAGGAGCAGTACGACTACGCCATGGCGATAGAAAATCTGCAGGGCGCGTCGGCAAGGTTCAGCACCGCAAATGTTGCGGCGTTTAACCAACTTTCCTTTAAAAAATCCACCCTACAGCAGATAAATGTTCAGCGCGATAAGGCTGTCGGAGTACAGCAGGTTCCGGGCGGATATTTCCTGTCAAGACATATAGACAATATTTACCGCGCGGTAAAGAACGATGGCGACGATGTGCGTCAGACGGTTCTTGAATATACCGATGTTATTAATGCGGAGCTTACAAGAAAACGAAAAGAATTCGGATTGGAGACGGCGGAATGAAAAATATTTTTAAGACGATACGCAAGAACAAGTTTTGCTATCTTTATTTAGCTCCGTTCTTCATTCTTTTCGGAATTTTTGTAATAGCTCCCGTGGTTATGGCGATTATATTAAGCTTTACAAGCTACAACCTTACTCAGCTGCCGCAGTTTGTCGGAATTGCAAATTACACTGCCCTTTTCTTCTCGGATACCGTTTTTACAAAATCGATGGTTAACACGCTTACTATGGCTATAGTAGTAGGACCCTTCAGCTATATCGGTGCGTTGATTCTCGCGTGGGCGCTTAATGAGCTGTCGCCAAAGCTTAGGACTGCGCTTGTCTTCTTCATTTACGCTCCGTCGATTTCGGGAAACGCCTTTATCATCTGGCAGCTCCTTTTTTCGGGAGACCAGTTCGGATATATCAACTCTCTCCTTCTTAACTGGGGCCTTATCTCCGAGCCGATATACTTCCTGTTCGACACCAAATATATGATGACGGTGGTAATCATCGTTACTATGTGGATGAGTATGGGCACGCAGTTCCTTTCCTTTGTTGCGGGACTTCAAGGGCTTGACCACGCGCTTTTTGAGGCGGGCTGTATTGACGGTATAAGAAACCGCTGGCAGGAGCTTTGGTTTATAACCCTGCCGCAGTTAAAGCCTCAGCTGATGTTCGGTGCGGTTATGTCGATTACAGGTGCGTTTACGGTAGGCAATGTCGGTGCAATGCTTTGCGGAAATCCGAGCACTGAATACGCCGTTCATACCCTTGTAAATCATATGACCGATTACGCTACTGTAAAATATGAGTTCGGCTATGCCTGCGCTATTGCGACGCTCTTGTTCTTGGCTATGATAGCCTGCAACGAGCTTATAAAGCTCTTACTTAAAAATGTAGGAAGGTGAGGAAGCTATGAAAAGTAAGGTCGGCGCTAAGGCGTACCGAAGCATCGGCGGAAATATAGGAACATTTATTTTCCTGCTTATTATCGCCTTGTTTATGCTTCTGCCGCTGGTGTTTGTTGTGTCAAGCGCTTTTAAACCGTTAAACGAGCTGTTTATCTTCCCGCCTAAGCTTTTTCCGATGAATCCTACACTTGATAACTTCAAGGATTTATCCTCGCTTCTTGGCGATTCGTGGCTGCCTTTTTCAAGGTATGTTTTCAATTCGCTTGCAGTCACGGTAATAGGCACTTTCGGAAATATAATCTTTTCCTCTATGGCGGCATACGTGCTTTCAAAGCACGATTTTCCGGGTAAAAATATTCTGTTTCAGACGGTTGTTCTTTCTCTTTTGTTTTCAACGGTAGTTACGGGTATACCGAATTATATTATTATCACAAAGCTTCATATGATAAACACGGTCTGGGCGCTGATTTTGCCGCTCCTTCCGTCCTCCTTGGGTCTGTTTTTAATGAAGCAGTTTATGGATCAGATGATTCCCGATACTTTGCTTGAGGCGGCTCGGCTTGACGGAGCGGGCGAGAACCGCATATTTTTCAGCATTTGCCTGCCCCTTGTAAAGCCTGCGATAATGACTTTGCTTATTTATTCCTTTCAGGGAATCTGGAACAGCACGGGTGGCAGTTACATATTTGATGAAAAATTAAAGACTCTGCCCACTGCGCTTAACAATATTATTACAAGCGGTATATCAAGAACGGGCGTTTCCTCGGCGGTTTCGTTGCTACTTATTTTGCCGCCTATCGCGGTCTTCCTGTTCGCGCAGTCAAACGTATTGCAGACGATGGCGACCTCGGGTATGAAGGATTGAGGTGCATTCAATGAAGCTTTACAAAAAAACAGCGTTATTTTTAGGAATGTTTTTACTTATTACCGCGGCTTTTCCCTTTGCCGCATCGGCATATTACGATTCCTCACTTGATTCATACTCCTACTTCGGAAAGGAAACTGTAACTTCGGCACCCGCGGCATATTCCTTTGACAGGGAGATAAGCGCTAAAACGCTTGGCGTTGTCGGTGCTTGTGAAATATCCGATATTAAATACAGTGCAGGACAGTTTTATCTTTTGGATAAAGCGGGCGGACGGGTTATTATTCTCTCGGATACGGGTGAGCTTAAGAAGGTAATTGCGGACAATATCGGACTTTCCGCGCCCGATGGCTTTTTCGTTTCTCAAAACGGGTCTGTTTATATCGCCGATACAGAAAACGGTCGCATAGTTAAAACCGACGCGGACGGTCAGCTGACAGCGGTTGTTTCAGCCCCCGATTCAAAGGTGACGCTTTCAGACTCGGCGTTTGTTCCGATAAAGATTTCGGTTGACAGCGCAGAACGCCTTTATGTGCTTTCAAGAGACGACACCAACGGAATTTATCAGCTCGGTCTTGACGGCTCTTTTTACGGTTTTTACGGCTCTGTTCCCGTAGTGCCGAGCTTTTCAGAGTTGCTTTGGCGCTCCGTTTCAACAAAGGAACAGCTTTCAAAAATGCTCCTTTTTATTCCTACGGAATACAGCGGTATGGATATTGATGAAGAAGGTTTTATATATACCACCGTCTCAACCAATACCGACAGCGAGATGCGCAGCTTTCTTTCAAGCAAAAGCAAGCAGTTAGCTCCCGTAAGACGGCTTAACCCTAAGGGGAGTGATGTTCTGCTTAGAAACGGTAATATTCCTCCTATGGGGGATGTGCTTTTTGACGATACGGTTACAAGAGAAACCATGGCGTCAAAGCTTACCGAAATTGCCGTTTACAAGGACGGTATTTACAGCGTTTTAGACAGCACGCGGTGCCGTGTTTTCACCTATGATAAGGACGGTAACCTGCTGTTTGAATTCGGCAAAAAGGGAGACAGTATTTCCGATTTAGGCACACCTGAGGCGCTTTGCTATTACGGGGACAATATCGCCGTGCTTGACGCGAAAAGCGGCTCTGTCAAGCTCTTCAAAAGAAATGAATACGCCGCGGCGATAGTAAAAGCTGCGGTTTGTGAAAAATCGGGAGACTATGAAGGCTCAGCGGCGGCGTGGGACGACGTTCTTTCGCTTAACTCGGGTTGTCAGATAGCATACAGCGGAAAGGCGCGTCAGGCGTTAAGGGATAAGGACTACCGCACGGCAATGAAGCTTTTCCGATTTGCAGACGATACCGAGGGCTATTCAAAAGCCTTTTCGCTCTATCGCAACGAGTTAGGCTCACGCTTTGCGGCACCCGTAATTGCAGGTATTATTTTGGTCGCCGTACTTATTTTCGCCGCAAAGCGGCTTTTAAATAAAAAAACCAAAAAGGTGAAAAAGGAAAGCAAAACGCGCGAGCTTTTAAATAAAGCGGGCTACGGCTTTTATATAATGCGCCATCCGTTCGACGGCTTTTGGGATATGTCCTTTGAAAGCCGAGGAAGTCTCGGCGGAGCGACCGTTATTTTAGCGGCGGTAGTTGTTCTTAATTTGCTTATGCAGGCTGTATCGGGTTACCTTGTTTCGGGGAATAAAGCGGCGACGGATAATCTTTTTCTGCGCGGGTGCGCGGGGATTTTGGTTCCCGCGGCGCTTTGGTGCGTGGCTAACTGGTCGGTCACATCGCTGATGAACGGCTCGGGCAATATGAAACGGATTTATATGTATACCTGCTATTCGCTTACTCCTCTGCTTTTGTTTATGCCTGCTTTGATAATTATAAGCAATGTTATTACTCTGGACGAAGCGGCGCTTTACAGCATTTTAACAATGCTTGCGTATATTTGGATGGCGTTTTTGATCTTTGCGGGAACCGCCGTGGTGCATCAGTATTCAAGCGGAAAAACCCTGCTTGCGATTATCGTAATATTTATTGCGATTGCGGTAATTTTGTTCCTTTTACTGCTTTGTGTGACGATTTTTCAGCAGATGAGCGAATTTGTCGTCAATATTTCTGAAGAAATTGCTTTAAGAACCTGATATTCGGAGGAAGCTATGAATTTTAATGTAAGCGGCGGAAATAAAAACGCCCAAATAAATATTGAAGTCCGTGAAACGGGCGGTATAACCGAGGCTCAGCTTAATGCCGTTTTTGACAAAGCCGAGACACCTGAAAGAATTAAGGTGTCCTGGAAATTTCCTGCGGTGGATTGCTATTCAACCTGGAGCCCCTCTATACGCGACGACCATTCTATTCAGCCTAACTGGGCGCCGCGCCGCACCTCTAGCGAGCTTGCGCGCTGGATGCCGTTGCACGGGATTTTGTCGATCGGCGGGGAAAACCGTCTTTTGATTGCCGTTTCCGACGCACTCCGTCCCATAGAAATTGAAACGGGAATTAATGAGTTTGATTCCTGTTTAGACTGCTCGGTGACCTTTTTTACCCGTCCGACGGCGCCTTTAAGCTCTTACAGTACGGTTATTCGACTTGATTGCCGCGCTCTACCGTTTTATGAATGTGTTAAGGAGGCGGTCGGCTGGTGGGAAACCGAATGCGGTTATACTCCCGCATATGTGCCAAAAGCCGCTTTGGAGCCTGTAAACTCCCTTTGGTACAGCTATCATCACGGTCTTCAGGCGGACGAAATTGTTAGGCAATGTCAGTTGTCGGGCGAATACGGAATGAAAACCGTTATTATAGACGACGGCTGGCAGATGGACGAAAGCGAAAGCGTAAGCGGAGTATACGCTTATTGCGGCGACTGGCAGGTATCGGAAAAAAAGCTCGGCGATATAAGACTGTTGGTTGACAATATTCACAAAACGGGTATGAAGGCGGTTTTATGGTTTTCGGTGCCGTTTATCGGTATAAAATCAAAAAGCTATCCGCATTTTAAAAATATGATATTGCAAAACAGCGGGGACGGGGAGACCTATTTCGCGCTTGACCCTCGCTATAAAGAGGTCAGAGAATATCTTACCGCGTTTTATGTAAGGGCGGTCGGCGAATGGGGCTTTGACGGTCTTAAGCTTGATTTTATTGATTCCTTTGTAGCGTCGGGCGACTCGCTGATTGCCGATGGAAAATGTGATTTTTCCTCGGTTGAGGACGCGGTTATGGCTCTGCTCGACGGTGTATATAAAAAGCTTACGGCTTTAAATCCAGAGGTTATGCTTGAATTCAGGCAGAGCTATATAGGCCCCGCGGTAAGAAAGTACGGAAATATGTTAAGGGTAGGCGACTGCCCAATTGACGCGATTAAAAACCGTCAGGATATTGTAAATATGCGGCTCACCTCGGGTAAAACGGCGGTTCATTCGGATATGGTGGCTTGGAATTATGAGGATAGTGCGGAATCCGCCGCCTGTCAGCTTGCAAGCATACTTTTTTCGGTTCCGCAGATTTCAGTCCGACTTGACGAGCTTAATGAAGAGCATAAGAAAATGCTTAAATTCTATCTCGGCTTTTGGAAGGAACACAGAGATATTCTTTTAAACGGCATACTTACAGCCGAAAATCCCGAATGTAATTACAGCTCTGTTACGGCGAGCGGTGACAACGCTCGGATTACCGCGGTTTACGCCGATTCTGTTGTGGACTGTACTGCGAAATACACCGCCGCTGTAAACGTTACTAAGAAAAAGGGACTTGTGCTTGAAGGCTGTGCAGGAAAGCGTTTTCGCATTGTCAACTGTATGGGGGAGGAAACGCAAAGCGGCATTGTTAAGTCCGAAATTATCCGGTTGTCTGTTCCGATAAGCGGAATGGTATTTATAACGGAATCCGAGATTAAGGTGATGTGATGAAACGGAAATTACTAAAGTGGGGAATATGGCTGCTCGTAATTCTCCTTGTATGCGGCGCGGTATTTCTTACGACGAGCGGGAGCAGGGTTAGCTACGGCATTGAAAAAGGCTCTGTTGATTTTACCGATGCTGAGTTTGACATTACTGATTCGGTGCTCGGAGCGGATGAATATTTAGCGGCAAAGAATGAGCGCTTTGAGCTGTATCTCGACAGCAAAGCCAACATTACCGTTCGCGATATTGTGAGCGGAAAAAGCTGGAGCGCGATTTCGTCCGACGCCGAATATTCCGAAGAAAAATACAGCTCGTCCTTAAATCTCGCTTTTTATGATAATAACGCGCAGACCGTGCTTTACAGCTCGTCGGACGCTGTAGATAAGGGACAGTTTAAGGTTTCCTCAACCGATAAAGGGGTACGCGTGGAATATGTTTTCGGCGAAATATCAAAGGATTTCGTATTCCCCGAACAGATTTCTGAAACTCGTATGAAAGAGTATTTAAAAAAGATGTCTGCGGAGGACGCCGACTATATCGGCAGACGGTATACCCTTTATTCTGTCGAGCTTACGGACGGTGCAAACCGCGAATACCTTTTAAGCCAGTATCCGCGGCTTAAGGACGAAAATCTTTATGTTTTAACCGACGCCTCGAACAATACGATGAAAAAGAAAATCGATGGAATATTCCGCTCAGTCGGTTATACCTATGAAGACCGAGATAAGGATAATTCAGGCAACGGGAGCGAGGCTGAAAACCCTAAGTCCTTTAGAGTTGCTATTGATTATGTGCTTACCAAAACGGGCTTCAAAGCGAGCATTGACCCCGAAAACATAGAATTCTATCGGGATTATCCGATTTCAGAGCTTGAACTGATGCCTAATTTCAGCAGCTTTTGCGGCGGAGAATCGGGATATTATGTGGTTCCCGCCGGCAGCGGCGCGCTGATTTCGGTGGATCCGAATGAGAGCGCCAAGGACAGCACCTATTCTCTGTCAGTTTACGGGCAAAACAGCGCGGTCACAAGAAAGCTTGATACACAGGACAGCGTCTGCACGCTGCCTGTCTTCGGCCAGTACAAGGACGGCAAGGGATTTTTATGCGTGATTGAAAAGGGTGCTGAACAGGCTCAGCTTTTGTTTAAGCGAACCTCTCCCTATGTGACGGGCTGTGCGGCTTTTACGGTTATAGATAACGGCATTTATCAAATGAAATCGAAAACCGATACCACACTCTTTTCTTCGGAGGCGTCGCTTGAAGGCATTTCGGCAGAATACATACTCATAAGCGATACCTCCGAGGAAGGCGCTTATTCCGAAATGGCGAGAATATACCGTGAGCGTCTTAAAGAAGAAGGAGTACTTTCAGATAAGGTCCCGGCTTCGTCTCCTAAGCTACTCGCGGAGCTTATAGGAAGTGTGGAGTACAATACGCATTTCTTGGGTGTTATTCCTTCTCAAAAGGAATTTGCTTTGACCGACTATGAGCAAATGTCGGATATAGCAAAGGAGCTGAATTCAACCGTCGGAGAGGGAAATCTTACCTGTCTTATTTCAGGCTGGAACAAGAACGGTCTTAACGCACAAAAGCCGGGTACGGTTTCATTAAGCGGCGCGCTCGGCTCAAAGAGCGGCTTTACAAAACTGATAAATGCTTTTCGTGATAACAAAATCTCATATTT
>ERZ773194.2585-NODE-2585-length-16929-cov-22.049425_pt1 | contig 16929 bp, 14 predicted proteins | sample MGYA00511240_ERZ773194 | MGnify/ENA primary metagenome ERZ773194 (study PRJEB29015, sample SAMEA2737774) | human gut metagenome | biome: human gut; feature: human-associated habitat; material: faeces | place: China | collected 2012 ... | reverse complement strand
TATGATTCAAAGCTGAAAAAATATAGTTTAACTTTTGATCAATATAAAATAAATCCGCATTATAAAATGACCCCATAAATAAATTTTTTATAATAAATTCCCACACTAGCACAATAAACAAAAGATAATACCCTAAAATTTCTATCTTTCTTGCTCTTCTTTGACTCAATTTAAAATGCCGCTTTAACACCAAAAGTACAACTCCTATTACAACAGCAATTAGAATTAATAAAAACATCATTGGTATACATGGTTTCATTTAATTTTTACACACTTATTCCTTTCTTTTAATATTTTTCTTAGAGTATATCATTTAAAATAACCCTATTCAATTATCAAAGCACCCCTTTACTCCAGTATCTTCCTCCAAAAAATCAATTCACCCCTCTGTCATCCTAAAATGGGATTGCATTGTGCTGCCCTATCTAACCCGGATAAGCACCGGGTTAGCTCAAAACTGAGCTTATCTAAACCCGTACTTTCCGGTACACTTTGGATTTACTCAACGCAAAATTGCGTCCGGTTACTTATACTCAAAAATTCGGATGTCTGTTTAACTGACTTCTGAAATTCGGATGTGCGTAGTATGCACTTCTGGGAATTAAATATTATTTTCCCAACAAGTTGAGAAGATGCATAAATTTGAGTGGCTTTCTGCCCGATATAAGGCAGGTAGTACCGCTGAATTTTCAGCAGTCATTTCTCACAGTTATGTGGAAAGCGCAATCTTGCGCCGTCAGCTTTCACCCACAAGTGGGCGAATCGGCAGCAGGTCTGCTCAAAATGGTGGACCCCCCTATTCTCACACTTCTATGCGTAACCAGAGCAATTCTGCTCCCGTTAAATTTTACGTCAGCATCTTGATCTCCTCAAAAGCGAGGAAACTGCTCAGAAATGCTCCGTTTTAAAGGTTGACAAATCTCAACATTTCTCTTGCGTTGTAGAGCGCGCAATCTTGCGCTATCCCGGGAGTCGATTCAACCGACATCCAGCACTACGAATCTTGCTTGGTCAACCAATCCAATTTTGGCTTCAATACAGCCGTACTCACAGGTACACTTGCTATGCTATGTACCCACAAGTACGCTGCAATTCTCTTTGACACTCACGAAAAAGGTTAGCAAAAGTTAGCATTTTTACCCCTGTTTTCCGATTATTTCCGCTGATCCCTGTTTTTCATCCATGTTCAAAAAGTAGTTATTCTACGGGCTTTTCCCGTACCTACACCCATTTCAAATCCTACTACAAGTCTAAGGAAAATTTATTTCCACAGATTCGCTCTATTGGAAAGAGTCCTCTCTCCCGATTCTCCCTTGCTCCTGCTGCCACCTCAAAGGGAGGGGGGATGCTATTCACCACAATAGCCCTGTGGCGTTGTATTTACCCTCTATTCTCCATTTTATTTGCTTTATTGAGGAAATTATCACATTTACTATAGAACATCTATATAATCCATTACAGGCTCAATGCCTCTCGTTCTACTTCGCTTGTCCAAGTGTGCTGAAAACTTCTGACTCCTACATGATGAATGGATGCAGCAGGCAAGAACTCTTCCCGGTATCCTATGAACCCTTTATTTCTTCCTCTGTTCCTCAGTAAGCCCATTGCCTTGCTCTGCTGTTGTCTGACTGTGCTCACACTGATTCCCAGTGCTTCCCCTGTCTGCTGATAGGTTTGCTTTTCCAAGAACCGGCAGCGCAATACTTTTCCTTGCAGATCTGGAAGTCTGTCAACTGCTGCCCATAGTTCCCTGCGCATAAGGTCTGAATCAATACGATCAATCACATCAGCTTCTACATCTTCTTTTGATGCAATGGTATCACCGATATAGATATCTTCTCCATCATTACTGATAGGCTCGTCTAGGCTTCGTATTTGCCCCATTGCTGCCGTTTTCTTTATGCTCTTGAGACTTTCTTCATCCATCCCCATAAAGGCGCTCATTTCCCTGTCTGTAGGTATTTTTCCATAATACTTCTGATACTCACTTTTGATCTTCTTATAACGCTGCATCTTATCGACTGCGTGTGTTGGAATCCGAACCACTCTGCCGCAGTTGTCAATATATCGGCGCATGACCTGCCGGATCCAGAATGCAGCATAATTGATAAAGGGAACTCCTGATGATGCATCATAATGCCTGACTGCTTCATACAGCTCTATATAGCCCTCTTGCTCCAGATCTTCCATTTCTGCACAGGAACTATACTTTCTTGCAATCATGGTGATAAAGTTCCGGTTCTGCTGCCACAACAGTATCATGTTCTCCTGTTCATTCTCTCCTGTCTGGATCTGACTAACGATCTGCTCGTTGTTCCCTCGTTGTTCAACAACGGTTTCACCGTGGTTCGTCCGTGGTTCACATATTTGATTTTCAATGTTCATTGACATCACAAGCCCACTCCCTTTATAATTAAATTATCGAATATCGGAAACGGGCTTGCTGATGACGGCAGGCTCTTTTTAATTTTCTGTATGGACTGCTCATGCTTAACCATTTCTACTAAAATTCTTTACACAAAAATCTATCTTTCCCGAATACGCTCGCTCAATTCAGCTCTGATTTTATTTGCCGCATCCGGGTTGTTATGTATGCTTCGGAAATATTCGATCATTTCATCTGACAAGTAAATGATTTTATGATTAACTTTATCCAAATAGTCCCCATAATTCGCCATGTCATGCAGCTGTTCTAATGTCCATATACCTTCTATTACAGTCAAACACTGCACCTTACATCCTCGACTTTCTAATTTTTTCTTAACAACTTTTCCTGCGGTTATTTCATCCCTGACACCGCAAACAATATGTGGCTCATTCTTATCTCTTCCATTTTCCTTAAAATCTACCAATATATTTACATTCATAATCTATCTTCTCCTTTTCTTGCTGTTGGAGATTTTAGTAGATGCCCGTGGATGTTCCTTTACACGAAAAAAGCCTATATTTCGGGGCTTTCTTCCACTTGATAGATTGTGGAGACTTTTTTCTCATTCCTGTAGCATATATATTATATTTTTTCTTAAAATATTTTTTCTAAAAAATAATCTCCACACTTCCACAACTACTGTTGTTAAAGGATTTCTTAATCCACAAACACCCTGAAAACCTCCTCAACTGCTCCTCATACTCTCCATCGATTAAGAAAATGGAAAATCTTGTTGTTTGTATTCTTCTTGTGTAATGCTACAAAAACCCATATCTCTTTCTTTCAGATTTCGATAAACCATTACACCAACTTTTCCTTGGTAACGTGCTTTACTAACTGGGCATCCATTTGCCTCCATGCGTTCCTTTATATTCTGTTTATTAACGCTTCGGTACTCATTTTCTATGCACCATTTCAGATAATGCTCTTCGAACTTTGGCTTTGAAACCATATCCTCCTCATTTCCTGTAACTACATAAAATTCTGAAAGATATCTGTAAACTGTATCCATCTTTTCTCTATACTCACTCATTGCATAATCACATGAATCTGATTTTGTGATTTTGAATTTATTATCAATTAACCTGTGAAGCCCCTCTAAAAACCAGTTTAAAATAGCCTCTTTTTCCCGTAGCATTTTATCTAATAATGCCCCGTCACGGCGTTCTCGTTCTATCGTATTTGTACACGGCACTACACACAATCTTTCAAATAAATGACCGCCCTTATCATCCGTAAACATTGGGAGATTATTACAAGCAATAATGATCCCTCCGGGATATATAAAATTAAACGGCTGCTTACCTTTTCTTTCAAACGAAACCGCATCACCACCTGTTAATTGCTTAAAAATCGAACTGTCCTTAATTTCACTACTTGTTTGATCTCCAATGCTTATAATGCGGCTACCAGGAACACTCCCCAAAGCAAATTTTGAAGCTTCATTCATATTTTGAATCGGAATATTGACTGTTTTCCCTTCTCCTAACAACTCACTCAATAATTTTATAAATTGAGTTTTCCCAGTATTTCCCAACAATGACCACAGCACTAAACACAACTTGGTTCTATATACCCCTACATTAGATAATAGTAGCCCTCCATATTCTTGTAGAACTGCTTTTTTACTTTCATCAATCACACCGTCTCTGTCTTTGCACAAATCATTCATGTACTTATCGAAAACTGGACGACATCGATTGTCTGGTTGATATTCACATGTAAGTTGAATTGTACTGTATATTCTTGGTGTATGGCGCTCTAATTGCTTTGTTTGTAGATTGTAAAGCCCATTTTTCATGTTAATATATTTTTCTTCCCTATCTAACTCTGTAAAGCTGCATATATTTCGATTCTGGCATAAGAGTATGTTATATACATTATTCAACAAATTATCACTAACAAGACTCATAGGAATATATTTCAGTATGTATGACTTTACTTTGTTACGGTTACATCTTTTATATACTCCGTTTTCATATATGTAAAAATCGTCCTTTTCTTCATCCGGACGCCGTACAATCAAATAATCTAGCCCCTTGCTGATACTGTCCGCCAATATTCCAGCATTAACTCTCTGTGCCTGACTATCACCTTTCCCTACAGTAAACAACCACGGTGCATACAATTCCTCCGCTTCATTTACTATCCTTTTCAAATCTTCCTTTGTGTGCCCTTCCTTTTGTAAATAATCTGTGACATCTCCTTTTGCTGCGTGTGAAGTAATTGCCCATTTTATTGAATGTGCATAATGCTTCAAATCTCTCACGATTTCGTCTTTGAGTTCAATCCCCGGCTGATCATTATCTGGAAGAATGATAACTTTCGCTCCTGTGAAATAAGGTGCATATTCTTTTTTCCAATCTCGCACACCCCCAGCTGTCGTTGCAGTATATCCTAACATCCTTAGCGTATCAGCATCTTTTTCCCCTTCAACAATATACACTGGATAACCAGATTGCACTGCTTTCACTAGTTCTGGCAATCTGTATAATGTAGCGCACTCCTTTGGTTTACAGTACTGATACGTATCCTTTTCTTGATCTACAGTAATATACCTAATTGTTTTCCCTTCAAATCGAATCTTTGAATAAAGATATTCGCCTGTAATACCTCTATAATTATATATAGCTTCTATCTTTCTTTTCTGCCCATATTCTAAACGATCACGCCAATTCGGTAGTAAATGATTGCCAATGTCTTTAAATGTCAGCCCGACAGCTTCCAAAATATTTTTGGTATCGCACCCTGCATGACAACATAATAGCAATGTGTTATTTTTCTCCGATATTGTCAGACTCGCTTTTTTATCCTCATGTACTGGACATTTACACTGATAGGAATTGCCACTTGTTCGTTTCGCACCTTCAAAGCGCCCTGCTAATTCTTGTAATGTCATTTCTAGTGTTCGTCCTTTCTGTTCATGTCCTGCTGCCCTTCTGGCATCTTTAGCACTCTCTTTGCGCTTCTGGTAGCTGCAAACGTGTTTCTTGCTCTCGCGTCCATTGTCCGACAGAATTCTACAATCTCCTGCCGATTCTTTGGTTTCCAGTATCCTTTCCCTGATCCACTACAAATCACGGCTCCGTGGTTACGTTCATAAGCGATCTTCTGCTGTAGCTCTCTGGCTGAACTGCATCCGCTACGCTTCACAAGCTCTGCTGTGGTTATTGCATTCTCTTTGCCTACTGGCAGCAGGCTTTCAATCTGGAATTCTGTCTTGCCGGACTGTTTTCCATGTACTTGGTTATTTTGGTTTTTCTGCATTATTTTACCTCCTGCATTTGTTTGTCTAGATAACGATCAATCACAACCTTATCGTAGAGTCTTCTTCTACCTATTGCTACTTCTGCCCCGATTGATTTCGCAAATTCTACACCGCGATTTCTTCCGAGTCCTAAATAAATACACGCTTCTTTTGCGCTCATAAGTCTGGCTTCTTTTTCCATTCTCGTCACTCCTCTCTACTGAAATAAATGCTTTATATTTGCTTATTACACTTTACATTATGCCATAATAAGAATATAATATCAAAAAGAGAATATAACATATCCAACATGTCTAAAACACTATATTTTATGTTTTAAATTTACTGAAAGGATTTTAAAAGAATATGAATAAGAAAAAAATTGGAGAAATCATTAAAACAGAAAGAGAAAAAAGAGATTTAACACAATGCGAACTGGGAATTGAGCTTGGACAAACCGAAGAATCTGCACAAACGAGAATCTCTAAAATCGAAAAAGGGCTTTTAACTCCAAATATTGATGAGCTAATAAAGTTATCTCTTCTCTTCAATGTATCTACTGATTATTTATTAGGAATATCTAGCAGAAAAAATAATTCTACCCAAATAACAGTTAGCGATGCTTTCAGGAACTTATTCGAATTAGAAAAGCTCGGCCTATCCATCCACATTGAGGCAAGAAAGGAAATCGAACCGCATCCATACACTGGGGATCCATACACTGTAAATATAGAAGATGTTATGATTACTTTCAATAACAAGCAAATAGACGATAAATTGAAAGAATGGAAAGCTGTGAAAGAAACATGTGAGGGCGAAAGTAAAGGTGATGTATATAAAAAATTATATAAAGCATGGGAAAATGATATTTTGAAAGATGATACTTTATTATGGGAAAATACTAACCAAATCCTTGATGACATTTTCGGCAATGAGATTCCTTTCAATTAACCCGCACAAAAAGCACTCCCCCGGATCGAGTGCTTTCATTTTGCATTTTCCCATTTTGGACTTTTTTGGTACTTTCCCATTTCCATCAAATTTCTGATTTCGGGAAGATAGTTGAAATATAGCGTATTTACTGGACTTTTTACACCGTAACTATACAAAGCATCCAAAATCAATAATTACATTGTGAAAATATTGTAAACTCCTCCCTGTTTATAGTATACTGTATCAGAAAAGGGTAAAACTTCTGTTTTCCCTTCTTGTCACACGTAATACTAAATTGATAGAGGAATGAAATCATGAAAATTGGATTTGATAACGAAAAGTATTTAAAAATGCAGTCAGAGCATATCCGCGAACGCATCAATCAGTTTGATAACAAACTGTATCTCGAGTTCGGCGGAAAACTGTTCGACGACTACCACGCTTCCCGCGTTCTTCCGGGATTTGAGCCTGACAGCAAGCTCCGCCTTTTAAAACAGCTCAGTGACCAGGCAGAGATTGTCATTGTCATCAGCGCAAAGGATATCGAAAAAAATAAAGTCCGCGGCGATCTTGGTATCACTTATGATTCTGACGTACTCCGTCTGATGGATTCTTACCGCGACAACGGTCTGTATGTGGGCAGTGTCGTGATCACACAATATTCCGGTCAGGAAAGTGCCTCTTTATTCCGCCACCGTTTGGAAAATATGGGAATCCGTGTATACCAGCACTACTGTATCAACGGCTACCCTTCCAATATCCCGCTGATCGTCAGTGATGAAGGATACGGTAAAAATGACTATATCGAAACTTCCCGTCCGCTTGTCATCATCACAGCCCCGGGTCCTGGAAGCGGAAAAATGGCAACCTGTCTGTCTCAGTTATATCATGAGCACAAACGCGGGATTCATGCAGGATATGCCAAATTTGAGACATTCCCGATCTGGAATCTGCCGCTGAAGCATCCGGTAAATCTGGCGTATGAAGCGGCTACAGCAGACCTCAACGATGTCAATATGATCGACCCGTTCCATCTGGAGGCCTACGGAAAGACAACCGTCAACTACAACCGTGATGTTGAGATCTTCCCGGTTTTAAACACGATTTTTGAAAAGATTTACGGAAAGAGCCCGTACAAATCTCCAACAGATATGGGTGTAAATATGGCTGGAAACTGTATCTGTGACGATGCTGTATGCTGTGAAGCATCCCGCCAGGAGATTGTCCGCCGTTACTATGATTCCCTCAACGCTCTTCTGAAAGGAAACAGTCCGGAAGAAGAAGCACAGAAAATCGAGCTGCTGATGAATCAGGCCAATGTGACGATCCAAGACCGCCACGTTGTTGCAGCTGCCTTAAAACGCGCGGAAGAGACACATACACCTGCCGCTGCTCTGGAACTGGATGACGGACGTATCATCACCGGAAAGACCACGAATCTTCTCGGCGCCTCAGCTGCCCTTCTTCTGAATGTGATCAAAGAGCTGGCCGGATTGAAACACGAGCTGCATATTATTTCACCGGAATCGATCGAGCCGATCCAGAAACTGAAAGTGGACTATCTGAAAAGCAAAAACCCAAGACTTCATACTGATGAAGTACTCATCGCACTTTCCGCAAGCGCTGCCACCAACCCGGATGCCAGACTTGCACTTCAGCAGCTTTCAAAATTAAACGGATGTCAGGCTCATACTTCAGTCATGCTGTCTGATGTTGATATCCGCACCTTCAAACGCCTCGGCGTCCAGCTTACATGCGAAGCTGTTTATGAAACCGGATATAATTATCACTAAAAGCGATCCTCTCCTGATGGGAGAGGATTTTTTTAATAAAAGAGGAAATATTTATTGTTCATAAAAAAGTACTTGTATTTTTTTGCAAAAAGAGAGTATACTCCTTTTTTAATATTTTTATTCACATCAAATGAGGAGGATCACTATGGCAGTAAAATATGTATTTGTGACCGGTGGAGTTGTTTCAGGACTTGGGAAAGGGATTACAGCCGCATCACTCGGCAGGCTTTTGAAAGCCCGCGGATATACGGTGACCATGCAGAAATTCGACCCTTACATCAATATTGATCCCGGAACCATGAATCCGGTACAGCACGGAGAAGTATTTGTAACCGATGACGGAGCCGAAACGGATTTGGATCTGGGACATTATGAACGTTTTATCGATGAAAGTCTGACAAAAAATTCCAATGTCACAACCGGAAAGATTTACTGGTCTGTCTTGCAGAAGGAACGAAGAGGCGATTTCGGCGGCGGAACCGTACAGGTTATCCCACACATCACCAATGAGATCAAAAGCAGATTTTACCGCAATCCTTCTGCTGAAAATACCGAAATCGCGATTATTGAAGTGGGCGGAACTGTTGGTGATATCGAAAGCCAGCCTTTCCTGGAATCCATTCGTCAGTTTCAGCATGAAAAAGGACGTGATAACGTCATTTTGATCCATGTAACCTTAATTCCATACCTGAGAGCCTCTCAGGAAATGAAAACAAAACCTACACAGGCCAGTGTCAAAGAACTTCAGGGCATGGGAATCCAGCCGGATATTATCGTATGCCGTTCCGAACATCCGCTGGATAACGGAATCAAAGACAAGATTTCCCTGTTTTGTAACCTTCCGGCAGATCACGTTCTTCAGAATCTGGATGTGGATTATTTATACGAAGCACCTCTGGCAATGGAAAAAGAAAACCTTGCACAGGTTGTATGCGAATGTCTCCATCTGGACTGTCCAAAACCGGATTTAAGTGACTGGGAAACTATGGTAGACAATCTAAGACACCCGGTTTCCAAAGTCCGCATCGCACTGGTCGGAAAATATGTTCAGCTGCACGATGCCTATATCAGCGTGGTAGAAGCTTTAAAACACGGCGGAATCTACAGCCACACGACTGTTGAGATCAAATGGGTGGATGCCGAGACAGTGACTCCTGAAACCGCAGATGAGATTTTTAAGGATGTAACAGGAATCCTGGTTCCCGGCGGATTTGGTCACCGCGGTGTGGAAGGCAAGATCGAAGCCATCCGCTACGCCCGCACACACAAAATTCCGTTCCTCGGTATCTGTCTTGGAATGCAGCTTGCGATCGTAGAATTTGCCCGCAATGTGATCGGTTTCCACGATGCACACAGTCTGGAACTAAATCCATCCACTACACATCCGGTGATCCACATCATGCAGGATCAGATCGGTATCGAAGATATCGGCGGAACACTTCGCCTGGGTGCTTATCCATGTATTCTGGACAAAACTTCCAAAGCATATGAGGTCTACCAGAAAGAAGAAATTCAGGAACGCCACAGACATCGCTATGAAGTCAACAATGATTACCGTGAAGTTCTGACAGAAAACGGCATGAATCTGTGTGGCCTTTCTCCGGACGGCAAGATCGTTGAAATGGCAGAGATCAAAGATCATCCGTGGTTTATCGCAACACAGGCGCATCCGGAATTAAAATCCCGCCCGAACAAACCACATCCACTGTTCAAAGGATTTGTGGAAGCTGCGGCGGCACTTGACAAACACTAATATATACAGACTGATAACCAGCGACTCCTTCACAGAGACCGCTGGTTATCAGTCTTTTTTCTTTAAATCATCCATTTGTCATACGCAAACTGATAAACAGAAATTACTCTTCCAACACCAATCATAGCAAAAACGGTTCCAAGTCCTACTCCTACCACAGAATGTGCAAAACATAATCCAATTAATATGGTTGTACACAAACTGATAAAATCAACACAGTTTTTTGTAAAACCTATATTTTTTTGATTTCTGCAGCAATTGCCTGTACAATGCCATCTCCCGGATTAGGAATCAAGTTCATGTTCAGCATTGTTGCCGCACCGATTCCTGTTAATACAATCGCTAAAAACAGTACAAATAATCGAAGCAAGAGGCTGTATTCATTAAAATCCGGAATTATATACGTAAACAGATTTAAAAATCTTGTAAAAATCAGGCTGAATGGAAGTTGAAGTAAATCTAATAACCTCAGCCTTTTATCCTTTTTATGTAATATCATCTCGGTAATTATAAAACCCGAATACAACACCAGTGTTCAAAGAAATTCTTCTTTACAAGAATTTTTAACACTTTCTACTAAAACATCTTTTTCACTGCTTTCAACCATTTGATTTGAAACTATTCTTTGAGCTAATAATTGAACATGTGTTATAAATCTTGAATATCCAAAATCATTCTCGTTATAAACTAAATGAAAATGTAACTTTACAATATGCAGGATATTTTGAGTAATCTTTTCCATTTTCAAACTTAATTCATTAAATGGATGATCCACTTGCCCATTAATAAAATGAAATGCTATATTTCCAATTTCATCTTTCGGGATTTCCACCTCGGTTCTGTCCTGTATTACTTGGATGGCATAGCATCCAACATCAAATTCTTTCGGATTTAACCTTTGCATTTCCCTCATATAATAATTTGAAATCACAACACCATCTAACACTCTTTTTACGCAAAAGGAAATATGATCAGTCAACGAAAGATATAAATAATCCAGTATTTTCATTTCATACTTATCAATCGCATATTGAATAATCTGATTCGCAATTTCAAAATATATACTTTTTGTATCCAATTCCCTTCCCCATTAAAATAACTTCTTCACCATTTTCATTTACTGCTAAAATCAATGAATTATTCAACACCTTAACAACTTGCATATTCCCATTCTCTCCATTTACCCTTCCTGTAAAATAACTCAGGCTAAATCTGCTCCATTTGATTGGATTACTTTCTGATACCAATAAAAACTATCCTTTTTAATCCGTTTCAATTCTTTCAAATCATCGTCTGTACGGTCTACATATACCAAGCCATAGCGTTTTTTAAAGCCTTGATGAGAACTTAGTAAATCCATAAAAGACCACGGACAATACCCAAATACGTTTACTCCATCTGCTAACGATTCACGAATAGCTCGTATATGATTCCTTAAATAATCAATCCGGTATTCATCATGAACTTTATTGTCAGATGTTAAAACATCCGCAGTACCCAATCCATTTTCTGTAATGATCAATGGTAAATGATATCTGTTCCAATATTCATTTAGAACAATGCGTAATCCGACCGGATCAATTTGAGCGCCATATTCACTTGCCTTGAGGTTTACATTTTTCTCAATTTTCCAGTATCCGTACATATCATAATCAACCTCATTAAAGCCTTCTACACGTTCTCCTTTTTTATGTTCTTGTGTGGCAGGTAAGTAACGGGCTGTTAGTGTACGATAATAGTTTAATGCAATAAAATCCATTTTGGCTGCTTTCATGATTTCGGCATCCCGATCTTCCATTTTGGGAACGATATTTTGCTCTTTCAAATATTCCATATAGTATCCCGGATATTCCCCATTAAAATGGAAATCTAGACAGTAGTCCGTTTTGAACTGATTGTTCATACGCGCTGCCCAGACATCTTCCGGTTTATTGGTATAAGGATAAGTAACCGTACTGGAAACAGCTGGCCCGATTTTTCCATTTTCAACAGCCTCATGGCATGCATTCGTTGCCAGGGCATGTGCCAGAAACATATGATAATCCATTTGAGCACGAATTTTTTCTTTTTTTAATGGATCGGTTTCACAGATATTCATACGTTCATCAACACGCATCATTAAGTTTTGTTCGTTATGGATCACCCAATATTTCACCCGGTCGCCAAAGTTCTCAAAACATATTTTAGCATAACGTTCAAAAGCATATGCACAATCTCTCGCTTCCCACCCATTGTATTTTTCTACTAATGCATAAGGCAGATCAAAATGATATAGTGTAATAAATGGGATGATATCGTATTCTATCAACTTATCAATGACCTTATTGTAGAAATCAATTCCCTTTTGATTCACTTTTCCATCTCCATCCGGAATAATACGAGCCCATGAAATAGAAAAACGATATGTTTTCATGCCGAGTTCTTTCATGAGATCAATATCTTCATCCCAATGATGATAAAAATCACTTGCTACCTTACTGTCTGCCTGAAGATGAGATCTTTTAAAAGAATTGAAATCAGCTACTGTTTTCCCCTTGCCGTCTTCATTCCATCCCCCTTCAATTTGAAATGCAGAGCTAGAAGCTCCCCACCAAAAATCTTTTTGAAATAAATTTGTCATCTTAAATTCTCCTCTCGCTTATTTAATTTCCACACAAATCACTTCGATATTTTCATCGACGTGACCATTTGAAATAGTTTCAATACTTTTAAATAAATTAGAGTTTGAAACAACCACAGGAACTGTTACGTCATATCCCGCCTTTTCTATTGCTTCTTTATCAAATGAAACTATCTTTGTTCCTTTTGTAACATGCATTCCAGCCTGAACATGCTGCTCAAAAAATTCTCCATTTAAATCAACAGTATTCATCCCAATATGAATCAACAATTCAATCCCACTATCTAAAGTCAGACCAATTGCATGTTTCGTCGGAAATATCACAGAAACAGTACAATCTTCCGGCGCCAGAACTTCACCTGTTGTTGGAATTACGGCAACCCCTTTTCCCATTGCTTCACTGGAAAAGACTTCATCTTTTACATTTTCCAGCTTTATTGCTTCACCTTCAACCGGAGATGTGATCCGAATACTTCCTTTTTCTATTTTAATACTTTCTTCCGATTCAGCTTTCTTCTCCATATCTTCAAATCCAACAAAATATGTCAGGATTGCTGCTCCCAAAAAAGCTACCAGAATACCGATCAAATAGGCCATGAACTGATATAAGGCTGTTCCTTCCCCATAATACGTCATAATCGTCAAAATACCATTATTAGCAAATCCTGTATTCACTGCACTTCCAAGACCCATGATAGCACCACCGATTGCTCCCGCAATAACTGCACAAAACATCGGCTTTTTCAAACGCAGATTACATCCATAAATTGCAGGTTCTGTGATTCCAACTAAAAATGCCGGAATCGTTGCCGCCATAGCAATTTGTTTTAAATCTTTGTCTTTTGTCTTTAACATAACACCTAATGAAGCTCCTGCCTGAGCAAAATTTGCAGAACCGGCAAAACACATCAATGTATTCGTTCCTGTAATCGCCACATCATTTAATCCAATCGGAAGCAGTGCCCGATGCGCTCCAAAGATAACAAAAACGCTCCATAAACCACCGACAATTGTTCCTCCAAGAATTGGGCTGAATGAATATAGTGCCTGATAAAGCCATTGAATCGCATACCCTACATAAATTCCTACCGGGCCAACAACAACCAGCAAAACCGGAAGCATAATAATCAGAGAAAGACCGGGAACCAGAATAATCTCCAACATATCTGGAATCCATTTTTTCAAGAATTTCTCAAGATAGTGCAATACAATAACAGCCAAAATAATCGGAATTACAGATTCTGTATAAGAGAATACTTTTGTTGCCTCACCAATCGTAAATGCTTTTTTTATAACTGGCAATCCAAAAATAGTGTTTACTGTTGAAACATCTTGAATCAATGCATCTATAACCGGATGGCACAAAAATGCTCCCAGCACCATAGCATTTATTTTACTACAATTTAAAGCTTTTGCACTGGTATATGCTAAAAATATCGGCATATAGTAGAAAATAATATTGCTGGCAGTATTTAATAAAATATAAGTACTGTTCGTATCACTGATCCACCCCAAGCGAGTTGCAACAGACAATAGTCCTTTAATCAGACCCGAAGCAGCTATTGCCGGAACTAATGGAGTAAAAATTTTTGAAATCGTCTGCAAAATACGATTTCCTAATGAGCCCTTATCCGCTTTGATTTCATTTCCCTTTTCACGATTAACCATAGGTAAAATTGCTTCGTATACTTTATCAACCTTTGTACCGATTACGACTTGAAACTGTCCGTTTGCTTCGACAACTTGTATAACACCTTCTAACTTTTCCACAATTTCTTTGTTTGCCAGCTCCTTGTTCTTTAATACAATCCTCAATCTTGTGAAGCAATGAGTCACATCTGCAACATTTTGAGCACCACCAACATTTTTCAAAATGTTACCTGCAATTACATTGTAATCCATAATTTTTCTCCTCTCGCTATCTATTGATTTGAATGATTAGGCCTAATCAGGTTATTTAAAATAATGTATAAAAAAAGATTGAACACACAAACACAATACTCCCTAGGAATATGATATTTGTCAATTCAATCTTGCCTGCTTTACCAGTAACACGTATCCTTGTACATTATTTATCTTTAACCAACTTCAATATAACATTTTCAAACGATCTTTGCAAGCATTTTCTTCAGCCCTCTCTCCTTCCTTTCATTTCCCTTCGCTTCACAATCCTCACTGCTCCCCATGCAGCAAACGCCCCCACAACAGCTCCACCGAGCACATCCGTCGGATAATGCACGCCCACATACAACCTGGAAAGAGAGATCAGCACTGCCAGAATTACAAGCGGAATCCCCCACTTTCTCTCCAAAAACGGATACATCGCCAACGCTGCTCCAATGGAGGCACAGGTATGTCCGGAAGGAAACGAAAAATCTGACTGCGGCTCGATCAAAAGCTTCAGTCCTTCCACCACTTCATACGGGCGGATTCTTGCAATGATGTTTTTGAGTGCCACGTTTGTGATCAATGCTCCGATCGCCAGCGCCGCCAAAGCAGCAATTCCTGCTTTTCTTGTTTTTTTCGGAATCAGAAGCACGATTCCCAACATAATCCAGAACCACCCTGCATCTCCCAGATGTGTGATTGTCTTCCAGAATCCGTCCATCCACACCTGTCTGATATGCTCCTGAATAAACAACAACGCCTGTCCATCCCATTGTAAAATTGCTTCCATTCACCTCTCCTTCTCCTATACCAAATCCTGTTCTTCAAATAACGCATCCACAACTGCTTCATACAGTTTCAACTTTTCTGCTTTTTTAATTTTCTTGGCATACTTCTCATACTGCGTAAACAACGGCGCCATATAAAACCACAGCTCTTTCATCTTGAAGAGTACCGTTTTCTCCCCAAAAAGAACTTCCTGATATTCCCGGTAAAGTTCATCATGAAATGCCCGGATTCTGTCTTTTTCAACCGGTATGCCTTGTCTGATCTTCCGAACCAGCCCCGGATTTTTCAGGATTCCTCTTCCGATCATCACAGATGGTACCTCCTGGAAACGGTTACAGATTATTTCATATTCCTCTTTTGTGCAAATATCCCCATTGTAACAGAGTGGATTTTTACTGTTTTTGACCGCATATTCAAACATTTCCAGATTCGGAGTGTTCTTATAGAAATCTGTCTGGATCCGCGGATGAATGATCAACTCCTCCATTGGATACTGATTGTAAATTTCCAGAAGCCGGATCCATTCTTCCGGGCTCTCCTTGCCAATCCGTGTCTTAACCGAAATACGGATCGGTGTCTTTTCAAAAAGCTCTTCTAAGAATGCATTCAATCTGTCCGGCTCTGCCAGAAATCCAGCCCCTCTTCCTTTGCTCACCACGGTTTTTGACGGACATCCCAGATTCAGATTGACTTCCTCATACCCGTATTCCCCCAGCCTTTCTGCCGTCTTTATAAAATCCTCCGCCGAATTGGTCAAAATCTGAGGAATCGCACACATCCCCTGATTGTGCATGGGTAAGATATCGTTCTTTTCCCTGGAACTGAGCTTTCCTTTCTGATTCGGTTTAATAAACGGAATAAAATATTTGTCAATTCCTCCAAAATAGTGTTCATAAGCCTTTCTATACACATATCCGCTGATTCCTTCCAGCGGTGCAAAATAAAATTTTTCCACAATATTCTCCTGATTCTTTTTTGTTTCGCTCCATTATAGCATATATTCTTTTATTTGACACCCATCTGTCAAAAAACGGACTCCGAAGAGTCCGCTTCATTTTGACAATATTACATCAATTTTGTATCTTCCAGTTTTTCTATAAACAATTCGTTCAGGCGAATCACCGGTTTTCGAAGCACCAGTCCCAAAAACAGGGATGCCAGAAGGAACAGACACATAATTCCCAATTCTGCCCAGTACGTATACTGATAGAATCCGGCAACACATTCCCGCATGGCTGTCATACTGTGCGTAAATGGAAGAAACGGGTAAATCTTCTGAAAGATTTCCGGCGCCACTTCGATCGGGAACGTGCCTCCTGATCCTGCCACCTGCATGACCAGAAGAACCACACAGATTGCTTTCCCCACATCTCCAAATGATACCGTAAATGTATAAATGATATTCACATATACCACACTGCTTACCCAGCCTGCCAGAAGGAACAAAAACGGATGCTCACACTGGATTCCAAGGAAATA
>ERZ773194.2583-NODE-2583-length-16934-cov-37.721014_pt1 | contig 16934 bp, 20 predicted proteins | sample MGYA00511240_ERZ773194 | MGnify/ENA primary metagenome ERZ773194 (study PRJEB29015, sample SAMEA2737774) | human gut metagenome | biome: human gut; feature: human-associated habitat; material: faeces | place: China | collected 2012 ... | reverse complement strand
CCGTCACCCCGTGCTCAAAGCGCCGCCCGGTAAGATGTGGCACACAGCGGAACTTGTGAATCGCCCCCCGGCAGACCAGCCACCACGGCAAATCACTCTGCACCTGCAGCCGCCGGTCGGCCTCACTCAGCCAGGGCAGAGCACCGGGGTGACTGTGGACCAGCGCCACAATCTCACCCTGCATTTCTGCCCGCAGCCAGTCCTCCGGCGACATCCGGAAATACTCCTCCGGCTCACCGGAGATATTCACGCTGGGAAAATATCTTTCCCCTTCCGGCGTTCTCACCACGAAGCCGCACGACTCCGCTGGCGCACATCGCCGGGCGTGCGCCAGAATCGCTGATTCTGTCTCTGTCATGGGATTTACTGCGAAAGTTTGTTAATGGAAAGGTAGCCGCCAAAATTGCCGACGTTATTGCGGAACTTGCAACCACTCAGGCATTTGCTGCACTTATCCTTCGTGATATCGGACGTTGGCTGGTCATATTCATCCGCGACAGCCGGGCCATCATAACCGCACTCATCGCCGCGGTAGATCCAGGTGCAGGTGTTGGCCAGCATGATGCGCCCCGGAAAAACGGCACCATCCGTTTCCGTCGGTGTGGACAACACAAAGGAGGCACTGACCGCGCTCAGTTCGCTGCACTGCTCGATGCGCCAGCGGCTGATCACCTCCTGCTCCGGATCGGCGTCACTGTTTCCGTTGACGAAGTTCACCGCATCCAGAAAACGGGCGTAAACCTTACGCCTGACCACCGTTCCGCCGACCAGACTCTGCAGGTCTTCCGCCATCCCGGTGACCATACCGTACAGGTTAGAAACCGTCAGCGTGGGGCGCGTACTGGTGCCTTTGCCATTCAGTTCAAAACCACTCCCCTGAATGGGATACGGCTGATACCGTCGCCCCTGCCAGGTGACCGGCTCACCTTTTTCGTTCTGCTCATTACAGAAAAAATAACGTTCTCCACCAACCTCTGTCAGATCGATTTCCCAGAGCACCACGCAGGCAGACTGCTCCGCACGGGTGCATTCATTCAGTGTTTCCTGTCGGATATCCTGCATCAGTTCACCACCTGTTCAAACTCTGCGCTGAACTCAACACGCAGCATACTGACCCGCGACGACCATTTTGCGCAGGTCACCTTTATCTGCCGCCACTCATAAGGCGGCGTCCACAGAAAGGCTTTCCAGCCCCCGTGCTCAGCCAGAAACGACTCCAGCGCCGTGGCCTCCCAACGGGGAACAGAAAGCGTCACGCTGTACGTTTTCAGGTCGGCATTCAGCCCGGCAGGCGCTCGCTGGGAATAGCCATCACCAAAGCGCACTTTCCTGACGGAAGGGGCCGAAGCCACATCCATACCGGGTTTCACTTTCCAGCGGAAGGTCTTCATCGTCCACCTCCGGAGAACAGACCACCATCGCGCATCTGTGCCTGAATTTCATCACGGGCACCCTTGCGGGCCATGTCATACACTGCCTTCATCATCTGTGGACCTGGCAGACCATTCGTACCGTCGTTCTGAATCACCACGTGATTGTTCTGATTAAAATTAATGCCTTCAGCCCGCCGCATCTGCGCCGGACTTCCGGCACCGCCCACATAACCACCTTCCGCATAGCCCCGCATCAGGCGGTACAGGTTGCCGACACCAATCCGGCTGGTTGCCTCCTTCGTGAAGACAAATTCACCACGGTGAACAATCCCCGCTGGCTCATATTTGCCGCCGGTTCCCGTAAATCCTCCGGTCGCAAAATGGAATTTCGCCGCAGCTGCCTGAATGGCTGTACCGCCTGATGCGGATGCGCCGCCACCAACAGCCCCGCCAATGGCGCTACCGATACTCCCGACAATCCCCACCATTGCCTGCTTAAGCAGAATTTCTGTCATCATGGATAGCACGGAACGGGTGAAGCTGCGCCAGTTCTGCTCACTGCCGGTCAGCATCGCCGCCATATTCTGCGCAATACCATCAAAGGTCTGCGTGGCTGCACTTTTAACCTGCGACATACTGTCCGTGGCGCTCTCTTCCCACTCACTCCAGCCGGACTTCAGGCCTGCCATCCAGCTCCCGCGAAGCTGGTCTTCAGCCGTCCAGGTCTTTTTCTGCTCTGACATGACGTTATTCAGCGCCAGCGGATTATCGCCATACTGTTCCTTCAGACGCTGTTCTGTGGCTTCCCGCGCTGCCTGCCGGTCAGTCAGCCCCCGGCTTTTCGCATCAATGGCGGCCCGTTTTGCCCGTTGCTGCTGTGCGAATTTATCCGCCTGCTGCGCCAGCGCGTTCAGGCGCTCCTGATACGTAACCTTGTCGCCAAGTGCAGCCAGCTGGCGTTTGTACTCCAGCGTCTCATCTTTATGCGCCAGCAGGGATTTCTCCTGTGCGGACAGCTGGCGACGTTGTGCCGCCTCCTCCAGTACAGCGAACTGACTCTCCGCCTTCCACAAATCCCGGCGCTGCTGGCTGATTTTCTCATTCGCTCCGGCATGCTTCTCCAGCGTCCGGAGTTCTGCCTGAAGCGTCAGCAGGGCAGCATGAGCACTGTCTTCCTGGCGATCGCCTGCAGACACTTTCACGCCGGACTGCTTCGGCTTTTTCAGCGTCGCTTCATAATCCTTTTTCGCTGCCGCCATCAGCGTGTTGTAATCTGCCTGCAGGATTTTCCCGTCTTTCAGTGCCTTATTCAGTTCTTCCTGACGGGCGGTATATTTCTCCAGCGGCGTCTGCAGGCGTTCGTAAGCCTTCTGCGCCTCTTCGGTATATTTCAGCCGTGATGCCTCAGACTCGACCCAGTCCTTTGCTGCCATCTCTCTGGCCTTTTCAAGATCGGCCTGCAACGTGGCGGCTGAAAGCCCAAGTTGCGCATTCGCTCTGTCCTCCCATGCTCCCCGGAGATTGGCAAGAAATGCTGAGGTTTTACCGCGCCGGTGGCTCCGGCTCTGATACCACTGCCATTTTTTGTCCGCCTCATCAAAAGCCTTTTCTGCTTTCTCCAGCATTCCCTGGGCAGTGTCCGGGCGACCAATATCCAGCACCGAATCCCACATGGATTTGAATGCCCGTGCTGTCCTGTCTGCCCAGGTCTCCAGCGTGCCCATGTTCTCTTTCAGGCGGCGGGTCTGGTCATCAAACCCTTTCGTTGCGGCCTCGTTCGCCGCCTGCAATGCCCCGGCTTCATCTCCGGAACGCTGCAACTGAGCAACATACGCAATCTGCTCCGCCGTCACGTTATGGAACTGACGTGCCATCGCTGTCAGTCCCGACGTCGGGTCTGTGGTCAGCTTCCCGAAGGCTTCAGCGACCTTGTCCACCTCCACGCCGGATGCAGAGGAGAAACGCGCCACACTCTGGCTGATCGCCTCAAACTGCTCACCACCACGCACACCGGCATTCACCAGCGCCGTCAGTGACTCGCTGGTCTGGTTAAACGTCAGCCCTGCCGCCTGCCCGGCTCTGGACAGGACCAGCATACGATCTGCCGTCAGTCCCGCCTGATTGCCGGAAAGGACCAGCGTTTTGTTGAAATCGGACAGGGTTGAGTTGCCCTGATACCAGGCATACGCCAGCGCACCGGTCGCCACCGCCAGCGAGGTGGCCCCCACCATCGGCAGGGTGATCGCACCGGCAAGCCCCCGGAACATGGGGATCATCCCGCCGAAGGAGTCCTTCACCTGACCCCCCTGTTGCAGCAGGATCAGCCACGGACTTTGCCCGCCTGCAAGCTGCGTGGCCACGTCGGTGAACTGCGCAGGCAGCATACGCATGGCGGCTTTATACTGCCCGACGGAAATTCCCGCTTTCTGTGCAGCCAGCGCCTGCCGGTTCATCGACTGTTCAACGACTGCCGCTGTTTTTTTCGCATCAGTTTCCGTACCGGAAAAATGACGCCTGACTCTGGCCATCTGCTCGTCAAATCTGGCCGCATCCAGACTCAAATCAACGACCAGATCGCCTACCGGTTCAGCCATACCGGACTCCTCCTGCGATCCCTTCTGATACTGTCATCAGCATTACGTCATCCTCCGTCATGTCCGCCACATCCGGGGAAGTAGGGATAACTTCATTCCCGTCCGGGCCAAAGCGGACACCTCCGGCAAGCCCTGCCGCTTTCTGCATCAGCACATCATCTTCAGGCTCTTCGTCAGCCTCACGCCGGTTCAGCAAACTGAAATCCAGCGGATGCATATCCGGATCGCTGAAAAACAGGCTGAGCACGGTGTACGTCAGCCCGGAAAAGTGCATATCCAGCAGAACATCATGAAAATAATGGGTACTGTAAAAGCGGTGCCAGTCGGCATACTCCGTGGATGACATCCCGGCAAGCATGGCACGCCAGTCGGGTCGCCCCATCTCACGCGCCAGTTTCAGGGCAAAACTCAGCTCACCGTCGAAAACTTTCCCGCAGAAACAGGCTCTGCAGGCCCGGCGTCCTCTGTCTGTTCAGGGGCATTATTCACCACAAACTCAGACATTCCGGACAGACGTAACACCACGTTTTCAGCCTGAGCAATTGCCTCCGTGGGCCAGGTGGTAAGCACTTCCTGCTCAATCTGCGTAATGGCTTCATTCATGGACGGCAGCTTTGTCTTCTGTGGATGGTTATGCCACAGAGACATCGCCACCAGAAACGCCCCGCCTCTGATAAGCTCCTCTACAGACACCTGCAGGTTGCCACTGGATTCAGCCTTTTTTTCCTGCTCTTTCAACCAGGCAAGATGCTCAATACGCTGCAGGGCTGACAGTTCAGAAAGCGTGACGGTCACACCGTTATGTTCAAATGATTCGGTTTTCAGGAACATCTCTGACTCCCCGGATTAACTGGCGGTGACGGTGATTTCTGCAACCGCAGCAAGTTCACCATTACCGGATACGACCGGAATGTTGACCTTGCCTGCAGCAACACCTTTCACGGTGATGGTCATACCACTGACCGACACGGTGGCTTTTGTTTTATCCGCAGACACCGCACGGAAGCTCTTGTCGGTTGCGCCTTCCGGCTGGAATGCCACGGTCAGCGTGGTGCTCTGCCCTTTCACCACCGAGGTGCTGGCAGGCGTCACGGTCATGCCGGTTGTCGCCGTCACCGTGCTGCGATCTTCTGCCATCGACGGACGTCCCACATTGGTGACCTTCACCGTGCGGGTAATCACTTCCTTCGCCGTCACCGCCTTACCGATACTGCTGACCCAGCCACGGAACACATCGACCGTGCCGTTCGGGAAGCGGATTTTATAGGCACGGGTATCACCTTCATTAAACCACGCCAGCAGCGCCTGCTGCCCCTGCTCTCCGGGCATCCACGCCAGCGTGAAGCTGGTATCTCCGGCAGATTTCTGCCCCTGCCCGGTCGCAGTCCAGTCTGCATCTTCATCATCGAGATAGCTGTCGTCATAGGACTCAGCGGTCAGTTCGCCGGGCGTCAGGTCTTTAACTTTTGCCAGACGCGACCAGTCAACGTCTGAAAGCGGATTCGCATAAGGGTCACCGCTTCCCTTATAAACCCACAGGGTGGTCCCGGCACCTTTCACCGGCATTACAGGATTTGGTACAGGCATAGCGTCCTCACATTTCATAGGTAATGACATAAGTCAGATCGGCTGAACTCCACAGGCCCGCATCATCGTCGCGCCGGTAGTCATAGCCGCTGGCCACCATACTGGTGATCAAATCTGACAGTGCCGGGATATCGCTCATCACCGGATAAATCCGGGACTCCATCCACGCATCCAGCTCTGAATCCGGCACCTGAGCAGGCAGGAAAACTTCAATATGCAGCTCCGCCTGCCAGGTATCGCTGTCCAGCTCTTCGCCCGTGTATTCAGCGCCGGTGAGATAAACGGCAATTGCCGGAAAATCTTCCTCATCAAAAACAGCGGGGCGACCATCAAAAAGCGTCGCCCCGGTGTCATGCTTCTCCAGTGCATCCAGTACGGCTGCACGGAGTTCAGTATGTTTCATCGCTTTATTACCATTCTCAGTTGATGCTGCAGCGCATAGCCCAGCTCTTTCGGAAGACGTTCACGCCGTATCCGTTCAATATTTTGTTTAAACGCCGTGGTCAGCGGTACCGCCATCGGGATTTTCACCACATCAATGGGGTAACGGTTTTTCCCGGCCACACGCTGCATAACATGCCACCGGCCGTTTTTCAGTTGCTGAATAAACGCGCCGGGAATACGACGGTTACCCACCACAAGCACGCTGCCGCCACCTTTCAGGGATGAACGCTGCCCCTTTTTACGACGCCTGCGGCGGGACAGGACAACCCGCGCATTACCCAGCCTGATTACGGGCAAATCCCCCCGGTTAACTTTGATTCTGGCCTGCGGATTTTTGACCGTGGCCCTTTTCAGCCTGGCCCTTTCCTTTACCAGTTTCCGGCGTACCTTTGTCTCACGGGCAACCTGTGACGCAGACTGCGATATCGCGGATGAAGCAACGCGGTTAATGGCCATTGCGGCGGCACCGGGCACCGCCGTTTTGCTGATACGGCTGAGGTTTTCAACGGCCTGCTCAAGACCTTTTATGGCCATACATCCCCCTTTCAGCGGCGACGGTTAACGGCAGGCGGTACGCCCCGTCCAAGCCAGAGATGACAACTTCCGCCATCATCCGGCGAAACCCGATCTACCCAGAAATTTTCCTCACCGATGGTCAGCGTGTCTCCACGCCGCAGCTGCCGCACCTCATCAGTCCGGACAAACAGGGACGGGCTGGAGCCTTCAACGCGCACGCCCTGTCCGGCATAGCTGATATTTTCAGGGTCATCAAAAACACCACGTATCACAGCACCGGACTGCTCACCGGATGTCATGGTGGCTGACGTTCCCATGTACCCGCGTATCGTTTCATCGGCGCGGGCAATGGCAGCATCGAACAGGTTATCGAAATCAGCCACAGCGCCTCCCGTTATTGCATTCTGGCCAGGCCGCGCGCTGTCATTTCAGCTGACACACCGGCAGAGACACGAAACGCCGTTCCCGGCAGCACAAATGCCACAGGTTCATCCCGCGTGGCGTGAAGTGCATCAGTATGCAGCGTCACCAGTGCCACGACCGTGACCAGTTCAGACGTATCCAGAATCACGGTATCCGGCTGCGCTGATCCCACCTCATTTTCATGTCCGGTCAGCACATTTTCCCGGCTGAGAGGGGTGTCCTGACCGGCAGTTTCATCCGTGTCATCAAGCTCCTCTTCCAGCTCTGCCACACGGAGCGCCAGTTCTTCTTTCGTCCCCGTCAGGCTGACATCACGGTTCAGTTGTTCACCCAGCGAGCGGAGACGGGCAATCAGTTCATCTTTCGTCATGGACTCCTCCACAGAGAGAAAATGGCCCCGAAGGGCCATGATTACGCCAGTTGAACGGCCACGAACTCATCAGGATCAGCCAGCAGCATCAGCGGTGCTGACTGAATCATGGTGAACTCTCGCGCCGGATCGCCGGATGTCTTCCAGTTTTTCGGATAACGGGGAGACGCATTAATACCCTCACTCAATGCATCCGCATCCTGAATACAGCCATAGGTGCGCAGACCGCGTGCATGAGTGTTACCCAGCACCATCGTGTTGTCCGGCAGGAAGTTCTTTTTGACGCCGTTTTCCACGTACTGTCCGGAATACACGACGATGGCCACATCGCCATACATCCCCTTATAGGACACCGCTTTACCCAGGTCTTTCACCGCTGTCTCCAGCTCGGAATGAGAGCCACGACGGGTATCCAGCTTCTCCCTGACGGCTTTGAAGGAACGGAACAGCGCCCAGCCTTTCGGATCGAACACGATGATATTCACCACACCGCTGGCGTTCAGCGCGTAGGCTTCGATATCGTCGGTCGGGTCATACGTGGACTTGTCACGCTTGCTCCACTCCGTGCCGCCGGACTGCGTGATGTTATTCTCCTCACTGCGGCCCATATCCACCTCAACCGGATCGAAGGCTTCACCGGTCATGGTGTATTTGCCCTTAAGCACGGCAGAAACTGCCTGCATCTCTTCGACCTGAGCAATGGCCAGCTCTTCGTCACGCATGTTCTGCATGATGATGCGACGGCGGCGGTAAGCCGGGTCCGCCAGATTCTGCGGATCTTCATCCGGCAGGCGACGCAGGGTCATCTGCGGATTCACCTCATGCTTCGGCTTGACATATCCCGGCGTAAATTCAGAGGTGGAGCCGCCACGGGAGCGGATAACCTCACCGGAAACAATCGGCGAAACGTACAGCGCCATGTTTACCAGCCCCGGAATTTGTGAGAGATAGACTTTCTCCGTGGTGAAGGGATAGCTCTCACGGAAAAAGAGACGCAGAAACAGCGGATCAAACTTAAATTTCTGCTCATTTGCCGCCAGCAGCTGGGCGGTTGTGTACATCGACATAAAAAAATCCCGTAAAAAAAGCCGCACAGGCGGCCTTTAGTGATGAAGGGTAAGGTTAAACGATGCTGATTGCCGTTCCGGCAAACGCGGTCCGTTTTTTCGTCTCGTCGCTGGCAGCCTCCGGCCAGAGCACATCCTCATAACGGAACGTGCCGGACTTGTAGAACGTCAGCGTGGTGCTGGTCTGGTCAGCAGCAACAGCAAGAATGCCAACGGCAGCACCGTCGGTGGTGCCATCCCACGCAACCAGCTTACGGGTGGAGGTGTCCAGCATCAGCGGGGTCATTACAGGCGCTTTCGCACTCAATCCGCCTGGCGCGGTTGCGGTATGAGCCGGGTCACTGTTGCCCAGCGGCTGGTAATGGGTAAAGGTTTCTTTGCTCGTCATAAACATCCCTTACACTGGTGTGTTCAGCAAATCGTTAACGGCATCAGATGCCGGGTTACCTGCAGCCAGCGGTGCCGGTGCACCCTGCATCAGACGATCCAGCGCAGTGTCACTGCGCGCCTGTGCACTCTGTGGTGCTGCGGCCAGAATGCGGCGGGCCGTTTCCACGGTCATACCGGGGGTTTCTGCCAGAACGCGCGCCTGTTCTTCGCGTCCGTGAGCCTCCTCACAGTTGAGGATCCCCATAATGCGGCTGTTTTCTGCCGCAACCGCTGCAGTGATCTGCGCGTTCACGTCCGGCTGCGCCGCGCTGGCGTTTTCGCCCTCCGTCGCTTGCACCACGTCAGTAACGTCAGCCTGCGAAGCAGTGGCTGAAACAGTTGTTGATTGAGTCTCTTTGGTCATTCGCCCTCCTGAGAGACGGGATTTACGTGCATCCAGTGCATCACGCATAACGGTGATCGCATCGGTGCTGTTGACAAGTTCATCAGCCAGTCCGGCATCAATGGCCTCCTGACCGCTGTACACTGCAGCCTCGGTATCCAGCACAGCCTGCACGGACAGGCCGGTATATGCCGACACCTTCTGCGCAAACATCCGGCGGGTTGCATCCATCCGGGACTGCAGTGTCTCCCGGACATCACCCGGTAGATGGCTGTAGGGGTTGCCATCCACCTTATGGCTGCCGCTGTAAATCAGCGTGATTTCCACGCCCTGTTTCTCCAGCGCAGCGCCGTAATTACTGTGAGCCATCATGACGCCGATGGAGCCTGTCCGGGCGGTCTGCGTGACCAGACGCCGGGAGGCGGCGCTGGCAAGCAGCTGACCTGCACTGCAGTTCATGTCGTTGGCCAGCGCCCATACCGGCTTTATGTCACGCACACGGGCGATGATGTCAGCACAGTCAAATGCTCCCGCCACCATCCCGCCCGGTGTGTCCATATCGAGCAGAATGCCGTCCACCATCGGATCGCTGGCAGCCTGTTGCAGACGAGCGATAATGCCGTTGTAACCGGTCATTCCCGAATACGGCTGCAGCGCCCGCGTCCGGCTGACCAGCGTACCGGACACCGGCAGCACGGCGATGCCGTTCATGACCTGATAACTGCGGGCCTGTCGTGGTCCGTCATCATCACCGGATAATGCCAGCGTCGCGAGTGCCTCCTGGGCAGTCAGGCTGTCGCCGGACACCGCATCCGTCAGGCGGCTGATCCCAAGCTGGCCTGCAAGCGCACAAAAGAAAACCCGCGCATAGGCGGGTTCAAGCATCAGCGGCTCATTAAAGGCCATGCTGGCAATATGCGGGAGATTACGCAGCTCTGCTGTCACTCTTCTCCTCCTCTGTTGATTGTCGCAGCCCGGATTCAAATGCCGCAGCCGCCCAGGCGGGTGGTTTAAGACCGGCTGCACGACGCTCCATCGTTTCACGGACCTGCTGGGCAAAAATTTCCTGATAGTCATCGCCGCGTTTTGCACACTCTTTTTCGTAGGTACTCAGCCCGGCTTCTATCAGCATCACCGCTTCCTGAACTTCTTTCAGACCATCGATGGCCATACGACCGGAGCCTATCCAGTCGCAGTTCCCCCAGGCACTGCGGGCTTCCTGAAAACTGAAACGCGCTTTTGAAGGTAACGTCACCACGCGGCGAACGATGGCCTCTTCCAGCCAGCACAGAAACATCTGGCTCGCCTGACGGGATGCGACGAATTTTCGCCGCCCCATAAAGTACGCCCACGACTCGTTCGCACTGGCCCGTGCCGTGGAGTAGCTCATCTGGGCGTAATTCCGGGAAAGCTGCTCATACGAGACACCCAGCCCGGCAGCGATATACCGCAACAGTGACTGCTCAAACACGGAGTAGCCGTTATCCGTGTCCTGAGCCGTCTGCAGGTTCAGTGAGTCCCCCGGCATCAGGTGCGGCACTTTTGCGCCTCCCAGACGGACCGGTGCTGCGGCGTAATACGCGGCAATTTCACCAATCCAGCCGGTCAGCCTTTCCCGCTGCTCCTGACTGTTCGCGCCCAGAATAAAATCCATCGCTGACTGCGTATCCAGCTCACTCTCAATGGTGGCGGCATACATCGCCTTCACAATGGCGCTCTGCAGCTGCGTGTTCTGCAGCGTGTCGAGCATCTTCATCTGCTCCATCACGCTGTAAAACACATTTGCACCGCGGGTCTGCCCGTCCTCCACGGGTTCAAAAACGTGAATGAACGAGGCGCGCCCGCCGGGTAACTCACGGGGTATCCATGTCCATTTCTGCGGCATCCAGCCAGGATAGCCGTCCTCGCTGACGTAATATCCCAGCGCCGCACCGCTGTCATTAATCTGCACACCGGCACGGCAGTTCCGGCTGTCGCCGGTATTGTTCGGGTTGCTGATGCGCTTCGGGCTTACCATCCGGAACTGTGTCCGGAAAAGCCGCGACGGACTGGTATCCCAGGTGGCCTGAACGAACAGTTCACCGTTAAAGGCGTGCATGGCCACACCTTCCCGAATCATCATGGTAAACGTGCGTTTTCGCTCAACGTCAATGCAGCAGCAGTCATCCTCGGCAAACTCTTTCCATGCCGCTTCAACCTCGCGGGAAAAGGCACGGGCTTCTTCCTCCCCGATGCCCAGATAGCGCCAGCTTGGGCGATGACTGAGCCGGAAAAAAGACCCGACGATATGATCCTGATGCAACTGGATGGCGTTGGCGGCATAGCCGTTATTGCGTACCAGATCGTCTGCGCGGGCATTGCCACGGGTAAAGTTGGGCAGCAGGGCTGCATCCACACTTTCACCCGGTGGGTTCCACGCCCGCAACTGCCCACCAAATCCGCTGCCACCGCCGTGATAACCGGCATATTCACGCAGCGATGTCATGCCGTCCGGCCCCAGAAGGGTGGGAATGGTGGACGTTTTCATACATAAAATCCTGCAGGTCCCCTGCGTCGCTGTGTCATGCCGGTCTGCACTTCCAGCTCCGCAATGTATTTTTTCAGGTCAGACACGGAAGTGGCCGTAAACTCCACTCTCCGTCCGTCTTTCTGTACCGTTGCCACCCGTTTACCTGTCATCAGGTCATGCAGTGCCGCACGGGCAGCGGCAAGTTCTTCCTGTCGCGTCATTCATCCTCTCCGGATAAGGCACGGGCGTAATCTGCCAGTGTTTTCTTGTTGGTTGCTGCACCATCCTCTTCCTGCAGGCTCGCCAGCAGTGCACTGAGATCCAGCTGCCAGCGGGAAATACTGATGCGCAGCGCCGCCAGCGCATAAACGAAGCAGTCGAGCGCCTCATTGCGTCGCTTTTTGCTGTCCCACAGTATTTTTTTCCTGCCATCCACCCATTTTTCGACCTGCTCTTCAGCAGTCAGCTGCTGCGCTTCGGTCAGATCAAAAATATCCGGGTTATTCGGGAAGTGAACGGCACCGGGAAGCGGTTCATCCCCTTCCGGCGTCAGTGTGAAGCGGTTATAAATCTGCTCTTTCGCGGTATCCGTACCGATTTCGGTAAGGTAAACCCCGTTTTTGTTTCGTTTACGTGGCATGCTGGCCACCGGCTTTCCGTAGACGGATGCCCCTTTAATGGGGATCACCCGGAACAGCCCATGTTTTTTCGAGCGTTCATACACAATGGTCGGGTCAATCCCGCCAGTATCCCAGCAGATACGGGATATCGACATTTCTGCACCATTCCGGCGGGTATAGGTTTTATTGATGGCCTCATCCACACGCAGCAGCGTCTGTTCATCGTCGTGGCGGCCCATAATAATCTGCCGGTCAATCAGCCAGCTTTCCTCACCCGGCCCCCATCCCCATACGCGCATTTCGTAGCGGTCCAGCTGGGAGTCGATACCGGCGGTCAGGTAAGCCACACGGTCAGGAACGGGCGCTGAATAATGCTCTTTCCGCTCTGCCATCACTTCAGCATCCGGACGTTCGCCAATTTTCGCCTCCCACGTCTCACCGAGCGTGGTGTTTACGAAGGTTTTACGTTTTCCCGTATCCCCTTTCGTTTTCATCCAGTCTTTGACAATCTGCACCCAGGTGGTGAACGGGCTGTACGCTGTCCAGATGTGAAAGGTCACACTGTCAGGTGGCTCAATCTCTTCACCGGATGACGAAAACCAGAGAATGCCATCACGGGTCCAGATCCCGGTCTTTTCGCAGATATAACGGGCATCAGTAAAGTCCAGCTCCTGCTGGCGGATGACGCAGGCATTATGCTCGCAGAGATAAAACACGCTGGAGGGGTCATCCGGCGTCCATTTGAGGCCAAACGGCGTCTCTTTGTCGCCAAATTTAAGATACTGCTCCTCCCCGCAGTGCGGGCAGGCAACATGAAAACGCATAAAATGCGGGGATTCACTGGCTGCACGCTCAATCTGGCAGGTGCCTCTCACTTTGGGCGTGGAGCCACGGATGGACTTTGGCCAGACCGAGCCTTCAATACGTTTGTCGCCAAGGAACGTCGGAGAGCCTTCCTGTTCAATATCCTCATCAAAGGCAGCAAGTTCATCATAACCCGCCACATCCACCGACTTTTCACGGTAGTTTTTTGCCGCTTTACCGCCCAGGCACCAGAAGCCACGACCATTGGAAAAACGCTTCATGGTGAGCGTGTTATCCCGGTGCTTTTTGCCATACCACGGAGCCAGCGCCAGCAGCAACGGAATATCGCGGATGGTCGGCTCAACGTGGGTTTTCATAAAGTTCTCGGCATCACCATCCGTCGGCAACCAGATAAGGGTGTTGCGCTGCTTATGCTCTATAAAGTAGGCATAAACACCCAGCAGCATTTTGGAATAACCGACACGGGCAGACTTCACCACATTCACCTCACGGATGTAGTCGCTGCCCATCGCATTCATGATGGCCCGCTGAAAGGGCAGTGTTTCCCAGCGCCCTTCCTGGTATGCGGATTCTTTCGGGAGATAGTAATTAGCATCCGCCCATTCAACGGCGGTCTGTGGCTCCGGCCTGAACAGTGAGCGAAGCCCGGCGCGGACAAAATGCCGCAGCCTGTTAACCTGACTGTTCGATATATTCACTCAGCAACCCCGGTATCAGTTCATCCAGCGCGGCTGCTTTGTTCATGGCTTTGATGATATCCCGTTTCAGGAAATCAACATGTCGGTTTTCCAGTTCCGGAAAACGCCGCTGCACCGACAGGGGGATCCCGTCGAGAATACTGGCAATTTCACCTGCGATCCGCGACAACACGAAAGTACAGAATGCGGTTTCCACCACTTCAGCGGAGTCTCTGGCATTCTTCAGTTCCTGTGCGTCGGCCTGCGCACGCGTAAGTCGATGGCGTTCGTACTCAATAGTCCCTGGCTGGAGATCTGCCTCGCTGGCCTGCCGCAGTTCTTCAACCTCCCGGCGCAGCTTTTCGTTCTCAATTTCAGCATCCCTTTCGGCATACCATTTTATGACGGCGGCAGAGTCATAAAGCACCTCATTACCCTTGCCACCGCCTCGCAGAACGGGCATTCCCTGTTCCTGCCAGTTCTGAATGGTACGGATACTCGCACCGAAAATGTCAGCCAGCTGCTTTTTGTTGACTTCCATTGTTCATTCCACGGACAAAAACAGAGAAAGGAAACGACAGAGGCCAAAAAGCTCGCTTTCAGCACCTGTCGTTTCCTTTCTTTTCAGGGGGTATTTTAAATAAAAACATTAAGTTACGACGAAGAAGAACGGAAACACCTTAAACCGGAAAATTTTCATAAATAGCGAAAACCCGCGAGGTCGCCGCCCCGTAACCTGTCGGATCGCCGGAAAGGACCCGCAAAATGATAATAATTATCATCTACATGTCACAACGTGCATCTACGCCATCAAACCACGTCAAATAATCAATTATGACGCAGGTATCGTATTAATTGATCTGCATCAACTTAACGTAAAAAAAACTTCAGACAATACAAATCAGCAACACAGAATACGGGACAACCTCATGTCAACGAAGAACAGAACCCGCAGAACAACAACCCGCAACATCCGCTTTCCTAACCAAATGATTGAACAAATTAACATCGCTCTTGTTCAAAAAGGGTCCGGGAATTTCTCAGCCTGGGTCATTGAAGCCTGCCGCCGGAGACTGTGCTCAGAAAAAAGAGTTTCGCCTGAAGCAAACAAAGAAAAGAGTGACATTACTGAATTGCTCAGAAAACAGGTTAGACCAGATTGAAGCAATCTAGATAATCGTGCAGACTACGCCCCCTCATATCACATGGAAGGTACTACAATGGCTCAGGTTGCCATTTTTAAACAAATATTCGATAAAGTGCGAAATAATTTAAACTATCACTGGTTTTATTCTGAACTAAAACGTCACAATGTCTCACATTACATTTACTATTTAGCCACAGAGAATATTCATCTTGTTCTTGAAAACGATAATACGGTTTTAATAAAAGGACAGGGTAAGGTTGTAAATGTAAGATTTTCAAAAAATAAATGCCTTATAGAAGCCACCTTAAAAGGATTCAAATCAGGAGAGTTATCATTTTACGAATACAGGAAAAATCTTGCTACAGCAGGGGTTTTCAGATGGATTACAAATATCCACGAAAACAAAAGGTATTACTATACCTTTGATAATTCATTACTCTTTACTGAGAACATTCAGAACACTACACAAATATTTCCGCACTAAATCATAACGTCCGGTTTCTTCCGTGCCAGAACCGGACTCGCTGGCATGATGAAATATGTGTACCCGGTAACCCCGGTGTGCATCGTTTTTGATTATTCCCGCACACTCGCGCAGAAGGAGTTCCCCGTCGGGCTACGGTCTCTGTTAATACGGGAATACGGCGACGATACAGCGCATGATGTGTCAGGCTTGAATACCTTTATCCTTTAAAAGGGATATCAGTTAAGTTATCCCGTGCAGGGTATAAGCCATTATCAAAGCCACTCTGTAGGGAATGGCTTTTGTGATGGCATCACTTACTCTTTACGCTGCTATCCCACTCATCCCGGAATTTTGATGGGTTATTGAAACCTTCTGCTGACATAACAACTCCTTCAATGTTTGGCTGAAATTAGGATGTCTTTCCATCAGTCCGCCACCACAAAGAATCCTTTTTGCCATAAGGCAGGAGGTTCATCTTTCAGTGGCTGCCGGTGTTATTTCCCCACTTACTGGCTTGGGTTGTTTCGTGGTACTGCCGTTAACTGGTGGCGCACAGATTTAGTTAAATCCGTTCTCGCCTGAACTATCTTTTACATACCCGGATTGTGGGGATGTAAATCACGGTTTCATTATCAAGCCCACCCGTAGATGGGCTTTGTAATGGATAGCCGTTGCTCAGTTCTAGTAATGCTTTGATTTTTTCGATAACGCAGTTTTGCGTTTGCCATCAGCACGCGATATCGAGAGTCAACTGCAGTTGCTCGCGCCAGTACTCAACATTTGCTTCAATAACCGGCTTATCCCATCGCCAGCGAGCCATCTCTCTTGCCCCATTGCTGGCTTTTGATTTCCGGTCATCGCGAATGCGACATGCTTGCTCATATTTCTGCTGCTCAGTCAGTTCACCGCGAAGCAGACTATCAATGTGCAGGTCGCACCACACAGCAAAACGAGCATCACACCAACGGGCAAATGCAACTGAAAGTTTTGGATGTAGCCACGTACCACCACCCCTGTCCTTTCGTGCCTTGCTGGTTTTTACATACCTCGATTGTGAGGGATGTAAAATTTGAGATTCTTTCCCGGTCAACGCTTCGTCTAAAGCACGAACGTATTCAAGCGTTTCTGCCAAACGCATCCAGTTATCAATGCGTTTCCCAAATCTCTCAGCAACACCTGTGACGTTGATCCAACCATCAGTGTTGAAACTGACAATTTCACCTTTGTAATTAAGTGGCACGATATTCATAACGTTTACCTACCATTTGAAATGAACCTTTGCCGCACAGGAAACCAGCCCACCGAGGCTCGCCAGCACTAACTGGTATCCTCAAAGGCCCATTCCAAAGGGGCAGGTTCGGTGTAAAAAAAACATGCGTTGCGGTACGCATTTATTGCAAAAAAGCCCCGCATCGCGAGGCTCATTAAATGGACTTTGTGATTTGCAAAAAAATTATTTCAGACATTGCGTCCTGATGTACTCCTGCAGGTAGTTAACCTGCGCGGTTATCCTGTCGATTCCACTTCGGAGACGGTAATAATTG
>ERZ773194.2577-NODE-2577-length-16966-cov-3.057773_pt1 | contig 16966 bp, 15 predicted proteins | sample MGYA00511240_ERZ773194 | MGnify/ENA primary metagenome ERZ773194 (study PRJEB29015, sample SAMEA2737774) | human gut metagenome | biome: human gut; feature: human-associated habitat; material: faeces | place: China | collected 2012 ... | reverse complement strand
TAGGGGTCTGGGGGAATCGGACCCCCAGCGGCTTTTGCCAGCTTTTGGCCGGACAAAAGCTGGAGAATCAAACTCTTCCTAAGATGGTGAAGGAGATCAGCAAACCATAAAGAGCAATACCTTCTGCCAGCGCAACAAAGATGAGCGCCTTACCCATGATTTTTGGATCTTCCGAAATGGCGCCGAGAGCAGCCGAAGAGGCAGCCGCAACAGCGATGCCGGCACCGATGGCAGCAAGCCCGGTAGAGAGCGCAGCGGCAAGATATGCCCAGCCCGCGCTGGAATTGACCGCCGCTTCAGCTGCTGCAGGTTCTGCAAATACGCCGCCAAACGTACATACGGTGGTAACTAACATAATAACCGCAAAAGAGACTAAATTTGTTACAAGCGTCCTTTTAAACGTCTTTTTATCCCGCTTGGAAAATTGAAATACCACAAATGGAATCATAAAACACAAAACCATTGCAATTGAAACAGCAATCATAAAATTCTGATACATCATAAAAACCTCCCAAATTTAATCTTTTTATTTCAAATGAATTGCTCTTAGTCCACCTTTAGCGGGTGAAATTCCTTGCCGTCACCGGCAAAAAACCTTGAGAACAGTTCATAGAACATTAGACGCAATACCTGAATGCCAACAATCAGGCCTTCCAGGGCAATCACAACGATATTGCCGATGATGCCGACAAGCAATGAGCCCGCACCATGTGTCATTTCCATAAACATCATAACGACCATCAGCATTCCGACATGGTTGAGAGCAAACGCCCCGACCCTGACAAAGGAGATCGTATTGGTGATATAGCTTAAAATCACTTCAAACAGTTCAAAAAAGGTTTCCAAAATATATTCCCCGATATGATGCGGTACCCAGTCCTTCTTTCTTTGGAGAAGCTTTGAGAGCGGCTCTTCCAAAAACATTAGAATCAAAGGCAGTACCACAAAAATCAGGATAAAAGCAACTGTCAGGACATTTTTCCCGGTCAGGAAAAAGCATACGACAGCGCCTATAATAGACAAATAAAATAACAGTCCGGCAACGCCGTTCGGGTCAAACAGCGCCTTGCCGATTTCTTTGTTTTTAATACCGTTGATAATATTGATGACCATAGCGGCTACAATCAAAACAACGCCCATTCCAACCGTTGCAATCAGCATAAAGTTCATACTCTGGCTGTTTTCCATCGGGTGTATCACGTAGCTTTTAATCAGCGTTTCATTGCCAAAAATACTGCCATACAAAAATCCAAAAATGGTGGAAGGAACACCGGCCAGCATTAAAATCTTGCCAAGGTTCATACCTCTCCATTTCCACATAACCAGCCCGACCAGGAACAGGACGACGCCATGCCCCATATCACCGAACATAATACCAAATAGAAGGACGTAAATAACCGACATGAAAACAGTCGGATCAAACTCATTATAAGCCGGCAGACCGTACATACCGACAAATTCCTCAAACGGCCGGAAAATACGGGGATTTTGCAGAATTGTAGGCGGCTTGACAGCAGGAACCATTTCCGGTTCTTCTACAACCACCGATATAAAACTATCCTGTTCCAGCCTTTGATTGAGTTTATCAGCGTCAGCCTTTGTCATCCAGCCAACGATGTAAAAAGACTCGTCGGTATGCGCCGCATATTTGCGGACGTCATAGCTTGCCTGAAGCAGCTTCAGGGTCGAATACGCCTGGGCAAACTCCTGACTGTTATCTTTGAGATGCCGTTTGATATCCTGATTGATTTTATTGAGCTTTGAGGTCAGGTCAAGCCTTCGTTTTGTCAGCTCCTTGAGGGACTGCTTTGGCACTCCCTTAATTTTATCAGAAATACGGATACGTTCAAAATACAGGGACGAAAAAACAGAATCCAGCTTTTCCTCATGCTGGACAGGTGCGAAATACATCCCCCAGACATAGTCCGCGTCCTCCTCTACCGGGATAAACAGGCCGGTCAGATCATTGATATAGGTCTCCAGCTTCTGATAGCTGGAGCGAGGCAGTCTGCCGTACCGGAATTTTACAAATTCTAAATGAAACAGCCGGTCCAGTTCAACATCCAGCCCTAACAGATGCCCCAGCTGCTTTTGTAACTCATTGATTTCGGCAAGCTCGTCAGTGACAGACTGTTTCTCATTGAGTTCCTGCTGGATTTCATGCTCCAGCCGGCTGAAGAAACGGTCAATATAGGAGACGGCGGTACCGTCCATAATCATATGCAGCAAAATTTCACTTTTTTCAAATTTGACATCAGAGCCGCCAACCTGATCTAAAATATCATAAGCGCGCTTTAGGACGGCATCGTAAGGGTTATCCTGTTCAAAATTGTAAAGCCCTTTCACCGAACTGACCACACTGGTGGCCTGTTCCAGATGGATATTGCCATCAAGGAGATATTTGCCGACAACGCGGTCAAAATCATGAATCGGGCCTACAATATTGACAAGCCGCATTTTTGCTGTTGACACTGAAATCACCCCAATCCTTCTTTTTTCTGATGTTACTCGGATAATAACAGATATTCACGAACCTGTTCCGGTTCCAGGGAATACCGGATTCCCTCAATAATTGAAATGATATTTTTGATTTCCACTTCCAGGATGTTTAAATAACTGATAACGATACCAAAATTATTCTCGTTTCGATGAAGCTGTTTTTCATTGAGCTGAAACAGGTACCTTTTATACTGCAAGTCCATTTCACGCGGGTCGGTGCTTTCAAAGACCCGCGCGTAAGAGGTTTGGCGGGCAAGCTCCAAAAAGGCAGTCGCATCCGGACTTTCCGTCAAGGCAGAAATCATATCACGGTTCAGCTTATGGTAGTATGGAATCACAAGATTATATACCGTTTCTTTCGGCAGATTATAGTGAAATCTTGCCCGGTAAATCCAAAGCATATTCATTAAGTCAATGTCGCTGACCACAATCGCTTCTAATGCTTTTTTGTCCGATTTCCCAGCCTTATTCTTCCGGCTCAAAATCTGCCTGAAATAGAATTGATCAAGCGCCATTTCAATATCAAAATTTTTAACCGGATAGGATAAATTCAAAAACTTCAAAAGAGGTTTTTCGAATTTCGTTCCCTTTAATTTCTGCATAAACTGAGCATAATCTCTGGCTGACGCCAAAGCAGAGAGAGGAAGGTCATCGTTTTTTTTCAAAAAATCCGGCAGATTCAGGCAATATTCAAATTCCCCAATTTTGCCGCCGTCGAGCAGCCAGAGCATATTTTTAAGGACATCGATTTCATAGCGCATAATAAGGGTATCAAAAGTGTCCTTCGACTTTTGAAATACAAATTTAGAGATTTTAAAATACTCGCTGAAAATAACGCTTTTGAGATGACGCTCCAAATCCCGGCGGTGGATATCCGACGGGCTGATATCGGAAAGAGCAGATTCGTACCGCGGATTCTTCTTTAAATAAGCTGCAATTTCACCAACGCTTTTCTTACGGATAAGCTCTTCATAATCTTCTCTGCGGAGCCGTTTTCCATACATAGCCTTAATTTTTGCGAACAGAGCGCTGTAATCGTACATATCAATCATCTCCTACAACGCGTTCGAAAACCAGTCCGGCAAAATGCTCCTTTTTGTCTTTGAGCTGGGATTCAATCCGCTCAGCCTTCTGATTGGTTTTTTCCTGTATCTCATCTATGATTTTTTGTGCTTCCTTATTTTCAAATTCCCGCATTTTCTCAATCCGGGCCTTAGCCCGTCTTTCACATTCCTGTTCATAGATATTCACTTCCCGGTCAACCTGCTCACCCAAGTGCTCCCGCATGGAATCAGCTTCCGATACGATTTCCTTCGCTTTATCTTCTATTTGCAGAATCCTTTTGATCATTTCATCCATTTCGAAAACCTCTCTTTCGGAGAATATCATATATCAAAATTTATGTATAAATTTTAAGTGCTGCCAATACGTCGCTGGAGGCATTGAGCAGCACTTGAAATATTTTACTGTATCAAAGAACATATGCAGTGAAATCAAAAAATAGTTCACTTTTGTAATAGTGTGGCATTTTTCCTTTTTTTCATTCTAAAAACGGTCGCTGATATAAGGATTGACGTAAATGACGCCCAGCAAACCAGGGCCTGAATGAGAACCTACAACCGAGCCGATTTCGAAATATTCAAATTCGGCCTCATCGCCGAATTTTTCGCGTATGGCGTCTTTTAATTCCTCGACCTTGTCAAGGCCGGCGGCGCCATGTCCGACCATAAATTTCGGGACTCCTTTTCCATTGGTGCGTTTTTCCAAAATACTGATGATTTTCGGAATAATCTTTTTACTGCCGCGCACCGTTTCATAAGGGACAACCAGTCCGCCGTCAATGGTTAATATCGGTTTTACATTCAGCAAGGTGCCAATAACTGCGGTCGCCAGATTGATCCTGCCGCCCTTTTTGAGATATTCAAGAGTATCGCAGACAAAAAAGGCCTCGGTATGCTTTAGGTCATAGATCGATTTTTGAAGGATTTCGTCAAATGACGTACCCTGCTGTGCCATGCGGGCAGCACTTATGACACAGTGACCGAAAGCCGCCGTAAAAGAACGGCTGTCTAAAATTTCCAAACGCACCTGCGGATGCTGCTCCAGCAGCATATCTTTGGCGATATGGGCTGACTGATTGGTGCCGCTTGCCTCTGCGGAAATAGTGAACACTAAAATTTGGTCCGCTCCCTCTTCCACCGCACGGTTAAAGTATTCCAAAAATTCCTGCGGCGTGACCTGGGCTGTGGTCGGCATTGCCTTACTGTTTTGGAGCAAAGCAAAAAACTCATCTGAGGACAGGTCATACCAGTCAATATAGGTATGACCATCCAAGGTAATTTTCATCGGTACGATATCGATATTAAGTTCCCGCGCGTCTTTTCGAAAGATGTCGCAGGTGGAATCTGCGATTATTTTAATCATTCATTTTCCTCCCAGGTATACTTTGTCAGCCTGCCCTGTTCCAGCAGACCTTCAAATTGGTGCTGGCGCAACGCTTCGTAAAGAACGATTGCAACTGAGTTGGATAAATTCAGGCTCCTTGCCTCGTCTATCATCGGGATACGGATACAGTGTTCCCGATTCCGGTACAAAATATCTTCATCGATCCCCTTCGTTTCTTTTCCGAAAACAAGATAACATTCCTCCGGATAGGTTACATCAGAATAGACATTTTGTCCCTTGGTAGTGGCATAAAAAAATTGCTTGCCCCGATTTTTTTCAAAAAATTCATCAATGCTGTCATAATAATGGATATCCAGCAGATACCAGTAATCAAGTCCCGCGCGCTTCAGCTTTTTATCATCTATGGCAAATCCCATCGGCCCAACCAAATGGAGAGAAGCGCCGGTAGCTGCACAGCTTCGGGCAATGTTTCCGGTATTCTGAGGGATTTCCGGCTCAAATAAAACGATATTGATTTTCATGTCTGTCTGCCTTTCCTATATTGGTACAGTAAATTCTTTGCAGAAACTGTCACAATTTGTAAAATAGAGGAATAGTATGTAATGAACTTCCAAGGAAAGAGGAAGAAACATCCTGCGGGTCCTCTTCCCGGTACGGTATCTAAGATGCGTGAAACGGGAAGGATGCCGCGGATGAACCAAACTAAATAATTGAGGTGTTAATATGTGTTGCAATAATCGTTCCAGAGATACAGAGTGCGGGTGCAGAGAGTGGCACAAGGTTTATGGATACCGCTGGGTTACCTGCTGTAAACATAACTGGCCATATGTGCCGACTAACGTTATCAACGTATTTTGCGACAATCAGCCGGGCTTCGGCGATTGCAGCAATATCGAAAACCGCAGAGTCATCGACAGTCGGTCAAACAATGGCTGTGGCTGCGGCTGTGGTTGCTAAAAAGCTTTCAAATATTCCATAAGAGTACATTGACCGTATTGCCTTTTTTCATTTGAGACCCCATCAAATGAACCTTCCATCCATCTTACCCAATTGGACGAAACATTCGTCCCGGCCTGCGTCTATATTGACGCAGGCCTTTTTTTAAAGCCGTTTTTTCACAAATTTTTCGATACGCGAGAGGGCTTCCTCGATTTTCTCAACTGAATAAGCATAGGAACAGCGTACAAATCCTTCCCCGCTCTGTCCAAAAGCATTCCCCGGAACAACAGCGACCTTTTCTTCCTTTAACAGCAAATCGCAAAATTCATTAGAAGTCAGGCCGGTTTCACGGATAGATGGGAAAACATAAAACGCGCCTTTTGGCTCAAAACAGGACAACCCCATGCTGCGGAACCCTTCTAAAATAAACCTGCGGCGCATATTGTATTCGTCCTTCATCATTTCAATATCATCGTCACCGCAGTTCATAGCTTCAATTCCGGCATACTGGCTCACTGTCGGGGAAGACATGATCGCATACTGATGCACCTTGGTCATCGCCCCGATGATTTCCGGATGGCCAAGTGCAAAGCCAAGCCTCCAGCCGGTCATGGCAAACGCCTTTGAAAAACCGCCGACCACAACCGTCCGCTCATACATACCGTCTATATTGGCAATTGAAACATGCTTTTGGCCATAGGTCAGCTCGCCGTATATTTCATCTGACAGGACCATAATATCGGTTCCCCGCAGCACGTCTGCGATTTCTTCCAGATGCTGACGTTCCATCACCGCTCCGGTCGGATTATTTGGAAAGGGCAAAATCAACAATTTTGTTTTCTCTGTTATTTTCTCTTTGATCTGCTGTGCGGTCACGCGGAATTCATCATCCGCCTTTGTCACAATCGGCACCGGAACCCCATATGCCAGCTGTGTTGTCGGCGTATAGCACACAAAGCTCGGTTCAGGTATCAGCACCTCATCTCCGGGATTAATCAGTGACCGGATACAAAGGTCCAGCGCCTCGCTTCCGCCAACCGTTACCAAGACCTGGTTTTTTGGGGAATAAGATAAATCAAACCTTCGCTCCATATAACCGCAGATCGCCTCTCTCAGTTCAACCAGACCCGCATTTGAGGTATAATAGGTATGTCCCTTTTCCAGAGAATAGATACCCGCCTCGCGGATATGCCAGGGCGTAACAAAATCGGGTTCCCCAACACCCAAAGAGACAGCGTCCTTCATTTCCGCAACAATATCAAAAAACTTGCGGATACCGGACGGCTGCATATTTTTTACAGTTTCGCTTAGTAAATGCTCTTTCATAGGGTAATCACACTGCGTTCATCCTTTGACGGCTCATCAAAGATAACGCCCTCCTGTTTATACTTTTTCAGCACAAAATGGGTTGCTGTGCTTAGGACATTGTCCATTGGCGCCAGCTTCTGCGCAACAAACAGGGCGACGCTTTTCATAGAATCCCCTTCCACCATAACCGTGATATCAAAGCCGCCCGACATCAGGTAGACTGATTTCACCTCGGGATAATTATAAATCCGCTCTGCAATTTTATCAAAGCCCTCTCCGCGCTGAGGTGTCACCCGCAGCTCAATCAGGGCATTGACGCTTTCCCGTTTCGTTTTCTGCCAATCTACAACCGTTTTATAAGAAACGATAACCTTATCCTTTTCGTACTGCTCTATCTTTTCTTTCACAGTTTCCACATTCGTCCCAAGCAGCGTCGCAATTTTTTCAGGCGTCAGCTTGGCGTTCTGCTCTAACAGTTCCAAAATCTTTTCCATTTCTACCACCCTCCTGTTCATCGTTGCCAATCAAAATTTCACTCAATAAAACCAATAAATGAATAGAATTATTATACTACTCTTATTCTGAAATTTCAAACCTTTTTTTGCCATTTTATGAAAAAGCCACAAAGAGCATGCCGGCAGCGATATATCAATTGTACAACATCCGCCTCTTTCCGGTTAAGGGTGATATCTGCCGATACCGTCGGCGCTATTTTGATGCAAAACAACCGGCACAAAACCGTGCCGGCTGTTGCATATTTTATTATTGAGCGTGTTCCTGCTCCTCATTTTCTTCAGCAGGCAGAATACATATTTTAATCATCTCAATTCGTTTATCGCCGACCTGCTCCGCTTTCAGCAGAAGGTTTTCAAACTCCGCTGTCGGCTGCTCGCCGTCTTTCGGAATATACCCGAGCAGATTTATCATAAATCCGGCCAGGGTATCGTAATCATCCGTTTCCTCGTCGAGAGATAAATCAAGTTCATCGTTTAAGTCAGCGATACTCACCGAACCGCGAACCAGATAGGTCGATGTATCGAGAGCGCGGATATCCGGCTCATCCTCATCATATTCGTCGTCGATATCGCCCATAACCTCTTCTATCAAATCTTCTATTGTCACAATCCCGGTAAATCCGCCGTATTCATCAATCAAGACCGCCATATGCTTTTTATTGGCCTGCAGCTCCCGGAACAGCTCGCCGGTATTTTTGCGTTCCGGTACAAAATACGGAGCATGAAGTATCCCGCGGATATCCACCTGTTCAAAACCGTACTTTCGGGCTTCAATAATAAAGTCCTTCATATACAAAATACCGATAATATTATCACTGTCGCCCTCATACACCGGAATTCGGGAATATCGCTCTTCCAGCAGCTGATCCAGATAATCTGTCAGCGGCGTCTCGATATTGATCATATAGACCTCAGTGCGAGGCGTCATGACTTCCTCGGCAATGCTGTCGTCAAATTCAATCAGAGAACTGATCATTTCGGTTTCGGTTTCGGTAAACTCACTGTCACTCGATTCAACCAAAGCCTTGATTTCTTCTTTGGATACCTTTTCGGCCATGTCCTCCTGGTTCATATGGAATGGAGCTAAGACAAGCTTTGTCGAAACCGATAACAGCTTGACAAAAGGCATTGCAACCTTTTGAATTGCCAGAATCGGCCTGACGCAGAACAGCGCCATAGCTTCCGCCCTTTGAAGTGCAATCCGTTTTGGAACCAGTTCACCGAATACCAGGGTAAAATATGACAGGATAACAGTAATCACTATAACTGATATCTGCAACGCATAGGGTACGCCGAATCCGGCTAACCATGCGCCTGCATACTCTGCAATCCCGGTTGCGGCCGACGCACTTGAGAAAAAGCCGGCAAGCGTGATTGCAACCTGAATGGTCGATAAAAAATTGGTAGGCTCTTCCAATAGTTTTTCCAGTAGTTTCGCTTTTTTGTTTCCTTCCTCCGCTAAAAGCTTAACCCGGTTTTTATTGACAGACACCACCGCTAATTCTGCAGCGGCAAAAAAAGCGTTGATCATCGTCAAACACAAAATTAATACGAGTTGTAAACCAATATTCGCAGGGTCAGGGTCCATTTTCTCATCTCTCCTCATTTTAAAATATTAGATTAATGATACCATATCTTTTTCAAAATTTCAACAGGCTTTTTTGCATGTTTCAACCAAAATTTTCTATTTTTTAGAAATAAGGTCATAAAAATAAGGAATTACGGGCACAAGCAAGCCCTTGCGAATCATCTCGTCATATTGTTCCCGCGCGGCAAATACCGCGTCAATCACTTCGCTCTCCTGTAAAACAAGGACGGGATTTTTCATCCGAAAGAACCATTCGTCTACAAATGCGTCCCCACTCCTCTCGCTGTCAAGCAGCGTTCCTGCCGCCGGGTCAAGGATAATCCCTACTTCTTCCCTGACTTCCCGGACCGCTCCATGCAGGGAATCCTCACCGGCCAGTACTGAACCACCGGTGCATTCCCACAAGCCGCCCCACGGCTTTTGCGGATGCCGCCGCGTCAGCAGCAGTTCTTCCTTTTCGTTCATCAGCCAAATATGTACGATGAGCCGGTATGCGCCCTCCGGCGCCGGTTTGCCCCGCTCCTGTATCTTTCCTGTTTTCCTTCTGTCTTTATCATAAACATCCCAAAATTCCGGCATAATACTCTCCTTTTAACACAAAAGGAGCCATTGGCTCCTTATTTTCCGTTGACCGCAGGCCGTCCGATTGATTCATAGATAACATGCGTTCCTATAAATTGTTTGCGGTCAAAGCAGTTCCTGCCGTCAATGACCACCGGACGTTTCATCAGCTGTTCGAATCGTTTGACATCCATCCCTGTCACAAAATCCCATTCGGTAAAAATAAAACAGATATCAGCGCCCTTTAATGCTTCCTCCAGGTTCCGGCAGTAGGTAATCTCGTCGGGATACAGCTGCCGGAATTTCTTTTCGCCCACCGGATCGTAAGCTTTGACCTTCGCCCCGTCCTCCAATAAAATCGGGATATTCACAAGAGATGGTGCTTCCCTGAGGTCGTCGGTATTGGGTTTAAAAGATAGTCCCAGTACCGCAGCCGTCAGTCCGTTAAAGCTGTCATAATACTTTTGGGCTTTCCGCAGCAGCCTGATTTTTTGGTTTTCATTGACCTCAATTGCGGCTTTGATGGTCTTCAGTTCATAATCATGCGTATTTGCCAGCCAGTGCAGCGCTTTGGTATCCTTTGGAAAGCAGGAACCGCCATAACCGATTCCAGCCTTTAAAAACGCTTTGCCGATCCGGCTGTCAAGCCCCATTCCAAGTGATACGTCCGAGATATCCGCCCCGACCAGTTCACAGAGATTTGCAATTTCATTGATATAAGAGATTTTCAGCGCTAAAAAGTCATTGGACGCATATTTGATCATTTCCGCGCTGCGCCGGTTGGTCATTACAATGTTCTGACCCAGCGGTTCATAAACAGAATACACGATATTTCCGGCTCGCTCGTTCTCCGCGCCGATTACAATTCTGGACGCGTGCAGGGTATCGCGCACCGCCGTCCCCTGCGCCAAAAATTCCGGATTGGATACAACATCTACCCGGTATTTTCCGGCCACAATTTCCCTGATTTGCTGTTCTACCTTATCATTGGTTCCAATCGGAACCGTTGATTTTACAACAACAACACAGTCGCGTCCGATATTTTCACCGATTTGACGCGCTGCGCCAAATACATAATCAAGATTGGCCGAGCCGTCTTTTTTTTCCGGCGTACCTACGCCGATAAAAATCACTTCCGCTTCCCGGTAGGCTGCGCGGTAATTTAGGGTATAATCAAGATGATCCGCATATTGGTTCATCAGCTCGGGCAGGCCCGGTTCGAAAATTGGTGATTCCCCGCGTCTGAGCATTTCTATTTTGTCCTTGTCGACGTCCACGCAGACCACCTGATGACCCGCGCTGGCCAGGCAGACGGCTGTCACCAGCCCGACATATCCTGTTCCCGCTACCGCTATTTTCATGCCACAACTTCCTTTTTCTATTGATTCCATATAACCTGATTAATGATTTTGGTATAGCTCTGAATGATCTTCACGACCTTTACCGATACGTTGGTATCCTCGTAATCGGGCGCCAACAGCGCTTCCTCGCGGTTTTCCCACATGGCGCGTGCTAACTCTACCGATTGGGTAATATCTGTTTCGGTAATCCCGCCGACGATCATGGTGCCCTTGTCCAGTACCTCCGGCCGCTCAGTGCTGGTCCGGATCAATACTGCGGGGAATCCCAGCATGGCGCTCTCTTCAGACAAAGTACCGCTATCCGAGAGTACGCAGAAGGAATGCTTTTGCAGTTTGTTATAATCAAAAAAGCCAAAGGGTTTGAGCTGCCGTACCAGCGGATGAAACGCAAAGCCGCGTTCTTCGATTTTCTTCCAGGAACGCGGATGGGTGGAATACACGATCGGATATCCATATTGTTCCGCCATAGCATTGATCGCATTCATCAAAGCGTCAAAATGTTCGGGAATATCAATATTTTCCTCCCGGTGTGCCGAAACGACGATATATTTGCCTTCCTCCAGGCCAAGCTCCTCTAAAACAACAGAATTTTCAATTTCTTCCGCATGCTTTTGGAGCACTTCCTGCATGGGCGAGCCGGTCACAAAAATATGTTCTTTGCGGATTCCCTCGCTCAGCAGATAACGCCGTGAATGCTCAGTATAGGGAAGGTTAATATCCGATGTATGGTCAACGATTTTGCGATTGATTTCCTCCGGTACGTTCTGGTCAAAGCAGCGGTTCCCGGCTTCCATGTGAAAAATCGGAATTTTGAGCCGTTTGGCGGAGACTGCCGCAAGACAGCTATTGGTATCGCCCAAAACCAGAACGGCGTCCGGCTTTTCACTCTGCATTACTTCATAGGATTTTGCTAAAATATTTCCCATGGTTTCTCCCAGGTGCGCGCCGACCGATTCTAAATAATAATCCGGTTCCCTCAGGCCAAGGTCTTCAAAAAAAACCTGGTTTAAGGTATAGTCCCAGTTTTGCCCGGTATGTACCAAAATATGGCGAAAATACCGGTCACACGCTTTTATCACTTCTGACAGGCGGATGATTTCCGGCCTGGTTCCAATCACAGTCATCACTTTTAATGGTTCCATATTAATCTCCATTCCGCCGCCCTGCGTCGGCGCAAACAGTAATGAAATTTCTCTTATCGGCAGGGCAAGGAATGATAAGAGATTAATATGCCCATGTGCGTTTCCGGGGCTTTGCCTCGGAAAATTTCGCACGGGCAATTAATTATGTTAACGCGGAAGGAACTTTCACGTTACAAGTATCCCCCTTTTACTGAAGTTTGACCCCGGTCGCATGATAGAGCATTACAGCCAAAGCCCAGCGGGGAGCGCCGTCCTGGTTGGCAAAGGTGAGCCCGTCTGTAATTCCTAAATTTTTCGCAACAGAGAGATAGCCGCCTGGGTATCCGCCCGCACTTTCCGCATTTGATTTGTATCCGAGCGCGCAGACGATCATCTTGACCGACTGTTCAAAGGTCAGGGTCTGTTCCGGCATAAAATGCCCGGCGCCGTCCCCATTGATAATACCGTAGTTATAAGCGCCGTTGATATACCCTTTCGCCCAATGGGTGGAAGGTACATCGCTGAATACTCCGGCGGATTGATCCTGCGGGTATTCGCGGAACCGGCAGATGATAGCTGCAAACTCCGCGCGGGTGATTGTTTTGTCGGGGAGAAAGGTGCCGTCTTCATAGCCGGTAAAGAATCCCAGCCGGCTTACCGTTTCAATTGCTTTGGCATACCAGATATCATCGCTGACGTCCGGATAAGTCCCGGCAAAAACTGTGGAAAACAGCAGCAGTGAACAAATCAGCATAGCAGTAAGTAGTTTTTTCATCGTCTTTCTCCTTTTCCATTCGTTAAAATACATTATACACCAAAAAAGGGCGAAAAGAAAGGGGATAGGGCGAAAAAAATAAAAATAAATAAAAGCTCCGTCCTAAAATCAGGACGGAGACAGACCGTTGAAAAAGTCGGTCTACCGCAAGCATGAAAAAAGCAAGAAGCAATTGCAGATATTTTAAAAAGATAAAAAATGCCGCGGAAAACATCGAGTTTTCCGCGGCATTGCTTGCTTTTCCGCAAAACAAACTCTACCGTACCCCTGTACGCCGACGAATTTGTTTTGCGAAAATATCCCTTCCTTTTTCAATGTCTGCCAGCGTGCCGATAGGTTTATCGGCACGCTGAATCCGTCCTAAAATCAGGACGGAGAATACCGTTTATGGAAGAATGCTATTTATTTCTGCGGATCGATCATATATTTTTCGATCGCGGGCCAGGTACCGAAAACAACGATGAACCACATAGTAGTGGTCAAAATCAGGCATTGCAGCACCAGAGCAAAGAAGGTAGTGAAGACAGTCAGGTAGAATACCGCAAAAATAGCCAAAAGAACAATCAGCAAAAAGAGATTGGTTGGAAACTTGATCATGGAAAACAGGAAAGCATTTTTAAAAATATGCCTGATTTTCATGTCGAAGGTTACGATCATGCTAAAAACATAAAAATTCGCAAAGGTAAAGAGCATTGCCGCAAACAGAAGGACGGTGGAAACGAGCTTTACCGGCATGGCAAGACTGCCGTAATACCGGATACCGAATATCAGCGCCGCATAGATGACAACATCAATAATACCCGCTAACAGGGACTGTTTGTAATTCTTTTTAAACTGTGCCCAAAAATCACTCCAGAGAAAGACGGGGATTTCCCGCGAAAACTCACGAAGCAAAAAGGTGAGCGCGGACAAAGACGGAAAAAAGGTGAATACCGGCGTTGCCATCAGCAAATATTTTACCACCGATTCCCCAACTCCGACATAAGCAAACCAGCTCAAAACAGCGAGCGGTGCGTTGACCAGCGCAAATAGCAGATTTAATTTACACAGATTCCAAAGCTTCCTCCAGTAGAGTTCGAAAAATAAAAAAATACGTCTTTTTTGCGGAGTGCCCTTGTCGACGCCTTTTCCCGGTTTCTGATTGAATAAAAAGCCAAACATTCCAGCCATATTTTGTCCCCCTTGTATTGTTCCTTCTTTTGGCAGGGCCCCGTTTAAAATTCGATTCCCCGTCTTGCTAAAATCCCCTTTTCATAAGGATGCTTAACCATTTTGATTTCGCTGACATAATCGGCAAGGCGGATCAGCTCCTGCGGCACATCCCGCCCTGTCATAACCACCTCGACGTTTTCGTGGTTTTCGGCCAGCTCAATGACTTCCTTAAGAGAAATCAGCCCTAACGATACCGCCGCCATGATTTCATCCAGTATAATCATATCACATTTTTGTTCAATTACAAGCTTTTTTGCTAAATCAAAAGCAGCGGCACATTCGTACCGGACGGCATTTTTTTCTTGCTCGCAAAGCTTATAATAAAAATCATGCTTCTCTGAAAAACCGTTATAATGCACATTCGCAAGATTTTTAAGACATCTAACTTCACCGCTGGTACCGGATTTGAGAAACTGAAAAATTTCAACCCGGTAACCGCAGCCGGCACAGCGCAGGGCAAGGCCAAACGCGCAGGTGGTTTTTCCTTTTCCGTCGCCTGTGTAGATATGAAGACAGCCAAGTTGATCCATCATACGATCCTTTCCCCGCTGATGATGACACAGGACGGCTTTGCGCCCAGTGTGAGCGGATGTTCCTTAAAAATAACGATATCCGCGTCTTTCCCCGGACGGATAGAACCGACGCGGTCATCTATCTCACAGATTTTAGCAGCGTTTATGGTGATAGCCCGAAGTGCATCTGCTGTTTCCATACCATTTGCAGCGCAGAGCGCAGCACAAAGGGGCAGGTATTCAATAGGCGTTTCGGGATGGTCTGTCATAACAGCGGTCAGAACACCGGCATTTGAAAGAACACCGGCCGTTTGGAACGTGATGTTTTTCAGCTCCACCTTTCCGCGGTTGCACAGAGACGGCCCTGATACAACCTTGATATTTTCTTCTTTTATGTAATCCGCGATGAGATGTCCCTCGGTACAATGCTCGAGAGTGATTCGGATACCAAACTCCTTTGCAATGCGGATAGCGGTAAAAATGTCGTCCGAGCGGTGTGCGTGGACCTTAGCGAAGGTATCGCCTTTGATAAGCGGCAGAAGTGCTTCCAGCTTGGCGTCATATTCAGGACGGTCAAAATCCTCCGGCGCGCTTTGATACTTTTGCAGGTCCTGCCCATAGATTTGTGCCTTTTTCAGCGTTTCGCGAATCAGAGCGGCTGTCGCCATCCGCGTGTTTGGCGTTTGGTTCTTTTCCTGGTAGACCGATTTTGGATTTTCGCCGACAGCGATTTTCTGACAGAGCGGCTCTTTGACTACCATATCGTCGATTCGGCGGCCAAAGGTCTTAAGGGCTGCAAACTGCCCGCCGAACACATTAGCGCTGCCGGGGCCGGTCACAACTGTGGTAATTCCGGAGCGGTATGCGTCACGGAACGCTTCGTCGGCCGGATTGACCGCGTCGATCGCACGCAGATGGGGCGTGACCGGGTCGGTGTCTTCATTGCCGTCGTCCCCTTCATTGCCAATGGATTCCTCCCACATGCCGATATGACAGTGCGCGTCAATAAAACCAGGCAGCACATATCCGCCCTCAGCATCTATCATATTGTAATCACCCTGCGGGGGCGTTTGGCCGGTACCGGCGATTTTATCCCCGTCAAGAAGAACATAACCGTTTTCAAAATCGTTCCCTTCCATTGTCAATATCTTGCCATTTTTTATCAGCAGCACGTGAATTCCTCTTTTCTCTGTATATTTTTCGGTGATATATTTTCCGGCGCTATATGCGGCAACAGCGCCGTCGGCCGCGGCGGTGACAATCTGCCGCAGCGGTTTTCTGACAATATCTCCGGCCGCGAACACGCCTTCAATATTGGTCTGCATCCCGGCGTCCGCAATAATATATCCGTTTTCGTCCAAATCAACAATACCATTTAAAACCTGGCTTTCCGGCTGAACGCCGACGGCAACGAATACGCCGTTGACATTGACCGGTGTTTTTTCTTTGGTGACAACGTCCTCTACGTGGATGTTGCTGAGCGCGCCGTCCTGCGTTTCCAGCTGGTCCACTGTTTTATTCATCAAAAGCTCGATTTTTCCGTTTTGATGGACTCTGTCCTGCAAGACTTTAGTTCCTCTGAACTTATCCCGCCGGTGGATCAAAAATACCTTTTTGCAGAACCGGGAAAGATAAAGCGCGTCTTCAAGAGCGGTATCTCCGCCGCCGACGACCGCTGTTGTTTTATCTTTATAGAATGCGCCGTCGCAGGTTGCGCAATAGGAAACGCCGGCGCCTTTGAGTTCTTCTTCTTTGGGAACACCTAATTTTTTCGGCGTTGCACCAAGAGCAAGTATCACAGTTTTTCCCTCATAGTCTCCGCCTGAAGTGCTGATTTTTTTGATTTTGCCGGCAAGCTCCATGCCATTTACGTCACAATAGACGATTTCAGCGCCGAATTTTTCCGCATGCGCCTGCATTTTCTGTGCAAAATCGATCCCGGAAATGGTTTCGCTGAACCCGGGATAATTGTCAATTTCGTAAGTTAACGCCGCCTGCCCGCCGCAGAACATCTTTTCCAGGATAACGCAGGAGAGGCCGGCGCGTCCGGCATAAATACCGGCTGTCAGCCCGGCAGGACCGCCGCCGATAATGATGATGTCATACATGATAATCTCCATTCCGCCGCCCTGCGTCGGCACAAATAGTAATGAAATTTCTCTTATCGGC